>Ga0307490_1000009_pt1 | contig 220410 bp, 213 predicted proteins | sample SI3UmetaG_FD_202118 | JGI IMG/M metagenome (GOLD analysis project Ga0307490, IMG submission 202118) | Sea-ice brine microbial communities from Beaufort Sea near Barrow, Alaska, United States - SI3U | ecosystem: Environmental > Aquatic > Marine > Coastal | place: USA: Alaska | collected 2017-05-06
CTGGAGGCTTGGTCCCACGATGTGCGCCTCCGACGTCACGGCCACGCTCGACCAGGCGCTCGCGGCATCGGGTCTCGATCGCGCCACCGTCATGCACCGGCCGCGACTCCTCTCGGATAACGGTGCGCCATACGTGGCAGGCGATCTAGCCACGTGGCTCGAAGACACGGGCATGGAGCATGTACGCGGCGCCCCCTATCATCCCCAAACCCAGGGAAAGATCGAGCGCTGGCACCAGACCCTGAAGAACCGCATGCTGCTCGACAATTACTATCTGCCTGGAGATCTCGAACGGCAGATCGATGCCTTCGTCGTGCACTATAACCACATCCGCTATCACGAGAGCATCGACAACCTCACGCCCGCTGACGTCTATTTTGGAAGAGCCGAGACAATCCTCGCCGAACGACATCGCATCAAGCGGGCCACCATCGCAAACCGCCGCTTGCAGCACCGACTGCAGGCCGCTTAAACTCTAACCCCTGATGAGCCAGAGCCTCCCTTCTCGAAACGCCTGATCAGTCTCAAATTATCTGACGACGGACAATCCCACTATCAGTTGCTGATAGGGATCTGCTTCAATCTGGCGCCGAAGATGCTCGCCAATCGCGGAGGCGTGGTGCGCCACGTCGTCAGAAGACAATGGACGCTGGCCGGCTCTCAAATTTGCCCAGCGCTCTTCGACTTCAGCCAGCTTGATAGCATAAAGCCGCTTCGCTTCCTTTGGGTCGCGCGTTCCCAATGTAAAGCGCACCTCACCCGTCCCGACCAGGTTGCGCAAATCACGCGGAACACGCTTTCGGAACCAATAAATGCGACTGTCTGGATGTTGCCAGGGACGACTCATAGGAAGGGTCATGTGTACCACCCGTGTGTACCAATCGGGCGGCAAAAAGCCTATCTCAATCAATGACCTATTGATTTTATTGGATTTCTGCGGTTGCTGGCGGAGAGGGAGGGATTCGAACCCCCGATAGGCTTGCACCTATGCCGCATTTCGAGTGCGGTGCATTCGACCACTCTGCCACCTCTCCAGGTACCAAAACGGCGGTTTCCCGCCGGGTCGCGGGGCGAGTTCTATGCGAGGATACCGGTCCAGACAAGGCACTGTCGGCTTTTTCAGGCTTAAGAATGAGGGAACGGTCATGCCGGGGAGCCCTCTCCAGAGCCCCACCGACCAGGCCTCACCCTTTCTTCTTCTCCCGCGGATTGCGCATGGTGAAACGCGCGTTGCCGAGACCGGTGCCGATGGTGAGGATTCCCCAGCGCTTGTAGTCCTGCATAAAAGGAATTTCGCTCAGGCCCTGCACCACGCCGTCATTGTGCATCAGAATCGCCGTGTCGTGATCGCCGATAGTGGGGATCGCCTCGATCAGGCTGGCGGGCAGGTTGAACTTGCTGCTCTCCCAATTGCCCGGCAGGTTTTGTGCGCCCTTCTCGATTGAGCCATCAGCATCGATCGCGCCCGGACACGACACACCGATGAAAGGCGCCAGTTTAATGCCCTCCGCCTCGGCCTGCTTGATGAAGTTTTTCAGCATTCCTGCGAGCTTCTTCACCGCGCCTTCGCGGGTCGGCTCATCGTCGGCATGACGCCAAAGTTCGGATTTCCAGACCGAGGCTTTCGACAGATCCGGCGCTTTCTTCTGGCGCGTTTCCACCACACCGCAACGGATGTTGGTGCCGCCGATGTCGACGGCCAGGATGCTGTCGTGCGCCTCGAAAATCCATGAGGGAGCGAGGTGCGCGCAACCGATCAGTGCCGCTTCATCGGGATGAAAACGGATCGGAAGCATTTCGACCTTATGGCCTTCCGCCCGGAGGATGAGCCCCGCGCGGGCAATCGCCAGTTGACCGATCCGCCTCTGACGAAAGCCACCGCCGACGATGATGGCCTCGGTCTTGTCCCACGCCTTGGTCTTGAGAAATCTCTGCGTCACAAAAGCCAGTTCCTGGGCGAAATCCTCGATTGCGCCGTGCAAGACCGCCGCGGCCTGGATGTCGTCGCCGACCAGGATCTGGTCCAGTTCCTTTTTGCTGATGTCCTCGCTCGCCTTGTCGCCAAGCGGGTCCTCGCCGTCCTTGCGGAGCGGCTTGCGCAGATTCTCCAGAATGTCGTGAAACGCACCCTTGCTGGCGCGGTCCCCCAGAAACCCGTCTTCGTCCTTGAGTTCGATGTTGTAGCTGTCGATGTCCACCGACGGCAGGCGCGCCGCCCCATGGTTACCGATGCCGGCGGTCGTCAGCGTGTCTTCAGCCATATCCGGGAGCCCCTTGCCTGTTGCGGGGGATAACGACCGGGGAACCGGATTGTTTCGGGGGCGGAGTGCCGCGGCGCTCGCGGAGAGCACAAACGCCCGAAAATCGAGCCAAATGGCTCAGAAAAGGCCCATTTTCGGGCCGCTTTTTCTTGACTCGTCGTCTTCTGCGGCTATAACACCCGCAACCCGGCGCGGGATTTCTCGCGCCGTTTGTTTTTGTGCGACCGGCCGGACCGCTCCGATACGAGAGCAGCCCCGATAGCGCAAAGATTTCGCGATGATCGCATGATGATCGCGGTGAACCCATAGCGACTGAATAAGAAGCCGGGCCGGATTCATCCGAGCGCCGGAATCGAACACGAAGGAAAAAAACGATGTTCGCAGTCATCAAAACCGGCGGCCGGCAGTTCCGTGTCGTTCCGGATGATGTGCTCGAGATTGGCAAGATCGCCGGCGATGTCGGAACGATCGTGCAGCTTGGCGAAGTAATGGTGGTGGGCGGCGATACGCCGGTTCTCGGAGCTCCGTTCGTTAGCGGCGCTTCCGTGGCGGCCGAAGTGCTGGACCACAAGCGCGGCCCGAAGGTGATTTCCTTCAAGAAGCGCCGCCGCAAGAATTCGAAGCGCAAGCGCGGCTATCGCGACGAAATCACGGTGATCCGCGTCACCGAGATCCTGACCGACGGCAAGGCCCCGACCGTGGGTCCGCGCCCGAAGAAGGAAAAGAAGGTCGAAGCTCCAGCCGCCGAGGGCGATGAAGCTCCTGCCAAGGTCGCCAAAAAAGCACCGGCCAAGAAGGCGGCTGCGAAAGCGCCGGCCAAGGCCGCTGCCAAGCCCAAGACCGCAGCCAAGAAGGCTGCGCCGAAGGCAAAGAGCGACAAAAAGTGAAATGATTCCGTCAAGGAATCGGTCTATAGACTAGCGACAAGTTTGGAGACGGAGCGATGGCTCACAAAAAAGCAGGCGGTTCTTCGCGCAACGGACGTGACTCGGCTGGCAAGCGCCTTGGTGTCAAGGCGTTCGGCGGCGAACACGTGATTCCGGGCAATATCATTGCGCGTCAACGCGGCACGACCTGGCATCCCGGCCTTAACGTCGGCATGGGCACGGATCACACCCTGTTCGCCAAGATCGAAGGTCACGTCGAATTCCGCGCCAAAGCCAACGGCCGCACCTTCGTCTCGGTTATTCCGATGGCGGCCGCGGCTGAATAAACGGTAGACACATCGCGTCTGCCGGGTCTCGTTGAACCGGCAGAGCACTGGAAGGCTCGAAGGGGAGACGGGTAACCGGCCTCCCCTTTCGTTTGCGCTCGTTGGGGACGAGCACATCAAGGAGCCTGACCATGCTGCTGGAAAAGCCAACTCCCACGTTGCGGGAATCAAGAGCCGTCGTCCTCGAGACCGATCGGCTGGTGTTGCGTCAGCCGACGCTCGCGGACGTAAAAGCCATTGCGCATGTCGTGGGCGACAAGCGCGTGTCCGTGAATCTGCGCCGCGTGCCGCATCCCTACACGCTGGACGATGCCATCAGCTTCGTGAACACCGTCGCAGGCACCATCGATACCGTTTTCCTGGTCGAGCGCGAGCGTACCGCGGTCGGGCTTGTCGGCGTGAGCTGGGAAAACGAGAACGCGCCGGAACTGGGTTATTGTTTTGGCGTCGATCACTGGGGCAAAGGTTACGCGACGGAAGCCGCGCGTGCCGTGATCGATTACGCCTTCGAGGAATTTGCCATCGATGAACTGCTGGCTGGCGCACGCGTGCTGAACCCGGCGTCACGTCACGTGCTGGAGAAGTGCGGCTTCCAGTGGACCGGCGTAGAATTGCATCGCTTCCTGGCGCTTGGATCGTCGACACCGGTCGATCGGTTCAAGCTTGAGCGCGGCGTCTGGGCCTCGCTCAAGAGCTGGAGCAGCTCAAGGCGGCGGTGACGCCGCCTGCGTTGGACAGATGGATGAAGCACGGGTTCACGTCGTTCGCGGTGTGGCCCTGCTCATCCCGGCGGAGGCACCACGACGGGCTCTTCGCGAACCAGATCGCGCTCGCGCAGGAAGATGTAGAGGCCGGCCAGGATGATGACCGCTGCGCCCACGAGCATCGCGACGGAGGGCACGTCGCCGAATACCACGTAACCGAAGATCACGGCCCAGATAATCATCGTGTACTGATACGGCACGACCACGCTTGCGGGGGCGAGCTTGAGCGAGCGGTTGACGCCGAGAGCCGCCACGATGGAAATGCAGCCCGCCAAAGCGAAAAGGCCGAGATCCGGCAGGCTCGGCGTGATCCAGCCGAACGGCGCCACGATCACGCCGAAGAGAAGCGTTCCGCAGAACTGCGCCGTCGTCAGCACAACATCCGGCGTGCCGCGCAGCGACCGCGTGATGATCATGAGCGCGGCGAACGATGAACTGCCCGCCAGCGCAATCATCGCCGGCCAGCTAAAGGCTTGCGTGGACGGGCGCAGCGCGATGATGACCCCGATGAAACCGACGACAATGGCGCTCCAGCGCCGCCAGCCGACCTTCTCGCCGAGGAAGATTGCGGAGGCCGCGGTCACGAAGATCGGCGCCGCGAGATAGTAAGTGATGACATCGGCAAGCGGCAGATAGACCGACGCTGCGAAGAACGCAGCCACTTCCAGCGTCGAAAGCACCACCCGGAGAACTTGCAGTCCGGGCCTCTGAATGGTCCGGAAGGCATTGCGGTGACGCCAGATCACCGGCGACAGCAGCACGAGACTCGCCACCGCGCGCAACAGCAGCAGTTGGCCGACCGAATAGGTCGCGACAATGAATTTGCCGATGGCATCGCCGAACGAAAACATCCAGACCGCCAGCAGCATCAGCGCGATGCCCGCGAGCGCGGCCGAGCGGTTGCCGGCGTCTGCCGAGATTTTTGCGAACATGCTGCGTCGCCGAGCGTGATTGGGACCAAAATGCGGCTGGACGCCTTGTTTAGGAGGCCAGGGCGTTTACCGCAACCGCCGTAAATGCAGCCTTTGTAGCGATATTCCGCATGAATCGGTTGCCGCTCGCGCACCCATGGCGCATACATTGCCGCATATGTCCCGGACGCGATTGAACGCGGCAAACCGGGCCTTTTGCCGAACGCGGCGCAATGGAAAAACGATGAAATTTCTCGACGAAGCCAAGGTCTATATCCGCTCCGGCGACGGCGGAAACGGCTGCGTGGCATTTCGTCGCGAGAAGTTCATCGAGTTCGGTGGCCCGAGCGGCGGCAATGGCGGACGCGGCGGCGATGTCATCGTCGAGGTTGCCGACGGCCTCAACACGCTGATCGACTATCGCTACCAGCAGCACTTCAAGGCTCCGAAGGGCGTGAACGGCATGGGCTCCGACCGCCATGGCGCCAACGGCAAGAACATCGTGATGAAAGTGCCGCTGGGCACGCAGATCTTCGACGAGGACCGCGAGACGCTGATCCACGACTTCACCGAGGTCGGTGAAAAATTCATATTGGCGCAGGGCGGCAATGGCGGCTTCGGCAACGCGCATTTCAAGACCTCGACCAATCGCGCGCCGCGCAATGCCAACCCCGGACTGCCGGGCGAAGAGCGCTGGATCTGGCTGCGGCTGAAACTGATCGCGGACGCCGGTCTGGTCGGATTGCCCAACGCCGGCAAGTCCACGTTCCTGTCGGTGGTCAGCGCGGCGAAGCCAAAGATCGCCGACTACCCGTTCACGACGTTGCACCCTCAGCTCGGCGTCGTTGGCATCGACGGGCGTGAATTCGTACTGGCCGACATTCCGGGATTGATCGAAGGCGCGCATGAAGGCGCAGGCCTCGGCGACAGGTTTCTCGGCCACGTCGAGCGTTGTCGCGTACTGCTGCATCTGGTGGACGCAACATCCGAGCATGCGGGCAAAGACTACAAGACCGTGCGGAATGAGCTGGAAGCGTATGACGAGCATCTCGCCGACAAGATCGAGATCGTTGCGCTGAGCAAGATCGACGCGGTGTCGCCTGAACATCTCAAGGACCAGAAGGCGCGGCTGAAGCGCGCGGCGAAGAAGACGCCGCTGCTGTTGTCGAGCGTGTCGCGCGCAGGCGTGCCGGAAGCACTGCGTGCGCTGCTGTCCGTGATCGGCGAAGCACCGGTGTCGGCGAAAGCGAAAAAAGCGACCGAGAGCCCGGCCGACGCAGAGCCGGAGCAGCCGTCAGGCTGGACACCACTCGGCCGCTGACGCCCTTCTTCGCAATTCAACTTATGCCCATCACACGCTGATTTCCCGATGTCGAATCCCGAACTCAAGAATTTCCGCCGCATCGTCGTCAAGGTCGGATCGTCGCTGCTGATCGATTCCAGCGCCGGCGAAGTTCGCGCATCATGGCTGGCCGCGCTCGCAGCCGATATCTCCAAACTGCATCAGGCCGGCAAGGATGTGCTCGTCGTCTCGTCGGGCTCGATCGCGCTCGGGCGCAGCCGCCTGAAATTGCCGAGCGGCCTGCTCAAGCTCGAAGAAAGCCAGGCCGCCGCCGCTGTCGGCCAGATCGAACTGGCGCGCATCTGGTCCGGCGTGCTCGGCCATTACGGCATTGGCGCCGGACAAATTCTGGTCACGCTGCAGGACACCGAAGAACGGCGGCGCTATCTCAATGCGCGCTCCACCATCACGAAACTTCTCGAATGGCGCGCGGTGCCGGTGATCAACGAGAACGACACTGTCGCGACCAACGAAATCCGCTACGGCGACAACGACCGTCTCGCTGCGCGCGTCGCCACCATGACCAGCGCGGACCTGCTCATCCTGCTCTCGGACATCGACGGCCTCTACACCGCGCCGCCGTCGGCAAATCCGAATGCGAAACTTATTCCCGTCGTTGAATCCGTCACCGCCGACATCGAGGCGATGGCAGGCGCCGCCGAATCCGAACTGTCGCGGGGCGGCATGCGCACCAAGATCGAGGCCGCGAAGATCGCAACCTCCGCCGGCACGCACATGCTGATCGCATCAGGCAAGATCGAACATCCGTTGCAGGCCATCGCCGACGGCGGACCCTGCACGTGGTTTCTCACCCCGGCCAATCCCGTCACCGCGCGCAAACGCTGGATCGCGGGTTCGCTCGAGCCGAAGGGCACGCTCACCATCGACGCGGGCGCGGTTGCGGCATTGCGCGCCGGCAAGAGCCTCCTGCCCGCGGGCATCATCCGGGTCGACGGACAATTCGCACGCGGCGATGCCGTGGTGGTGCGCGGGCCGGACACCCATGAAATCGGCCGCGGTCTCGTCGCCTACGACGCCGAGGATGCCGACAGGATCAAGGGCCGCTCGTCCTCGGACGCGGCGCAAATCCTCGGCATCAGCGGGCGCGCGGAAATGATCCATCGCGACGACCTTGTGGTTGGCGGGCCGCGAAGTACAGACAGCGCCAAATAGTGGGTCACATCCGTCATTCCGGACGGACCGCGTAGCGGGCCGATCCGGAATCTCTATCGTTTTAATCATCTGCTGGATTCCGGGTCCGCGCCAAGAGCGCCTCCCGGAATGACAGCATGGCCAATGGCCTAGCGGCCAATATTATCGGCCATTGGCCTATCCCGCCGGGCAGCCATGTTTCCGGCGGCTCGCCGGGTCCGGATTTCTGTGCTAGGGCATGGCCTTACAAGCATTCAACCCCACATAGACCGACATGTCCGCTCCGCTCAAAGCTCTCGATGGCGCACCCGACCTGACCGCGCTGATGGCCGATCTCGGCGCCGGCGCTTGCCGCGCCGCGCGGACGCTGGCGCTTGCGCCAAGCGAGCAGAAGGACGCCGCACTGGCCGCCATGGCGGCAGCGATCCGCGCCAATGCCAAAGAGATTCTGGCCGCCAACGCCGAAGACGTCACCGAGGCGAAAGCCGGCGGAATGAGCAGCGCGTTCGTCGATCGTCTCGCGCTCAATGAGGCGCGCATCAAGGCGATGGCCGACGGCATTGATGTGGTGCGGGCAATTCCCGATCCTGTCGGCATCGTGACCGAAAGCTGGACACGGCCCAACGGCATGACGATCGAACGCGTGCGCGTCCCGCTCGGGGTCGTCGGCGTGATCTTCGAAAGCCGCCCCAACGTCGCGGCCGACGCCGGCGCGCTGTGCCTCAAGTCAGGCAACGCCGTGATCCTGCGCGGCGGCTCGGACAGTTTCCGGTCATGCCGCGCGATCCATCAATGCCTCGTCGAAGGCTTGCGCAAGGCAGGACTTCCCGAGGAATCCATTTCGCTGGTGCCGACCCGCGACCGCGCCGCGGTCGGCCTGATGCTCGGCGGCCTCAATGGCGCGATCGACGTCATCGTCCCGCGCGGCGGCAAGAATCTCGTCGCCCGCGTACAGGACGAAGCGCGGGTGCCGGTGTTCGCCCATCTCGAAGGCGTCAATCACGTCTATGTCGACAAGGCCGCCTCGCCTGACATGGCGAAGACCGTCGTGCTCAATGCCAAGATGCGCCGTCCTGGTGTCTGCGGCGCAGCCGAGACACTGCTGATCGACCGGGCCACGGCAAACACGCAGCTCAAGCCGCTGGTGACGATGCTGCTCGACGCCGGTTGCGAGGTGCGCGGCGACGCGGACATTCAACGCGCCGATGCGCGGGTGAAACCTGCGTCCGAGGAAGATTGGGCCACCGAATACGAAGACGCCATCATTTCTGCGAAGCTCGTGAACGGCCTCGACGAGGCCATCGCGCATATCGAGCGTTACGGGTCGCACCACACCGACGCCATTGTCACCGAAGACGCGAAGGCCGCTGAAAAGTTTCTCAACGAAGTGGATTCCGCCATCGTGCTGCATAACGCTTCGACGCAGTTCGCTGACGGCGGCGAGTTCGGCTTCGGCGCGGAAATCGGCATAGCCACCGGCAAATTCCACGCACGCGGTCCGGTCGGTGCCGAGCAACTGACCAGCTTCAAGTATCGCGTTCACGGCACGGGACAGACACGTCCGTGAATTGCGCGCCCGTGAGCGACGTGCCCGAGAACGCTGCAATCCATTTGCCCCGCGCCCTTCCGCCTCATGCCGGCGGCATGCGTATCGGCCTGCTCGGTGGATCGTTCAATCCGCCGCACGAGGCGCATCGCGCCATCAGTCTGTTCGCGATGAAGCGGCTGCGGCTCGACCGCATCTGGTGGCTGGTGTCGCCCGGCAATCCGCTCAAGAACAACGGCTCGCTGCACGCGCTGCGCGAGCGCTCGATCGCCGCGCAGAAGGTTGCGAACCATCCGCGCATCAATGTCAGTTGTCTCGAAACCGTCATCGGCACCCGCTACACTGCGGATACGATTTCGTATCTGCGGCGCCGCTGCTCCGGTGTACGCTTTGTATGGATCATGGGCGCTGACAATCTCGCGCAGTTCAACCGCTGGGAAAACTGGCAGCACATCGCCAGCATGGTCCCGATCGCCGTGGTCGACCGCCCGCCCGACAGCTTCCGCGCCCTCTCATCCACCGCCGCACAAACGCTGATGCCCTATCGCATCGACGAGCGGAGCGCGGGAACACTGGCAAGCCGGCGGGCGCCGGCCTGGACATTCCTCACCGGACTGAAATCCAGCCTGTCCTCGACACGGCTGCGGAACCCGGACGGAAGCTGGAAGGACGCCGGTTCGCAATGACGTTTTCCGGCAACAGAAAAGCGCAAATTATCGCTTCGATATCTGGAAGATTGAAACCATTAACCCCACATGCGTATGATGAAGGTGGGCGCCAGGATTCGGCGCTCGCGATACAGTGAAAGGAATGGTCCCTGACCACATCTGTATTGTCCAAGGCAGCCTTGTCGAAGCCTCGTGCTGAAGCGACCCCTGCCCCCGTCTTGAAGGCGCGACCTGACGCCGACGAGACGCTGAACCTGATCCTCTCCCGCCTCGACGACATGAAGGCGGAAGAAACGATCACCATCGACCTCCGCGGCAAATCCTCCATCACCGACTACATGATCGTGACGTCCGGGCGGGCCAACCGCCATGTCGGCGCGATCGCGGAGAATGTCGCGAAAGGTCTCAAGGAAAACGGAATCGCGGCCCCTCATATCGAGGGATTGCCCAATTGCGACTGGGTGCTGATCGATTCCGGCGATGTGATCGTTCACGTGTTCAGGCCGGAAGTCCGCGAGTTCTACAATCTCGAAAAGATGTGGACCTCGGACAAACCGGCGGCAAAGGCACGCTGAGAAGCGGCGAGCCTGCGCGTGTTCATGTGCTTGCGCGCATGTTAGTTTGCGCGCCATGCGCATCGTCGTCATCGCCATCGGCCGCCTGAAGCAAGGCCCGGAACGGGAGCTCGCCGAACGCTATCGCGAGCGGTTCGACGACATCGGCCGCAAGCTCGGATTTCGCGGCCTTGAGATTCATGAAATTCCGGAAAGCCGGGCGCGCGACGTGGCCGCGCGGATGGCGGATGAGGCCGCTGCGATCTCGGCGCTGATTCCTGACAAATCGTCCATCATCGCGCTCGACGAGCGCGGCGAAACCATCGACAGCGCAACGTTCGCGCGGCATCTTGGCCGCTGGCGCGACGAATCGGTTCCAACCGCTGTTTTTCTAATCGGCGGGGCGGACGGACTTTCGCCTGAATTGCGGCGCAAGGTGAAACTGAGCGTTGCGTTTGGCAAGGCGACATGGCCGCACCAGATGGTGCGCGTCATGCTGCTGGAACAGATTTACCGGGCCGCGACGATTTTATCCGGCCACCCGTACCATCGCGCATAGTATAACCTGCTTGGTATAACTGGGCGTGTATTCTGTTCGCAAAACCGGTGCCGACTTTTGCGACATACGCGCATGAAAGACCCAACCGCACGTGACTGACGCGACAGGTTATGCAAGCTCGCCAACAATGCGCCGGCTGACGCGCGGAGCGGTGTTGCCGTTGTCGCTGATGGTTTCCGCCCTGCACGTTGCGGGAAGCGCGCCAGCCTTCGCTCAGCAGGGCGCGGTCAAACAGGTTGCCGCTCCCGATCCGGAAGCGATCAAGCAGCGCACCCAGGAACTGGAAGCTGCGCGCGAGCAGCAGAAAAAAGCCGCCGAGCTTGAGAAGAAGCTCAAGGCCGACATCGCCGCCATCGGCCAGGACCGCTCCAAGCTGAACCAGCAACTGATCGGCATTGCCTCGCAGGTGCGCGACGTTGAAGGCAAGATGGCCGATACCGAAGGCCGCCTGCGCCCGCTCGATGCGCGCGAGCTTCAGATTCGCGCCTCACTTGAATCGCGCCGCGATGAAATCTCCGAGGTGCTGGCGGCCCTGCAGCGCGCCGGACGCCGCGCGCCGCCGGCGCTGTTCGTCAGGCCCGAGGACGCGCTGCAATCGCTGCGCACCGCGATGCTGCTCGGCGCGGTGGTCCCGGAGATGCGCACACGCGCGGCCAAGCTCGCCAGTGACCTGGGCGAACTGGTCAGCCTGCGTAAAAACATTTCGGAAGAGCGCGACCGGCTCGCAGGCGATCGCGACAAACTGAATGAAGACCGCGCACGGCTCGCGGCGCTGGTGCAGGAGCGGCAGAAGACTCAGACCGAGGCCGAAAAGGATATGGAAGCGGAGCGGCAGCGGGCCGTTGCGCTGTCCAGGCAAACCGAAAACCTTCAGGACCTCATCGCCAAGATGGAGCAGGAGGTCAAAGCGGCGGCGAAGGCCGCGGCGGCGGCCGAATTGAAAGGCACGCCAGCCTCCCTCAACGGCAAGCCCGATCTGGGCGCTTTGAAGGACGCCGCGCGGCTGAGCCCGGCCATCGCCTTTAGTTCCGCAAAAGGACTATTGCGGATCCCGGTTAACGGCACCCGGATCCGCAGTTTTGGCGGTTCCGACGGCACCGGAGGCCAAGAAAAGGGCATTTCCATCGCCACCCGGCCCGGCGCCCAAGTGACAACACCTTGTGATGGCTGGGTTGTTTACTCCGGTCCGTTCCGGAGCTACGGACAGCTCTTGATCCTCAATGCGGGCGGCGGGTATCATGTGCTTATCGCCGGTATGGAACGTATTTCGGTCACGATCGGACAGTTTGTTCTAACAGGAGAACCGGTCGCGACGATGGGGGCCACGTCTCAGGTCGCGTCAATTCTGGCGGCAGCGTCTAGCCAGCCTGTGCTCTACATCGAGTTCCGTAAGGACGGCGCTCCAATCGATTCTGGTCCATGGTGGGCCGCAAGTGAAGGCCAAAAGGTTCGCGGATGATGCGCAAGACTTCCCTGGTTCTCCTCAGCGTCGCAGCAGGCGCAGCGGCAACACTCCTTCTCACCCAGCCGCGCTCGGCTCTGGTGGGATCGACGGCACGCGCCGCCTCGTCAGACACCTATCGTCAGCTCAATCTGTTCGGCGATGTGTTCGAGCGCGTCCGCAGCGACTATGTCGAGAAGCCGGACGACAGCAAGCTGGTCGAGACCGCGATCAGCGGCATGCTCACCGGGCTTGATCCGCACTCCAGCTACATGGACGCGAAGAGCTTCCGCGACATGCAGGTGCAGACGCGCGGCGAGTTCGGCGGTCTCGGCATCGAAGTCACGATGGAAGACGGCCTGATCAAGGTTGTGTCGCCGATCGACGAGACGCCAGCCTCCAAAGCCGGCATCATGGCCAACGACATCATTTCTCAACTCGACGATGAAGCGGTGCAGGGTCTGACCCTGAACCAGGCCGTCGAAAAGATGCGCGGCCCGGTCAACACCAAGATCAAGCTCAAGATCATCCGCAAGGGCCAGGACAAGCCTCTCGAGATCACGCTGGTACGCGACAACATTCGCGTGCGTTCGGTGCGCGCGCGTGTGGAGAGCGACGATATCGCCTATATCCGCGTCACCACCTTCAACGAGCAGACCACCGAAGGTCTGAAGCGCGAGATGGCGAACCTGACCACTCAGATCGGTTCGGACAAGCTCAAGGGCTACATTCTCGACCTGCGCAACAATCCGGGCGGCCTGCTTGAGGAAGCCGTGTCGGTGTCCGACGCATTCCTCGACCGCGGCGAAATCGTCTCAACCCGCGGCCGCAACGCCGAGGAAACCCAGCGCCGCACCGCCAAGCCCGGCGATCTCGCCAAGGGCAAGCCGGTGATCGTGCTGATCAACGGCGGCTCGGCATCGGCGTCGGAAATCGTCGCCGGCGCATTGCAGGATCACAAGCGCGCCACGCTGCTCGGCACCCGCTCGTTCGGCAAGGGATCGGTGCAGACCATCATCCCGCTCGGCTCCGGCAACGGCGCGCTGCGGCTGACCACTGCGCGCTACTTCACGCCGTCAGGCAAGTCGATCCAGGCCAAGGGCATCATCCCGGATATCGAAGTCCTGCAGGATGTGCCGGACGATCTGAAGTCGAAGACCGACACCAAGGGCGAAGCCTCGCTGCGCGGCCATCTCAAGGCCGAAGGTCAGGAAGAGACCGGATCGCAATCCTACGTGCCGCCGGATGCCAAGGACGACAAGGCGCTGAAGATGGCTGCGGACCTCCTGCACGGCATCAAGCAGACCACCTCGGCTCCTGCTCCGACCGAGAAAGCCACGAACAAGGCCGCGAACTAAAGCGCGCCAACATCTCCATTCGATCAGGGCGGCCTTCGAGCCGCCCTTTTTGCTGGCTGCCGCCCCCCATGGCTGCGGAACCCAAGCCTTTGCGGCCCGCCTTACCGGGGCCGTGATAGGATTCGGCGATTGATTCGCGAGGGCTGAGGGCAGTGACCACCGACGATCTGAGCGCGCCGCTCGGACAGGATCGGCCGCGCAAGCGGCGATACCGGCTTCCGTTCAGCGCCCCGCAGGCGATTGCGGGGCTGCTCGGGCTGTTTCTGGTGGTCTTTCTCGGCTTCGCGATTTTCAACCAGAATCCAATAGGCGGCGAGCCGCTGGCGAAGGTGTCCTACGATCCCGCCAAACTGCCCGCAGAGACCGCTGCAAAACCGGCTGGCGCCATCCCTGCGGCACCCAAGGAGGCAGCAGCACCGCCCGCCAGCGGCCAGCAGACTGTGACCATTATCGACGGCTCCAGCGGTGCCCGGCAAAGCGTGGTCGTGGGCGGCGGCGGGGACACTCCGGCGAATACGGACGCGCCGCCCGCGATGATCGCAGGCGTCAATCCAAAGCTGCTGGAAAGCTCGCGCTACGGCATGATCCCGATCGCCGCCGATGGGCTGAAATCCTTCCGCGCCTATGCGGCCGGCGGCGACGCCGAGCGCGCCATCGCCGCGAAGAAGCCCGTCATCGCGATCGTCATCTCCGGCCTCGGCGTTGGCGCCGCGAAAACCGCCGATGCCATTATGAAGCTTCCCGGCGCCGTGACGCTCGCTTTCACGCCCTATGGCTCAGATCCCGGCAAGCTGGTGGAACGCGCCCGCGCACAGAAGCACGAAGTCTTGTTGCAGGTTCCGATGGAGCCGTTCGACTACCCGGACAACGATCCCGGCCCGCAGACGCTGCTGACGACACTGTCCGCTGAGCAGAACGCAGACCGCTTCGCTTGGCATATGAGCCGGTTTCAGGGCTACGTCGGTATCGCCAATTTCATGGGATCGCGCTTTGTCGCGACCGATCCGGCAATGCAGCCGATCATCAAGGAAGCGGCAAGGCGTGGCCTCGCCTATCTCGACGACGGCAGCGCGCCGCGCAGCGTCGCCGGCGTGATTGCGGAAGGTCAGTCGATGCCGTTTGCGAAGGCTGATGTCGGCATCGACACCGTGCCGACTCCGGCGGAGATTGACCGGGCGCTGGCAAGGCTGGAGACGTTGGCGAAAGAACGCGGGTCCGCCGTGGGCGTCGCATCGGCGCTGCCGATTTCGATCGAGCGCATCGGAACCTGGGCCAGGCAACTGGATGGCCGCGGCATCGCGCTGGTGCCGTTGACAACGGCCATGCTGAAACCAAAATCAAGCTAACATGGCCGCCGCGATCGGAACCGATCACCCGGCATGGTCACGCAGACGAGAGAAAAAGGCGCGATTGGTGCTGATACCGGTCGGGGATCAAAGGCTTTAGCAGTATGGCGCGTTACGACGATCTGCCCTACCGGACCTGCGTCGGGATTACCCTGATCAACTCAGAGGGGCTTGTGTTCATCGGCCGCCGCGTCGGCGGGCCGGAACATGTCGACCAAACTCATGTGTGGCAGATGCCCCAAGGCGGTGTCGACAGCGGCGAAGATACCTGGGCGGCCGCCAAGCGCGAGCTTTATGAAGAAACCAACGCCCAATCCGTCGAGAGGCTTGGCGAGGTTTCCGAATGGCTTACCTATGACATTCCACGCACGGTTGCCGGCCGAGCCTGGAAGGGCCGTTTCCGCGGTCAAAAGCAGAAATGGTACGCGATGCGCTTCACCGGCAAGGACAGCGAGATCAATGTCGCTTCCCCCGCCGGTCACAAGGCGGAGTTCATCGACTGGCGCTGGGAGCCGATGAAGAATCTTCCCGGCCTGATCGTGCCGTTCAAGCGCCCGGTCTATGAACGCGTGGTCAAGGAATTCACGAAATTCGCGGGAAAATAGTTGTCCCTTCTGAATACAAAAAAGCCCTGCGATGCAGGGCTTTTTTAATTTCCGATGAGCTGGCGCTCAATGCATGGCAGTTGAATTGACGACCTGCCGCTGAATGGTCTTGAAGTGATCGAGCCGCTCGATCGCCTGATCGAGGACCGAGCCTTCCTTCTCCTTCAGATCCTCTTCCATCTGAGCGATCTTGTCGGCGAAAGCAGCCGCGTCGAGTTCGGCCACCGACGTCGCGGTGTCAGCGAGAACCGTAAGGCCTTTCTCGGAGATTTCCGCAAGCCCGCCGAGCACGATGATCTTTTCATGCTTGCCGCCAACGGTGACGGTCATGATGCCGGGACGAATGCTCGCCACAAGCGGAGCATGACCGGCCATCACGCCGAGATCGCCTTCAACGCCCGGAATATCGACCTGCTCGACTTCACCCGAGAAGGCGATCTTTTCTGGAGAAACGAGATCGAAGTGAAAGGTGGCCATCGTGATTACGCCGCTTCCGCCGCGAGCTTCTTGCCCTTCTCGACGGCTTCTTCAATGGTACCGACCATGTAGAACGCGGCTTCCGGCAGGTGATCGTACTTGCCGTTGCAGAGATCCTTGAAGCCCTTGATGGTGTCGGCGAGGTCGACGAACTTGCCCGGCGAGCCGGTGAAGACTTCGGCGACGAAGAACGGCTGCGACAGGAAGCGCTCGACCTTGCGGGCGCGGGCCACGGTCAGCTTGTCCTCTTCCGACAGTTCGTCCATGCCGAGAATGGCGATGATGTCCTGCAGCGACTTGTAACGCTGCAACACCTGCTGAACCTGACGTGCGGTCTGGTAGTGCTCCTCGCCGACGATCAGCGGCGAGAGCATGCGCGAGGTGGAGTCGAGCGGGTCCACCGCCGGGTAAATGCCCTTTTCGGAAATCGCGCGGTTGAGCACGGTCGTCGCATCCAAGTGGGCGAACGAGGTGGCGGGCGCCGGATCGGTCAAGTCGTCGGCCGGAACGTAAATGGCCTGCACCGAAGTGATCGAACCCTTGTTGGTGGTGGTGATGCGCTCCTGCAGCGCGCCCATGTCGGTGGCGAGCGTCGGCTGATAACCCACCGCAGATGGAATACGGCCGAGCAGAGCGGACACTTCCGAACCGGCCTGGGTGAAGCGGAAGATGTTGTCGACGAAGAACAGCACGTCCTGGCCCTGATCGCGGAAGTGTTCGGCGACAGTCAGACCGGTGAGGCCGACGCGGGCGCGCGCGCCCGGAGGCTCGTTCATCTGGCCGTACACGAGGGCGCACTTCGAGCCTTCGCCGCCGCCCTTCTTGTTCACGCCGGATTCGATGAACTCGTGATAGAGGTCGTTGCCTTCGCGGGTTCGCTCGCCGACGCCTGCGAACACGGAGTAGCCGCCGTGCGCCTTGGCGACGTTGTTGATCAGCTCCTGAATCAGCACGGTCTTGCCGACGCCGGCGCCGCCGAACAGGCCGATCTTGCCGCCCTTGGCGTAAGGCGCCAGCAGGTCGACGACCTTGATGCCGGTGACGAGAATTTCAGCTTCGGTGGACTGGTCGGTGTAGAGCGGCGCTTCCTGATGGATGGCGCGGTCGCCTTCGGCCTTGATCGGGCCCTGCTCGTCCACCGGCTCGCCGACGACGTTCATGATGCGGCCCAGCGTGCCGGCGCCTACCGGCACCTTGATCGGCGCGCCGGTGTCTTTCACTTCCTGGCCGCGGACCAGACCTTCGGTGGTGTCCATCGCGATCGCGCGCACGGTGGATTCACCGAGATGCTGCGCAACCTCGAGCACCAGACGGTTGCCCTGGTTGGTGGTCTCGATCGCGTTGAGAATGGCCGGCAGATAGCCGTCGAACTTCACGTCGACGACGGCGCCGATAACCTGCGAAATGCGTCCGGTCTGATTGGCGGGTGATGCCATGGGATAGTCTCCTTAAAACTCGGTCTGTGCGGCGGTCGGCTCAGATAGCTTCGGCGCCGGAGATGATTTCGATCAGTTCCTTGGTAATCATCGCCTGACGGGTGCGGTTGTAGATCAGCGTCTGCTTGCGGATCATGTCGCCGGCGTTGCGGGTCGCGTTGTCCATCGCGCTCATCTGCGCGCCGTAGAACGACGCGTTGTTTTCGAGCAGCGCACGGAAAATCTGCACCGCGAGATTGCGCGGCAGCAGGCTCGAGAGAATTTCGTCTTCAGCCGGCTCGTAGTCGTAAATCGCAGCCGCGCCGCCCGAGGCTTCCTTTTCCTCGAGCACCAGCGGAATGATCTGCTGCGCGGTCGGAACCTGCGCGATCACCGACTTGAAGCGCGAATAGAACAGCGTGCAGACGTCGAAGTCGCCGGCCTCGAACATCGAGACGACCTGATTGGCGATGTCTTCGGCATTCTTGAAGCCGAGGACTTTCACCGAGCGCAGTTCGACGTGCTCGACGATCTGCTTGTCGAACTGGCGGCGGAGCTGCTCGTAGCCCTTGCGGCCGACGCAGAAGAACTTGACCTCTTTGCCCTGGCTTATCAGCGACAGCGCCCGCTCACGGGCAAGACGCACGATGGACGAGTTGAACGCGCCGGACAGGCCGCGTTCGCCGGTGCAAACCAGCAGCAGGTGGACCTTGTCGTTGCCGGTGCCCGCGAGCAATGCCGGTGCAGTGCCTGAACCAGCCGCCGCACCCGCGATGTTGCTGATCACGGCATCCATGCGCTCGGCATAGGGACGCGCCGCTTCGGCCGCGGTCTGGGCACGACGCAACTTCGACGCCGCAACCATCTGCATGGCCTTGGTGATCTTCTGCGTCGCCTTGGTCGAGGCGATGCGGACACGCATGTCCTTGAGAGACGCCATTCTTTATCTCACCCTGACGATCCAGCCTGACACCGGATCGCAACCCCATTTTCGCCGCGCGCGAACAGATCGGCGCGGCGACGATCCCTTAAGCGAACGCCTTGACGTACCCTTCAACGACGCCCTTGAGCTTGCCGGCAGCGTCGTCCGACAGGTCGCGCGAGTCGCGGATGCTGTTGAGAATATCGACGTGCTTGCCGCGCAGCAGCGACAGCAGGCCGTCTTCGAATCCGCGCACCTTGTTGACCGCAATGCCGTCGAGATAGCCGTTCACGCCGGCGTAGATCACCACAACCTGCTCTTCCATCTTCAGCGGCGAGAACTGCGGCTGCTTCAGGAGTTCGGTCAGGCGCGAACCACGCGCCAGAAGGCGCTGGGTCGAGGCGTCGAGGTCGGAGCCGAACTGCGCGAACGCCGCCATTTCGCGGTACTGCGCGAGCTCGCCCTTGATCTTGCCGGCGACCTTCTTCATCGCCTTGGTCTGCGCCGACGATCCGACGCGCGACACCGACAGACCGACGTTCACCGCAGGACGGATGCCCTGGAAGAACAGATCGGTTTCAAGGAAGATCTGGCCGTCGGTGATCGAAATCACGTTGGTCGGAATGTAGGCCGACACGTCGTTGGCCTGGGTCTCGATGACCGGCAGCGCGGTCAGCGAACCGTTGCCGTGGTCGTCGTTGAGCTTCGCGGCGCGCTCGAGCAGGCGGGAATGCAGATAGAACACGTCGCCCGGATAAGCTTCGCGGCCCGGCGGACGGCGCAGCAGCAGCGACATCTGGCGGTAGGCGACGGCCTGCTTGGACAAGTCGTCATAGATGATGACGGCGTGCATGCCGTTGTCGCGGAAGTACTCGCCCATGGTGCAGGCGGTGAACGGCGCAAGGTACTGCATCGGCGCGGGGTCCGACGCGGTCGCTGCGACGACGATGGAATATTCCAGCGCGCCCTGCTCTTCGAGAACCTTCACGAACTGCGCGACGGTGGAACGCTTCTGACCGATCGCGACGTACACGCAATACAGCTTCTGGCCTTCCGGCGCGCCGGCGACGTTGAGGGGCTTCTGGTTCAGAATGGTGTCGAGCGCGATCGCGGTCTTGCCGGTCTGGCGGTCGCCGATGATCAGCTCGCGCTGGCCGCGGCCGACGGGGATCAGGGCGTCGATCGCCTTGAGGCCGGTCGCCATCGGCTCATGCACCGACTTGCGTGGAATGATGCCGGGCGCCTTGACGTCGACGCGCTTGCGTTCGGTCGCCTGGATCGGGCCCTTGCCGTCGATCGGATTGCCGAGCGCGTCGACGACGCGGCCCAGAAGTCCCTTGCCGACCGGCGCGTCCACGATGGCGCGGGTGCGCTTGACGGTCTGGCCTTCCTTGATCTCGCGGTCGGCGCCGAAAATAACGATGCCGACGTTGTCGCTTTCAAGGTTCAGCGCCATGCCGCGCGTGCCGTTCTCGAACTCGACCATTTCGCCGGCCTGGACGTTGTCCAGACCATAGACGCGGGCGATGCCGTCGCCGACCGAGAGAACCTGACCGACTTCAGAGACTTCGGCTTCCTGGCCGAAATTCTTGATCTGGTCCTTGAGGATTGCGGAAATTTCCGCGGCGCGGATGTCCATCAGCCTGCCTCTTTCATCGCGTGCTTGATCGAATTGAGTTTGGTGCGAAGCGAACTGTCGACCATGCGGCTGCCGAGCTTGACGACAAGCCCGCCGATGATCGACGGATCGATCTTCACGTTGAGATCGACGTCCTTGCCCGACACTGATTTCAGTGCAGCCTTGAGAGCGTCGAGATTGGTATCGCTGAGCGGCTCGGCGACGGTGACTTCCGCGGTGGCTTCGCCCTTGAACTTGGCGACCAGCGCGCGGAACGCCCTGATGACATCGGCCACGGCGAACAGCCGGCGATTGGCGGTCAGGACTTTCAGGAAGTTCGCGGCGATGCCGCTGATGCCGGCCTTGGCCAGCACGGCGCCGAGCGCCTTGGCCTGCGCATCGGCGGTGAACACCGGGCTGCGCACCAGCCGCAGGAGATCGGGGCTGTCGGCCAGCATGGCGGAGAACTTGTCGAGGTCAGCCTTCACGGCATCGACCGACTTCTGGTCGCGTGCCAGTTCGAACAAAGCCGTCGCATAACGGCCGGACACGCCAGATACTGAGGGATCTTCAGCTGCCACAAAAATCTCTTCTAGCTATCGAATGACCAAGGAAACGACCATCGCTGGAGAACGGCGTCAGGCACGACACCAAGCGATCCAAGCCCTTGGAATTCAAGCGGGACTTCGATTTCTGGCCGGAGCGATCTACCCAGCAGCCCAAAATCGCGGTTTTGCTAACATAGGGCGCGCGCAGGTGCAACATGACGGCGATTGCGAACGCATTTTTGGTGGCGCCGGTTTGTCGCACGCATCGCGTCACGCTTATTGAGTGCGGGCGGAAAGAAGTCCTGGGCGTCTGAGCGGCTCAGTTCGATCGCCATCATCATGCGCTGCGACACCGGTGATCACCGTAGGCACATGGACGATTATCATCGCGCTTGGGCGAACGCCTGCTATCGCGGCCTCGGCTGGCACGGCGTGATCGTGCGCCGGCCTGACTGATTCGCCAGGGAGCCGAGTTTCCGGCGACTGAACCTTACGAAAACTCCCATAAGCATCCCGTTTCACGCATGCAGCATTGCAAAATGCGCATGCTGGAAACCATTTGGGCAATTTTGCGTTTACTTTGCGTAGCCAACAATTTTATGAACTCTACAGTATTGAAAAGTATATCGTACTTAGCGGCTTTTGAAAATTCAGTAATACGATAGTGAAGAAGGCTATTCCAACTCTCCGGCCAAATACGTGATGATTTAAGGAACGAAATCCCTCGCCGCGCTTATGCCTCATTATGGAATGAACCATCCGGCCACGTAAACGCTGGCTCGATTTAGCCAGACGTCGGATAGATATACCAGAACGAGGGACAACTATATGATCGCCGCTATCAAGCGCGTGCCGGGGCAACCCGTGAAGAATCGGAATGCCTCCATCGCTTTGATCGCCGTCGGGATGCTGGCGCTCACAGCCACCGCCAGCGAAGCCGGCCACCGCAAATCCTGGCGCGATGCCAATGCCTCGGTCGGCTCCGGCCGCAGCTTTTCCGGCAAGGCGTCGTTCTACGGCAACGAGTCGGGCAGCAAGACTGCCTCGGGTCAGCGCTTCAATCAGGAGGCCATGACCGCCGCCCACCGGACCTTGCCGTTCGGGACCCGCCTCAAGGTCACCCACGGCAGCCGCAGCGTGGTTGTCACGGTCAATGACCGTGGCCCGTTCATCAAAGGCCGCGTGCTCGATCTGTCGAAGGGCGCCGCCCGCGCCGTCGGCCTCACCAGCCGTGGCGTCGGCCACGTGGTCGCAGAAGTTCAGTAAGCGTTGCGTATGAGTTGAGTTGCGTAAGTTGCGTTGAAAGGGCCGGTGCCAGTTGCACCGGCCTTTTTCATGGATTTCGTTTGGGCATGATCTTGTCCGAAAACCGGTGCCCACTTTTCGGGATCATGCCTTACAAGAAGCTCTGCGGATCGATGTCGACCTCGAGCTTGAGGTTGCCCTTGGTTTTTGGGCCGGCCGCAAGCCACTCCCGCATATAGGCGGAGAGGTCGATGCCGCGCACCGATTTCACGAGAATACGAAACCGGTAGCGGCCCTTGATGACCGCGAGCGGCGCCTCCGCCGGGCCAAGCACCTGGACGCGCTCGTCGAGCGGCGCAGCGGACGCAAGCTTGCGCGCGAAACCTTCTGCAGTCGGACGATCGCCCGCTGAAATGATCAGCGACGCCAGCCGCCCGAACGGCGGATACAGTGCGCGCTCGCGTGCCTCGATCTCGCTGGCGTAGAATGCCTCGCGATCCGACGCGACCAGCGCCTTCATCACCGGATGTTCCGGCTGATGGGTCTGAAGATAGCCGACGCCGCGTCCCTGCTCGCGCCCGGCGCGGCCGATCACCTGATTGAGCAGTTGAAACGTGCGCTCGGCGGCGCGCGGATCGCCGTTGCCGAGACCCAGATCCGCATCCACCACGCCCACCAGATTGAGGCGCGGAAAGTTATGTCCCTTCGCCACCAGTTGCGTGCCAATGATGATATCGACACGGCCTTCCGCAATCTCGTTGAGTTCCGAGCGCATGGTTTCGATGTCGGTGATGAGATCGCTCGACAGCACCATGGTCCGCGCATCGGGAAAAAGATTCGCAGCCTCTTCCTGCAAGCGTTCGACACCGGGACCGATGGCGGCGAGCGATTCCTCGGCGCCGCAGTGCGGGCATTGATGCGGACGCGGCATCGAGAAACCGCAGTGATGGCAGACAAGGCGCTGACGGAAGCGATGATCGACCAGCCACGCATCGCAGATGGTGCAGGCGAAGCGATGGCCGCAGGCGCGGCACAACGTCAGCGGCGCATAGCCGCGCCTGTTCAGGAACAGCAGCGCCTGTTCCTTGCGCTCGACTGCGATCTTGATCTCTTCCGCGAGACGCGGCGAAATAAATCGCCCACGCGTAGGGCCTTCGCGCTTGAGATCGATCGCCTCGATGTGCGGCATGTGCTGGCCGCCGAACCGCGACGGCAGCACGACGCGTTTGTAGCGACCCTTGCGCGCGTTGACTTCCGATTCCACCGACGGCGTCGCCGAACACAGCACGACCGGGATCTTCGCGATGGAGCCGCGCACCACCGCCATGTCGCGTGCATGATAGTGCGCGCCTTCGTCCTGCTTGTAGGCCTGATCGTGCTCCTCGTCGACAATGATGAGCCCGAGCTTGGCGTAAGGCAGAAACAGCGCGGAGCGCGCGCCAACCACCACCGGCGCATCGCCCGCCGCAACCGCGGCCCAGTTGCGCGCGCGCGTGCGCGGTGTCAGCTCTGAATGCCATTCAATCGGCCGCACTCCGAAGCGCATGCTGAACCGATCGAGGAACTGTCCGGTCAGCGCAATCTCCGGCATCAGTATCATCGTCTGCCGCCCGCGGCGGATGGCTTCGGCCACCGCCTCGAAATAGACTTCAGTTTTTCCGGAGCCCGTCACGCCGTCGAGCAACGCGACCTGAAACCCGTCCTTCGAGGCAAGCTCCTTCATCGTGTCGGCGGCGATACGCTGCTCGGGCGAAAAATCCGGTTCGGCGAACGACGGGTCCGGCGCTGGCGGCGCGAGATCGCGCGGCAGCGGCTCGATGACCAGCGTGCCTTCATCGACGAGACCATCGATCACGCCGGCGCTGACGCCGGCTTCTCTCAGCGCATCGGATTTCGAATGCAGCAATCCGTCCGACAGCACATCGATCAAACGGCGGCGCGCGATTGTTATGCGCTGCGGCGGAGCGCCAACCAGCCGCACACCCATGCGTACACGCTCGGGCCCGAGGTGCTCGCCCATACGCAGCGTCATCCGCAGCACCATGCCGCGCGCCGACAGCGTGTAGTTGGAAACCCAGTCGACGAAGCTGCGCAGTTCGGGCCTGAGCGGCGGTACATCGAGCTTTTCGCCGGTGTCCTTCAGGCGATTGTGCAGCCGGGGATCGGGGTTCGGATTGTCCGCCCAGACCACCGCCGTGACATCGCGTGGCCCCAGCGGAACACTGACCACATCTCCGGGATTCAGCTCGACGCCGTCGGGAACGCGATAGGAATAGGTCTGGTTCAGGGCCACCGGGACAAGGACGTCGACAACTCGTCTTGCCATGGCAGGAGGGGTCCAGATTAAGGGGTGAATAAGGAAAAGGGTGCGATAAACCGATTCCTGTCAAGCGCAGGCGCCCCGCGAGACATATGATGGTCAAAGCCGCCCCCGCAACCGAAGCCAGCCCGGATGGCGCGCAGCTCACCTGCGCCGCGCCGGACCTGCTGGCCGAGATCACGCACTGGCTGTCCCATTTGCGCGCCGAACGGCGGCTGTCCCCCAAGACGCTGGAAGCCTATGCGCGCGACCTGCGCCAGTGCCTCGTCTTTTTGAGCGACCACTGGGGCGGCTTTGTCACGCTGAAACAATTCGCCGCCATCGAGGCCACGGACGTCCGAGCGTTCATGTCGTCGCGGCGGGCCGACGATATCGGCGGGCGTTCGCTGATGCGCGCGCTGGCGGGGTTGCGTTCGTTCGGACGTTTTCTGGAACGCGAAGGCAAAGGCAATGTCGGCGCGCTGTCCGCGATCCGCGCGCCGAAGATCGGCAAGAGCCTGCCCAAGCCAATCCAGATGACCTCCGCGCGTCAGATGACAGACGCCGACATCCGCGCCGGCGAAAACCGCGAACCATGGATCTGGGCGCGCGACGCCGCGGTGATGGCACTGCTTTACGGATCGGGCTTGCGCATCTCCGAAGCGCTCGGCCTCAAGCGCCGCGACGTGCCATTGCCGGGCAAAGGCGACGTGATCGTCGTCACCGGCAAGGGCAACAAGACCCGTATGGTGCCGGTGCTGCAAAATGTGCTGGCCCTGATCCAGGACTATGTTGCGATGTGCCCGCACACGATTGCACAAGATGGTGCGATCTTCGTCGGCGCACGCGGCGGCCCGCTCTCGCCGCGCATCATCCAGTTGACCATGGAGCGGCTGCGCGGCGCGCTGGGACTGCCCGACAGCGCAACGCCGCATGCGTTGCGCCACTCCTTCGCCACGCACCTGCTAACCCGCGGCGGCGATCTGCGCGCCATTCAGGAACTGCTCGGCCACTCGTCGCTCTCGACGACGCAGATCTATACCGGCGTCGATGCCGACCGGCTGCTTGACGTCTACAAGACGGCTCACCCAAGAGCCTAGGTGATGGCCTGACACAAATTTGTCGCGCCAGATTTGTCCTACCAACTCATAACGATGCCCTTGCGCACGGACCGCAGTTCGGTCAATCGTTGCGCTCGTTTTGACCGGAGGGATACTGAATATGGGCGCACATGAAAGCATGGAGCATGCGGAGCATGCCGAGCACGCTTCCGGCTCCAACAAGAAGATCGCACTGCTGATTGCGGTGATCGCGCTTTTTCTCGCTTTCTCCGAGACACTGGGCAAGGGCGCCCAGACCGAATCCATCAGCAAGAACGTCGAGGCCTCGAACCTGTGGGCGTTCTTCCAGGCCAAGAGCATCCGCCGCACGACGGTACAGGCGGTGGCCGAACACGCCAAGCTCAGCCTCGGCCTGTCGGGTGACGACGCCCAGAAGGCGGCGCTGGCCAAGCAAGTCGAAGACTGGAACAAGGCCGCGGCGCGCTATCGCTCCGAACCCGAGACCGGCGAAGGCTCCGAGCAACTGTCCGCGCGCGCCAAGAAGGCCGAGGAGGCCCGCGATCTCGCCATGGCGCGCTATCATCACTATGAGGTCGCCTCGGCCGCGTTCCAGATCGGCATCGTGCTCGCCTCGGCGACCATCATCACCGGCATGGTGGCGTTGGCATGGGTGGCGGGAGCTCTGGCGCTGACAGGACTGGCGTTCACAGCGATCGGCCTGTTCGCGCCGCATGCCGTGCATCTGATGTAGCAAACAATGCAGAGCCTGGTTCTCGGTGCGACCGGACTTGTGGGCCGTCACATCGTGAATCACTTGGTCGCGGCGGGCGAACATCCGTTTGCCCTCTCGCGATCGGCACATACCGCTACGCGCGACAGTCGGTGGTTCACCGGCGACCTCGAGGACGCCGGAACTCTCTCATTCCCACCCTTCCAGACGCTGTACTGTACCGTGCACTGTCCTCTGCTTGCAGGCGCACTGCCGTCGCTGGCGCGCTTCGGTCTGAAGCGCGTCGTCTTCTTCACATCCACCAGTATTTTGACAAAGCTTTCCTCCGCCGACGCGCAGGAGCGAAAGCAGGTGCAGATCCTTGCAGACGGCGAGAAAGAAGCCATCGCCGCATGCGAGACGCACGGCCTTGCGTGGACAGTGCTGCGGCCGACGATCATCTATGACGAAGGCCGGGACCCGAGCATCTCGCGGCTGGCGCGGCTGATCGCCCGATTTGGATTTTTTCCGCTGGCGGGATTTGGCAACGGCCTTCGCCAGCCGGTTCACGCCGAGGATCTCGCCATCGGCGCACTGCAAACGGCAGCGAGCGAAGCTACGATCAACAAGGCCTACAATGTACCCGGCTCCGAGATCATCACCTATCGGGAAATGGTCGGACGCATTTTCGACGGTCTCGGCAAACCGCGCCGGATCATCCCGATGCCGCTATTTCTGTGGCGAGCGGCTTTTCATATGGCGCGCCGCGCCTTTCCCAACGCGAATGCCGAGATGGGCGCGAGAATGTCGAAGAATCTTGTTTTCGATGCCTCGGCCGCCGTACGGGATTTCGGCTGGAATCCGAGGCCGTTTCATCCCCGGTTCGATCGGACGGAGTGACGTCGTCTCACGACGACGAACGCGAGGCCTGCATCCGGCGGCGCAAACGCCGGATGAACCCCGGCGACGCACGGCGGAAGCGCGCCATCCATTGCTGAATGGCGAGCTTGAACGGCGCGACGATGACCAGCGCCCGCGCGCGCAGATCGAGCACAAACTCATAGAGCCTGCGGAACCAGCCCATCTGCAACAGCTTCTCGCGCGTCACGTCGAACACGAACGCGACGATGCCGACACCGAGTACTTTCTGAAGAACGATAAGGGTCGTGGCGCCGACGAAATACTTGTGCGCCAGCAGCCATGCCGCGACGAAATTAAGCGGAAACAGAACGATCACCGGCACCGCGAACACGATCAGCGTCAGGCCCGGCGACAGATGCTCGACGCGGTCGGCAAGCCACTGCTTGAGCCGGGGCAGCGGAATCAGTGCGATGATACGCGCAATGATCGGCTCGACGCGGTCCCACAGCCACGCTTCGATCAGGAAGATCAGTGCAAGCAGAACCCAGAGCGGACGAAGCAGCCGGCGCATGACGGATTCTCATCCCTCATGACCGGCTGGATGCCGGTCAGCTATCACATATGGATAGCGCGCTTCCCGACCGCAAGCGCGGCTTCTTTGACGGCTTCCGAGCGCGTCGGATGGGCGTGACAGGTCCGCGCGAGATCTTCGGCGGAACCGCCGAATTCCATTAGCACCGCAGCCTCATGGATCATTTCACCGGCTTCCGCACCGACGATGTGAACGCCCAGCACACGGTCGGTCTTCGTATCCGCGAGGATTTTCACGAAGCCGTCGGTGGTCTGATTGACTTTGGTGCGCGCGTTGGCGGTGAACGGAAACTTGCCTGAGGTGTACGCCACGCCCGCCTGCTTCAACTCCTCCTCCGCCTTGCCGACGGAAGCGACTTCGGGGAACGTATAAATCACGCTCGGGATCACATCGTAGTTGGTGTGGCCAGCCTGTCCTGCGAGAATCTCGGCAACCGCGATGCCCTCGTCCTCGGCCTTGTGTGCCAGCATCGGTCCCGCGATCACATCGCCGATGGCATAGATGCCCTTCACATTGGTCGCGAAGTGTCCGTCGGTCTGCACGCGGCCACGCTGATCAAGTTCAACGCCGGCTTCCTTGAGCCCAAGACCTTCGGTGTAGGGAACGCGTCCGATCGCAACCAGCACGACATCAGCCTCAATGACTTCAGCCGTTCCGCCCGCAGCCGGCTCAACGTTGACTTTCAGTCGCTTGCCGGAGGTATCAACGCCAGTGACCTTGGCGCCCAGCTTGAACTCGACGTTCTGCTTTTCGAGAATGCGCTGGAAGGACTTTGCCACCTCGCCGTCCATGCCGGGCAGAATCCGGTCGAGGAATTCGACAACGGTGATCTGCGCGCCGAGACGGCGCCACACCGAGCCGAGCTCAAGCCCGATCACGCCTGCGCCGATCACCAGCATCTTCTCCGGCACCTTGTCGAGGGTCAGCGCGCCGGTGGACGAGATAATGCGCTTCTCGTCGATCTCGACGCCCTTCAGCTTCGCAACATCGGAGCCGGTGGCGATGACGATGTTCTTGGTCTCGAGCACCTGCGTCTTGCCGTCGTTGCCCTTCACTTCGACCTTGCCGGGGCCAACGATGCGGCCGGTGCCTTCGTAAGCATCGATCTTGTTCTTCTTGAACAGGAAGCCGACGCCCTTGACGTTGCCGTCGACGCCGTCGGCCTTGAACTTCATCATGGTGGGAAGATCGAGCTTCGGCTTGCCGACGCCGATACCCATCTTGGGCAGCATGTGCGTGACTTCCTCGTACCGCTCCGATGCCTGCAACAGCGCCTTGGAGGGAATGCAGCCCACGTTGAGACAGGTGCCGCCGAAGGTCGGCCATTTCTCGACCACCGCAACCTTCATGCCGAGTTGTGCTGCGCGGATCGCGCAAACGTAACCGCCGGGGCCGGTGCCGATAATGATGAGATCATAAGAAGCCATGAGGATTATCCTGTACTCGGAAGTGGAAACTAGCGACCGCCGGAAACATCGACGATTGTGCCCGTGACATATGACGCCTCGTCCGACATCAGCCAGACGACGGCATTGGCGATTTCGTCCGCAGTGCCGACGCGCTTCATCGGCACCATATGCGCCAGCCGGTGCGCCCGATCGGGCTCGCCGCCGCTGGCGTGGATTTCAGTATCGATCAGACCCGGGCGAATTCCGTTGACGCGAATGCCTTCGGCGCTGACTTCTCGCGCGAGTCCGACCGTGAACGTATCGATCGCCCCCTTCGAGGCCGCGTAATCGACATATTGCGCCGGCGACCCGAGCGTTGCCGCCACGGACGAGAGATTGACGATCACGCCGCCAGCGCCGCCGTGCTTGCTGGACATGCGCTTCACAGCTTCGCGCGCGCACAGAATGCTGCCCACGACATTGACGTTCATCATGCGGGTGAGACGAGCAGCGGACATTTCGTCGACGCGCGCGGTGGTATCGACCACGCCGGCATTGTTCACCAGGGCGCCGAGCTTGCCGAACGCGTCTGCCTGCTTGAACAGATCGAGAATGTCGGCCTCATTGCCGACGTCGCATTTCACCGCAATGGCCTTGCCGTTGCTGGCTTCGATCTTCCCGACAACCTCGTCAGCGGCGGCCTTGTTGCTCGCATAGCCAACCACGACCTTGTAGCCGCGCTTGGCGGCTGCAAGCGACGTGGCGCGCCCGATGCCGCGGCTTCCTCCGGTGACGATGGCAACGCTCTCCATCCGAACCAATCCCTCAGTTTGCTTTCTGAAGAGCGATACGAACGCCCAGACCGATCAGAACCAGCCCCGTCGCACGATCAATCCAATGCCCGATCCGCTCATAGCCCGCGCGCATCGAGCGCGTCGTTAAAAAGACCGCGACAAAGCCGAACCACAACGCAAGAAACACGGCCAGCGCGGCTCCGTATGCGAACTGCATCATCACAGGCGTCTCATGCGAAACGATCGTGGCAAACAGTGAGACGAAAAACAGCGTCGCCTTCGGGTTCAGGAGATTGGTGAGAAAGCCCACACCGTACGACGTGACAACGCTACGGCTCCCGCCGACGGGAGTGGCGGCAGTCCTGTCGAGACCTTGAGGTGAACTGCGGCGCGCCGTCAGGGACCGGACGCCAAGATAAACCAGATAAGCCGCACCACACCATTTCACGATGGTGAAGATCAAAACCGACTGCGCAACGATCAGGCCCACGCCGGTCACGGTGTAGGCGACATGGACCATGATCGCGGACCCAACACCGATGGCCGACGCGATTCCCGCCCGCCGTCCAAAACTCACGCTCTCGCGAAGGACGCAGGCGAAGTCCGCGCCGGGCGCGATTGCCGCCAACACGAACACACCGAACAACGCGAGGAATTCGGGCGGCAGGCTCATCGGCTTACAGATCCAGCACGAGGCGCGCCGGATCCTCGAGGTTTTCCTTGACGCGAACCAGGAAGGTCACCGCTTCCTTGCCGTCGATGACGCGGTGATCGTAGGAGACCGCGAGATACATCATCGGGCGGATTTCGACCTTTCCGCCGATGGCGACAGGCCGCTCCTGAATCTTGTGCATGCCGAGGATGCCCGACTGCGGTGCATTCAGGATCGGCGTGGACATCAGCGAGCCGTAGACGCCGCCGTTCGAGATGGTGAACGTGCCGCCCTGCATCTCTTCGATCTTGAGCTGACCGTCGCGGGCGCGCTTGCCGAAACCCGCGATGTCCTTCTCGATCTCCGCGATCGACTTGTGATCGCAATCGCGCACCACCGGCACGACAAGACCCTTGTCGGTGCCGACCGCAACGCCGATGTGATAGTAGTTCTTGTAGATCAGATCGGTGCCGTCAATTTCGGCGTTCACCGCCGGCACGTCCTTCAATGCCTGCACGACGGCCTTGACGAAGAAGCCCATGAAGCCAAGCTTGGTGCCATGCTTCTTTTCGAAGACATCCTTGTAGTGCGTGCGCAGCGCCATGAGGTTGGTCATGTCGACCTCGTTGAAGGTCGTGAGCATGGCAGCAGTGTTCTGCACCTCCTTGAGACGGCGCGCGATGGTCTGGCGCAGACGCGTCATCTTCACGCGCTCTTCACGCGCGGCATCGTCGGCCGGCGACGGCGCACGCACCTGCACGGCGGCGGCTGGCTGATTGAGCGGCGTCGCCAGCGAGGCGGCCTTCTCGATCGCGGCGAGCATGTCGCCCTTGGTGACGCGGCCATCCTTGCCGGAGCCGGGGACGGTCGAGGCATCGATACCGGATTCAGCGGAGAGCTTGCGCACTGACGGCGCCTGCGGCGCGTCTACCGGTGGGGATTTCTGTGCGGGCGCGGGTGCTGCGGCGGCAGGAGCCGCCTTGGCCGGCGCGGGTTCAGCCGCCTTGGCCGGAGCGGCGGCGGAGGACTTGGCGCCGCCTGCACCTGCGGTGAGCTGACCGAGCAGCGCGCCGACCGCGACGGTCTCACCGTCCTTGGCAATGATCTCATCCAAGGTTCCCGCGAATGGCGCCGGCACTTCGATGGTCACCTTGTCGGTTTCGAGCTCGACCAAGGGCTCGTCGACAGCGACGGCATCGCCGGCCTTCTTGAACCAGCGGCCGATGGTCGCCTCGGTGACGGACTCGCCCAATGTCGGAACGCGAATTTCAGCCATTTCTTTTTCCCCTTGCGTCGTGAGCGGCTTCGTGTGCCGTCAGCGCCTCACACAAATTGAACTGATGGAAATGCCCGCGACATGCGGGCATCCAATTGGTCAGCCGAGAGCTTCGTCGAGAAATGCTTTCAACTGCTGGAGATGTTTCGACATCAAACCGGTGGCGGTTGCGGCCGCGGCAGCGCGACCGGCATAGCGCGGACGCTTGTGCGCCGAGCCGACCTGGTTCAGCACCCACTCGAGATACGGCTCGATGAAGTGCCAGCCGCCCATGTTGCGCGGCTCTTCCTGGCACCAGACCACTTCGGCTTTCTTGAAACGCTCGAGCACCTGCACCAGCGCCTTGAGCGGCACGGGATAGAGCTGCTCGATGCGCAGCAGGTAGATGTCGTCGGCGCCGCGTTTCTCGCGCTCTTCGAGCAGATCGTAATAGACCTTGCCCGAGCAGATGACGACGCGGCGGATCTTGCCGTCTTCGGCGAGCTTGAACTCGCCGCCGGTTTCCGCATCGTCCAGCAGGATGCGATGGAACGATGTGTCCGTCGCGAATTCCTCGAGCTTCGACACCGCGCGCTTGTTCCGCAGCAACGACTTCGGGGTCATGATAATCAGCGGTTTGCGGATCTCGCGCTTGAGCTGACGGCGCAATGCGTGGAAGTAGTTCGCAGGCGTCGTGAGGTTGGTGACCTGCATGTTGTCTTCGGCGCACATCTGCAGGAAGCGCTCGAGGCGGGCCGAGGAGTGCTCCGGCCCCTGGCCCTCATAGCCGTGAGGCAGGAGACAAACGAGACCCGACATGCGCAGCCACTTGCGCTCGGCCGACGAGATGAACTGGTCGAACACGACCTGCGCGCCGTTGGCGAAGTCGCCGAACTGGGCTTCCCACATCGTGAGCGCATTCGGCTCGGCGAGCGAATAACCGTATTCAAAGCCGAGCACCGCTTCTTCGGACAGCAGCGAGTTGATCACCTCGTAGTGACCCTGGTTGTCGCCCAGATGGTTGAACGGCGTGTAACGGCTTTCATCCTCCTGGTCGAACAGCACCGAGTGGCGCTGCGAGAAGGTGCCGCGCTCGGAGTCCTGTCCCGAGAGGCGGACACGGTGACCTTCCTTGAGCAGCGTGCAGAACGCCAGCGCTTCAGCGGTCGCCCAGTCGATGCCCTCGCCGTTCTCGATCGTCTTCAGACGACTCTCGAGGTAGCGTTGCACGGTGCGGTGAATGCGGAAGCCGTCCGGCACCTTGGTGATCTTGCGGCCGATGTCCTTGAGTTCGTCGATCGCAATGCCGGTATTGCCACGGCGCGGATCTTCGCCGACCTCGGCCGACTTGAAGCCCGCCCACTTGCCGTCGAGCCAGTCGGCCTTGTTCGGCTTGTAGCCCGAACCGGCCTCCAGCTCCGCGTCGAGCCGCGCACGCCAGTCGGCCTTGGCCTTTTCGACTTCGCCTTCGGTGATGACGCCATCGGCAACCAGCCGCTTGGCATAGAGATCGAGCGTGCTGGGATGGGTCGCGATCTTCTTGTACATCACCGGGTTGGTGAAACCCGGTTCGTCGCCCTCGTTGTGACCGTGACGGCGATAGCAGAACATGTCGATGACGACAGGCTTGTGGAACTTCTGCCTGAATTCGATCGCGATCTTGGCCGCGAACACCACCGCTTCCGGATCGTCGCCGTTGACGTGGAAGATCGGCGCGTCGATCATCTTGGCGACGTCGGACGGATAAGGCGACGAGCGCGAATAGCGCGGATAGGTGGTGAAGCCGATCTGGTTGTTGACGATGAAGTGGATCGAACCGCCGGTGCGATAGCCTTTCAGATCCGACAGCGCGAAGCATTCCGCCACAACACCCTGGCCAGCGAAGGCCGCATCGCCGTGCATCAGGAGCGGCAGCACCGAGATACGCTGATCCGGCGGATCGCCGTTCTGGTCTTCCTTCGCGCGCGCCTTGCCCAGCACCACCGGATCGACGATCTCGAGGTGCGAGGGATTTGCGGTCAGCGACAGGTGGATCTTGTTGCCGTCGAACTCGCGGTCCGACGAGGCGCCGAGGTGATACTTCACGTCGCCCGAGCCTTCGACCTCATCCGGATTGGCCGAGCCGCCCTTGAATTCGTGGAACAGTGCCCGATGCGGCTTGCCCATCACCTGGGTGAGCACGTTGAGACGGCCGCGGTGCGGCATGCCGACCACGATATCGCGGACGCCGAGGCTGCCGCCGCGCTTGATGATCTGTTCGAGTGCGGGGATCAGCGATTCACCGCCGTCGAGACCGAAGCGCTTGGTGCCGGTGAACTTGATGTCGCAGAACTTTTCGAAGCCTTCGGTTTCGATCAGCTTCATCAGAATGGCGCGGCGGCCCTCGCGGGTGAAACTGATTTCCTTGTCCGGACCTTCGATACGCTCCTGAATCCAGCTCTTCTGCGCCGGATTCGAAATGTGCATGAATTCGACGCCGAGCGTCTGGCAGTAGGTGCGCTGACAGATTGCGACGATCTCGCGCAGCGTCGCGGTCTCGAGACCAAGCACATGATCGAGGAAAATCTTGCGATCGAAATCGGCGTCCGTGAACCCGTAGGAGCGCGGATCGAGTTCTTCGTGGTCCTTCTGGCCCTCGATACCGAGCGGATCGAGATTGGCGTGGAAGTGACCGCGCATGCGGTAGGCGCGAATCAGCATCAGGGCGCGCACCGAATCGCGGGTCGCCTGGTGGATATCCGCTGAGGTCAGGTTGCTGCCGGCGGCCTGCGCCTTGGCGGCGATCTTGTCGCCGACCACCTTCTCGACCTGCGCCCAGTTGCCGTCGAGCGCGGAGGTCAGGTCGTCATTCGGCGTGGTCGGCCAGTTGGCTTTTTCCCAGGACGGGCCCTGCGCGTTCTTCGCGACGTCCGACGGCTGGTCCTTCAGGCTTTTGAAGAAATCCACCCAGTCCGGATCGACCGACGACGGGTCCTTTTCGTAGCGCGCGTAGAGATCGTCGATGTAGGTGGCGTTGGCGCCGTCGAGGAAGGAAGTGAGAGCGAAATTGGCATTCGCGTCCTGGCGAGACATGATTGCGTCCTGATGATTGCTATCGCGCGGGGAAATCGGGAGAAATTGCCCGATTTGGTATCGGCATCGTGTTTGGGCCGCACCTTTTACCCTATTTAGGGCAAAACTTCGCGCTGAAAAGAACCAAGGACTGAACTAAGCTTTCAACCTTTCGAGAAGCGTCGTTCCAAGCCGCGCAGGGGACGGAGAAACCGTAATCCCGGCCGCTTCCATGGCTGCGATCTTCGATTCGGCATCGCCCTTGCCGCCGGATACGATTGCACCGGCATGGCCCATGCGACGGCCCGGAGGCGCAGTGCGGCCCGCGATAAATCCGACCATCGGCTTCGACCGCCCGCGCTTGGCCTCATCCTTGAGGAACTGCGCCGCGTCCTCTTCGGCGGAGCCGCCGATTTCGCCGATCATGATGATCGATTTGGTCTTCTCGTCCGCCAGGAACAGTTCGAGCACATCGATGAACTCGGTGCCCTTGACCGGGTCGCCGCCGATGCCGACAGCCGAGGTCTGGCCGAGTCCAGCCTGGGTGGTCTGGAACACGGCTTCATAGGTCAGCGTGCCGGAGCGCGAGACGATGCCGACATTGCCCGGCTTGAAGATGTTGGCCGGCATGATGCCGATCTTGGATTCGCCGGCGGTGACAACGCCCGGGCAGTTCGGCCCGATCAACCGCGACTTCGAGCCGCTGAGAGATCTTTTGACGCGCACCATGTCCAGCACCGGAATGCCTTCGGTGATGCAGACGATGAGCGGCACTTCCGCATCGATCGCCTCGCAGATCGCGTCAGCCGCGCCCGGCGGCGGGACATAAATCACCGACGCGTCAGCGCCGGTCTTGTCGCGCGCTTCCTGCACGGTGTCGAACACCGGCAGGCCGAGATGCGTGGTGCCACCTTTGCCCGGCGAGGTACCGCCAACCATCTTGGTTCCGTAAGCGATCGCGCCCTCGGAATGGAAGGTGCCGTTCTTGCCGGTGAAGCCCTGGCAGATCACCTTGGTGTTCTTGTCGATCAGGACGGACATTAAGCCTCCAGTTTCATATTTTGAACTCGTCGCGAAACGAGAAACGTAAGAAATCCCACGCAGATCGCCGTTATGGGACCAATCAAATAAGCAAACCCATACGCGATCGCCCCCGACGGTCCATCACACGCAAAGCTCATTTTGCCGATTCCGCATCGATTGGCGTCATCGCATGGAGGTGGCGTTAAAACGGGTTCAGCACTGCAGGAGTGCAGAACATCGATAATTTCAAACGCTACCAATCCGACAATCACCGTACCGACAACCCAAACCGCACTTTTACCGCCGAGCCGCCTAGCAACGATCAGAAGCATGAAGGCCAAGACAATAACGGCTGCCATGGTGGCAATAGCTGCTATCGCGAGGCCAACCACCAAGCTTATCCCCTCACTGCTTTGACGATCTTCTGCGCCGCGTCGTCGAGATCGTCGGCGGGCAACACGTTGAGACCGCTTTCGCGGATGATCTTCTTGCCTTCCTCGACATTGGTGCCTTCGAGACGCACCACCAGAGGCACCTGAAGACCGACCGTCTTCACCGCGGCGATGACGCCGCGCGCGATGACGTCGCACTTCATGATGCCGCCGAAGATGTTGACGAGAATGCCCTTCACGTTGGGATCGGCCGTGATGATCTTGAACGCCGCCGTGACTTTTTCTTCCGATGCGCCGCCGCCGACGTCGAGGAAGTTGGCCGGGCTTTCGCCGTACAGCTTGATGATGTCCAGGGTCGCCATCGCCAGACCTGCGCCGTTGACCATGCAGCCGATGGTGCCGTCGAGCGCGATATAGGCGAGGTCATACTTCGACGCCTCGATCTCCTTGGCGTCTTCTTCGGTGGTGTCGCGCAGCGCGACGATATCCGGATGACGATAAAGCGAGTTGGAATCGAACGACATCTTGGCGTCGAGGCACTTCAGCTCGCCCTGCTTGGAGACGATCAGCGGATTGATCTCCAGCATCTCCATGTCCTTGGCGAGGAACGCCGTATAGAGCTGCGCCACCAGCTTTTCCGCCTGCTTGGCGAGATCGCCCTTGAGGCCGAGCGCCTGCGCCACGGTGCGGCCGTGATGGCCCATGATGCCGGTGGCGGGATCGACCGAGAACGTCACGATCTTGTCGGGCGTATCGTGCGCGACCTTCTCGATGTCCATGCCGCCTTCGGTCGACACCACGAACGCCACCCACGACGTTTCGCGATCGACCAGCAGCGACAGATAGAATTCCTTCTCGATGTCGGAGCCGTCTTCGAGATAGAGGCGGTTGACCTGCTTGCCGGCCGGGCCGGTCTGGATGGTCACCAGCGTTGCGCCGAGCATCTGCTTGGCGAAGTCCTTCACCTCATCGATCGACTTGGCGAGACGCACGCCGCCCTTGTCGCCTGCCGAGGCTTCCTTGAATTTGCCCTTGCCGCGTCCGCCGGCGTGGATCTGGCTCTTCACCACCCACAACGGGCCGCCGAGCTCCTTCGCCGCAGCTTCCGCTTCACCTGCCTTGAGAATTGGCACGCCGCGCGACACCGGCACGCCGAATTCCTTCAGCACCGCCTTGGCCTGATATTCGTGGATGTTCATGGATTGCCCCAGAGAACCGAAGTGAGAAAGAGGAAAGCTTAGCGCACGATCCGGAGAACACTTTCACCGGATCGTGCGGAATCGCTAACGGCGCAGCGCCGCCTTACTTGCCGAGCAGGTCGGGCGCGATCTTCTTGCAGGCCTCGACCAGGCCCTGCACGGCGCCGACCGACTTGTCGAAGCCTTCGCGGTCCTTGCCGGCCAGTTCGATCTCGACGATACGCTCGACACCCTTCGATCCGATGACAACCGGCACGCCGACATACATGTCCTTCACGCCGTATTCGCCGTTGAGATAGGCCGCGCAGGGCAGCACGCGCTTCTTGTCGCGCAGATAGCTTTCCGCCATCGCGATCGCCGATGCGGCCGGTGCGTAGAACGCCGATCCGGTCTTGAGCAGGTTGACGATCTCCGCGCCGCCGTTGCGGGTGCGATCGACGATCTCGTCGATGCGGGCCTGCGAGGTCCAGCCCATCTTCACAAGATCAGGCAGCGGAATGCCCGCGACGGTCGAATACTTGGTCAGCGGCACCATGGTGTCGCCGTGGCCGCCGAGCACGAAGGCGGTGACGTCTTCGACCGAAACGTTGAATTCGTCGGCGAGGAAATAACGGAAGCGCGCGGAATCCAGCACGCCAGCCATGCCGACGACCTTCTTGTGCGGGAGGCCACAAGCCTTCTGCAACGCCCAGACCATCGCATCGAGCGGGTTGGTGATGCAGATGACGAACGCGTCGGGAGCGTATTTCTTGATGCCGGCGCCGACCTGCTCCATCACCTTGAGGTTGATGCTGAGAAGGTCATCGCGGCTCATGCCCGGCTTGCGCGGCACGCCGGCGGTGACGATCACCACGCTGGCGCCTTCGATGGCTTCATAGGAATTGGCGCCGGTGAAGTTGGCGTCGAAGCCGTCGACCGGCGAGGACTGCGCGATGTCGAGCGACTTGCCCTGGGGGATGCCTTCGGCGATGTCGAACATCACCACGTCGCCCAGCTCTTTCAGCCCGACGAGGTGGGCGAGCGTGCCGCCGATCTGACCTGAACCAATCAAAGCAATCTTGTCACGCGCCATGGGAAATCTGTCCTTTGATGTCGACGGATAGAGGGTGGGAAAACTCTGGAGCGCTGGTTAGACCTTTCGCGGCAAGCGTTCAAGTCGCCGTTCGCTCAATGATGAGGCGGTGCTCACCACAGCGGCACCGGCCAGCGCTTTCGCATCGGGCTTTCGCCGGGGCCGGAGGTGAAACATAAAGCGAACCCCGTCAGGTCTCGACCAGGCCCGTGGTCGCGCCGCTCGCGGACGAGTCGCTGCGGCCGTGAGGCAGCGCCAGATAGGATTCCGAGCCCATCTCGATCAGCCGCGACGAGGTGCGCTTGAATTCGTTGGCCTCAACCCCTTCGGTCGCGGTGTACAGCGACAGCGGATCGGTCTCCGCCGACGCCATCAGTTTCACTGCATTGTCGTAAAGCGTGTCGATCAGCGTGATGAAGCGCTTGGCGTAGTTGCGCTGCGGGTACTGCATCGCCGGAATCCGGTCGATGATCAGCGTGTGATAATCATGCGCGAGCCGCAGATAGTCCGACGCACCAAGCGGCTTCTCGCACAGATCGGCGAATGTAAATCGCGCGACGCCGTGCGCCGAATGCGGAACGTGCAGCACGTGACCCTTGATCGTGATGTCGCGCGGATGGTCCACCGCGCCGCCGGTGAGCTTGGCCCACGCCTTGTCGAGCGCGGCATCCGCGCTCGCATCGGCAGGCACCAGCCACATCTTGATGCCGGCGAGTTTTTCCAGGCGGAAATCGGTGCGCGCATCGAGCCGCAGCACCTCCATCCGCTCCGTCAGTTGCGCAATAAACGGCAGAAACAATGCGCGGTTCAATCCGCCCTTGTAGAGATCGTCGGGGGCGACATTGGACGTCGCCACAACCACTGTGCCCAGTTCGAACAGCCGGCTGAACAGGCGTCCGAGGATCATGGCGTCGGCGATGTCGGTGACGTGGAATTCGTCGAAGCATAGCAGCCACGCTTCCTCGAAAATCGATTGCGCGGTCAGCCGTACCGGGTCGGTGTCGGCAATTTCCTGCCGCGCGATCTTCTGGCGGAAGCCGTGAATCCGCTCATGAACGTCGGCCATGAATTCGTGAAAGTGCGCGCGGCGTTTGTGCGCAACCGGACTGTCATTGAAGAACAGATCCATCAGCATGGTCTTGCCGCGCCCGACCTCGCCATGGATGTAGAGACCGCGCAGTTGGGCGGCGTCCTTGTCGGCGAACAGACGTTGCAGCAGTCCGCCGCGGCCGGGACGATAGCCCGCCAGTCTCGCTTCAAGCGCGGAGAAGGCTTCCACAGCCTGCGCCTGCGCCGGATCGGCTTCGATGGCGCCAGCCGCAACCAGAGCCTGATAGTGCCGACGGAACGTGGCGGGAGACGGAGCGTTCATGGCCCGCTACCGGCCAGAACGACGCGGAAAATGCAAGACTACAAAGGTGCCGGAGGCTCTCTATGCGCTCAGCGCATAGGCGTCTTCGACGACATAGGGCCCACCACCCACCGACGCCCGCGACGAGAACAGCACGAACCGGGAGGCCATGAAGCTGCGGGTCGGAAAATAGCCGCGCACCGACAGATAGTCCGCCACATCCTGATTGGAGGCGTCCCGCAGCCGCGCGAGCGTGACATGGGGGATGAATTTGCGGCCCTCGGGATCGAACCCGAACCGCTGCATCAGCCGTTCCAGTTCCGCCTGCAACTCCATCAGCGGCCGGCTTGGCACAACCGATGCCACGACCGCCCGCGGTTTCTTGCCGCCGAAGCTGGACAGGCCCTGCAATGCGACTTCGAACGGCTTGCGGTTGATCCGCTCGAGCGTCGAGGCGATTTCATTGGCCGCCGCGCCGTCGATGTCGCCGATGAAGCGCAATGTCACGTGATAATTTTCGGGGTCGATCCAGCGGGCGCCTGGCAGGCCCCCGCGCAAGTTCGAGAGCGTCTGACCGATATCCGGGGGGATTTCCAGCCCGGTGAACAAGCGAGGCATCACGAAACTCCTCGATGCTGGAGAGGATCACGAATCACCTGTTGTCTTTTGTACCGCAGCACGATGACAGTGCGAAGCGACCATCGCGTGATCGGCCGATAAATCGTTAAGGCTTGCCCTGTTGCGACGCGCGGTCCTTCAGAAACGCCTCCACCGTTGGCAGAATCCGCGCCACCACCACGTCAACGCCGGCCGCCGTCGGGTGCAACCCGTCAGGCTGGGTCAGCTTCGCGTCGGTGGCCACACCATCGAGAAAGAACGGATACAGCGGGACTTTGTGGCTCTTGGCGAGGTCGGGATAGATGCTGTTGAACGTCGCTGTGTACTCCGCGCCGTAGTTCGGCGGCGCGTACATCCCGCACAACAGGACGGCAATGTTGCGCGCCTTGAGTTTCGTGAGGATGTCGTCGAGCGCGCCGCGCGCCACTTTCGGATCGACGCCGCGGAGCGCGTCGTTGGCTCCAAGCTCGACGATCACAGCTTCGGTGCCGGGCGGGATCGACCAGTCGAGCCGGGCGAGCCCGCCGGTTGTGGTGTCGCCGGACACCCCCGCGTTATGAATGTCGGTGGCGATCCCCTTCTCGCTCAGGGCTTTCTGCAACCGCACCGGAAACGCCGCCGAGGCCGGAAGGCCGAAACCTGCGGTCAGGGAATCGCCCAGAACGGCGAGCTTGATCGGCTTCACATCTTTGACATCAGCGGTTTGAGCCGACGCCGGCCCCGACATCGCCATCATTGCCCCCGTTGCTGCGACGATGAATGCCCGAACCAGTGTGGCGGTTCGTAGGCCCGCACCCTTCTTGCGGCAGCTTCCGTTTGCGGACCTGCGAACCGAAGCCACACTGAAACTATAGTTTGCTGGTGTCCTTTCGAATCCGAAGTTCGCCACAGAAAGCGCAGCGAAATAGAGCGAACTTCGGATTCGGGACACCAGCCCCTCGACCGCGCCGCCGAAACCCCCATATGAATGGTCCATGGACAGTCTCATTAAACCCTCGTCGCACGCCGGTCTCGAACCGGACACCATTTCCATTTCGAACGTCAATCTCTCGTTGGGCAGCGGGGCCGCGCGCGTTCACATCCTCAAGGATGTCGATCTGCGGGTCGCGCCCGGTGAAGCCGTCGGCCTGATCGGACCGTCGGGATCGGGCAAGTCCACGCTCCTGATGGTGATGGCGGGTCTTGAACGTCCTGACAGCGGAGAGGTGGTGGTCAACGGCGTCTCGTTCAATGCCCTCGATGAAGACGACCTTGCACGATTCCGTGGCCGCCATGTCGGCATTGTGTTCCAGTCGTTTCATCTGATCCCGACCATGACCGCGCTTGAGAACGTCGCGGTGCCGCTTGAACTCGCGGGCCGCGCGGATGCGAATGCGCGCGCTGCAAAGGAACTTGCGGGTGTCGGTCTCGGCGAGAGACTGCATCACTATCCCTCGCAACTCTCAGGCGGCGAACAGCAGCGTGTCGCACTGGCGCGCGCAATGGCGCCCGATCCAGCCATCCTCGTGGCCGACGAACCCACCGGAAATCTCGACGAGTCCACCGGCAAGCAGATCGTCGATCTGCTGTTCGCCAAACATCTCGAGCGCGGCATGACCCTCGTCCTCGTGACGCACGATGCCGCATTGGCGCAGCGCTGTGACCGTGTGGTGCGATTGCGCTCGGGCCGCATCGACGGACCGGCGACAGACCGGCACTGGATCGAGACGGCATCGCGATGAGCGAGATCGCGGATACCGCACCGCGCAGCGGCTCCCTGGCGCTGGCGATCCGCTACGCGCTGCGCGAGTTGCGCAGCGGCCTGCGCGGCTTCTACGTTTTCGTTGCCTGCATCGCGCTCGGCGTCATGGCGATCGCCGGCGTCGGATCGGTGGCCGGAAGCCTCAGCGAAGGATTGGACCATCAGGGACGCACGCTGCTCGGCGGCGACGTGTCCTTTGCGCTGATTCAGCGTGAAGCCACCAAGGAGGAGCGGGCTTTCCTTGATGCGCGCGGCAAGATCTCGGTCGCGGCGATCATGCGCGGCATGGCGCGTTCGGCCAAAGGCGAGTTTGCGCTGGTTGATCTGAAAGCGGTCGACGGCAACTATCCGATGCTCGGCGACGTCACACTCGCGCCGAACATGCCGATGACCGAATTGCTGGCCCAGCGTGACGGTGCGTTCGGCGCGGGCGCCGATGCCATCATGCTGGCGCGGCTGGGACTGAAGGTCGGCGATCGGGTCACGGTCGGCAATGCGACGTTCGACATTCGCAGCGTCGTCGAAGCCGAACCGGACAAGCTCGCGGGTGGCGTTGGCCTCGGGCCCCGATTCCTGATCAGCGAAGACGCACTGCGCGCCACCGGTCTGCTGCAACCGGGCACGCTGGTGCGCTGGAGCTACCGCGTGCGGTTGCCGGATGCTTCGGTCGATGATCGCGCAACACAATCCCTGATCGACGAAGCGCAGAAAGCCCTGCCGGAAGCCGGCTGGGAGATCCGCAGCCGCGGCAATGCCTCGCCGCAACTCGAGCGCAGCATCACCCGCTTCACGCAGTTTCTCACGCTGGTCGGGCTTGCGGCGCTGCTGGTCGGCGGCGTCGGGGTCGCCAACGCGATCAAGAGCCATCTCGACGAACGGCGCGACGTGATCGCCACTTTCAAGGCGCTCGGCGCCACCGGCCGCGAGGTGTTCACGATTTACCTGACGCAGGTGATGGTGCTGGCGATCCTCGGATCGCTGATCGGCCTCGCGATCGGCGCCGCGCTTCCCTTCATCATCGTCGGTGTGTTCGGAAAAATCCTGCCGCTTCCGGTGGAAGCGACATTCCATGCCGGCGAACTGGCGCTGTCGTTTCTCTATGGTCTTTTGACCGCGCTCGCATTCGGATTGTGGCCGCTCGGCCGCGTTCATGACGTGCCGGTGGCTGCGCTGTTCCGCGAAGGCGTGACATCGGAATTTCACTGGCCGCGGCGGCGTTATCTCGTGCTGATGGCTGCGGTCATCGTGACACTGGTGGCGGTTGCGATCGGTCTCGCCTACGACAAGCGTGTTGCCACCGTGTTCGTCGTCTCGTCGGCCGCCGTGTTCGCCGTGCTGCGCGTCATCGCCTCGTTGCTGATGGCGCTGGCGAGAAATTTGCCGCGGCCGCGCTTCACCATGCTGCGGCTTGCTGTCGCCAACATTCACCGCCCCGGCGCTCTGACACCGTCGGTCGTAATGTCGCTCGGTCTCGGCCTTGCCGTGCTGGTCACGATCACGCAGATCGACGGCAATCTGCGGAGGCAATTCATGGCGGCGCTGCCCGAGCATGCGCCGTCGTTCTATTTCATCGACATTCCCACCGCAGAGGCGGCGCGTTTTGGCGATTTCCTGAAACAGATGGCCCCCAACGCCAATGTGGAAACCGTGCCGATGCTGCGCGGGCGCATCGTCGCCGCGAAAGGTATCAAGGCCGAAGATCTCAAGCCCTCGAACGACGCCGCCTGGGTGCTGCAAAGCGACCGTGGCCTGACCTATACCGGTGAAGTCCCGCGCGGCTCGCAAGTCGTCGAAGGCACCTGGTGGGACGAAAACTACAGCGGCCCGCCTCTGGTCTCGCTCGAAAAGAAGATCGCCGACGGTCTCGGCGTGAAGGTCGGCGACGACATCACCGTGAACGTGCTCGGCCGCGACATCACCGCGAAGATCAGCAACCTGCGCACCGTGGACTGGCAAAGCCTCGGCATCAATTTCGTTCTGGTCTATTCGCCAAAAGCCTTCGCCGGCGCACCCCATACCGACATCGCGACACTGACGGAAGCCAGCTCCACGGCGGCAAGTGACGCCAAGCTTATCAAGGAGGTTGCCGCCGCCTTTCCGATGGTGACCAGCGTCCGGGTGCGCGAGGCACTCGATTCGATCGGAAAGGTCGTGACCAATCTGGTGCTGGCGATCCGGGGCGCCAGTTCGGTGACCCTGGTGTCGGCCATTCTCGTGCTGGGCGGCGCACTTGCCGCAGGGCATCGGCACCGGGTCTATGACGCAGTCATCCTCAAGACGCTCGGCGCCACCCGGGCGCGGCTGCTGGGCGCCTATGCGCTGGAATATCTGCTGATCGGCCTGGCCACGGCCGTGTTCGGAGTGGCGGCCGGATCGATCGCTGCCTGGCAGATCGTGACCCGGCTGATGACCCTGAGCTTCGTCTGGCAGGCGGGCAGCGCCGCCCTGGTCGTGCTGGCGGCGCTGGCCGTCACGGTCGGGCTCGGGCTGGCCGGAACATTACTCGCGCTTAACCAAAAGCCCGCTAGCGTGCTCCGTAACTTATGACAATTTGTAGCAGCGAAATTGCGGGTTTTGCGACATTCAGCCGCGCGCCCATGCTTGCGTCGAGTGTGTTAGTTTCCCACATACCGAGCGGGTTCAGAATCCGAATTGATACCATCCAGGGATGGACTCATAATCGGGGTTCTGGGACAAACTTATAGCTGGCGGCGCAGACCCTTCGCTTTCGCCAGACAAACACGGGGTTTCGACCATGTCGGACTTGGACCGCAACTATACGTCACCTTTCGGCCGGGCCGCCGGGCGCGTTGACGCCGCGACCGTCGATGCCGGTCTGCGCTCGTACATGCTTAAGATCTACAACTACATGGCGATCGGCCTGGCCATCACCGGCCTTGCCGCGCTCGGCGTCTATATGGGCGCCGTGACACCTGACGCGTCAGCCGCTGCCGGCCGCATCGGCAAGCAGTATCTGACGTCGTTCGGCGTCGCGATGTTCGTCAGCCCGCTGAAGTGGGTGTTCATCCTCGCGCCTCTCGTGATGGTGTTCGCCATTTCGTTCGGCATCAATCGTCTGAAGCCCGCAACCGCTCAGCTCCTGTTCTGGGTGTTCGCGGCGCTGATGGGCATCTCGCTGTCGTCGATCTTCCTGGTCTACACCCACACCTCGATCGTGCGGGTGTTCTTCATCACAGCTGCCTCGTTCGGTGCGCTGAGCCTTTACGGCTACACCACCAAGCGTGACCTGACCGGGATGGGATCGTTCCTGATGATGGGCCTGTTCGGCATCATCCTCGCGAGCCTGGTGAACCTGTTCATCGCAAGCACGATGCTTCAGTTCATCGTCTCGGTGATCGGCGTGCTGGTGTTCGCCGGCCTCACCGCCTGGGACACCCAGCGCCTGAAGAACGACTACATCTACGGCTACGCCAGCCAGGGCGGCGACGTGGCAGAGCGCGCGGCGATCACCGGCGCACTGTCGCTCTACCTGAACTTCATCAACCTGTTCACACTGCTGCTGCAGTTGCTGGGACAGCGCGATTGAGACTGATCGTGGCTGATCAGTGAACTCTTGAAAGCCCCGGCCAAAAGCCGGGGCTTTTGTTTGAGGTATCGTTGCGTTATGCGAAGCAACGAAACAGCCTCGGCAAGCCATGCCCCAAGTTCAGATCAGAGCGGCCGCACGCACCGACCTCCCCGCCATCACGGCGATCTATCGGCACGCGGTTCTCCACGGCACCGCGACTTTCGAACTCGATCCGCCCGGCCTTGCCGAGATGACAAGACGCTACGAGGTGCTGGCGGCGGGCGGCTTTCCGTATCTGGTGGCGGTCATGGAAGACGTCGTCGTCGGCTATGCCTATGCCGGACCGTACCGGCCCCGCCCGGCCTATCGCTTCACGGTCGAAAACTCCGTGTATCTCGATCCAGCAGCGCAGGGACGACGTATCGGAACACGGCTGATGCAGGATCTGATTGCCGCGTCAGAAGAACGCGGCTACCGGCAGATGATCGCCGTCATCGGAGATTCCGCCAACACTGCCTCGGTTGGCGTCCATGCCCGTGCCGGATTCGAAATGATCGGCACCCACCCTGACGTCGGGTTCAAGTTCGGCCGCTGGCTCGACACGGTCATGATGCAGCGCGCTCTCGGCGAGGGCGGCACGACAATCCCGAAAGAATAATCAAACCACCGCGAGCTTGCGATCGATCACCAGCAGAACACGATCAAGCTCATGGCCGCGGCGGAGGATCTGACCGCTGGCGGCGATCACGCTGTAGGCGCCCTGTTTGCGGGCGAGACGGAGATCTTTCTCGATCCGGTAGATCGGAACTTCCGACGATCGCCGGAAGATCGAAAACACCGCACGGTCCTTCAGAAAATCGATGGCGTAATCGCGCCATTCGCCGGCGGCGACCATGCGTCCGTAAAGATTGAGAATGCGATTAAGTTCGACGCGATTGAACGTTACGGTCTGGGGCGGGAGCGGCGCGGCGCTGCGCTCCAGCCCCCTGCTCTCGCTTGGATCGATATCGCCCGACATTGAATTCATCGGCGCCTCCTGTCACGCAGGTGACATGATCGCCCCGTCTGGCCACGCCTGCAAGCATGATTTCAAGGACATCCGCTGCCCGTTTCCGGAGCAAAGGCATCACGCGGACGTCAGGCAAAATCATAATGCCGCCTGATTTCGGTCAATCCCCCGCCGTGCTGGACTGCGATCAAGAGGAAACTGCGTTGACCCGGTCCTTTCGGCACCGGATTCCTCAGCCCCCAGCCCCCCGGGGTCGTCAGGATCGGGTCTAACTCTTCGCAGTAAACTGGATCCCCAATCCTTCGGCCAGCGCGAGCTGGCCTTTTTTGTTGAAGAGCTTTTTCGTTGCGAGCGGAGAGCTTGCGGCTGTGCAACGGCGAGCGATCGCAGCCTGACGCGCGTCTTTCAATCCAGAATTTTTTGAATCAGTTCAGCGACTTGAAGGCCGCGCCGAGCATTGGGCCGGGCTTGTCGCGATTGCCGTCCTGAACGTAAACTGCCGCAGCATCGACGCCGTCGCGCGTGATGTTTTCAAGCGGCACGGTCCAACTGCCGGCCTTGCCGTTCCAGTCGCCGACCTTCAGCACATTGCGCACCACGTTGTGATACGTGATCTGCTGTCCGCGATTCTCACCGCGCGAGATGGTGATCGGAACAGCTTTCGACACGGCGCAGATCCAGATCTCACCGCTCCTGCCGTCGGCTTCCGCCACCGATATTTTGATCTGTCCGCCGGACTGCGTCATCGTCACCGGAACCGACATGACGCCTTCGGTGTTCTGCGTCCTCTTCGCGGCGTTCTCGATTCCCGCGCGATCGCTGCCAAGAACGTTCGTCGTGCCGTTGACCACGGCCTGCGGCGTGTAGACGCCACGGTCGCCGCGTGCATGCGAATAAGCTTTCTGACGCGCGCTGAACCGCGAATCCGCCAGCGTGTCCTTCCAGCCGAGATAATCCCAGTAGTCGATCGGCAGACTGAGCGCGATCACGGATGGGTCCTGCGCCAGCTCACCGAGAACCTTGTCCGCGGGCGGACATGCCGAACAACCTTGCGAGGTGAAGAGTTCAACGACCGCGCGCGGATCTGCGCATACCGGTGTGATGACGGTAAAGATCGCGCAAACGCCCAGCGTGCGCGACAACCGCGAAGCGATTGCACCGGCTGCTGTCGGTTTCGAAACTGGCAAATCAGACATCCCGTCTGCCCCCACGATGCATGATGCCTCCTCACCAAGAAGGCGGCCCCTTGATAGGCCGCCCCCTGGTAGCTCGCTACTCACTTCGCGGTGAGGCTGTTCACGGATGCGTTTTTAGTGGAGTGGATTTGACATTCGCGACCCACCCGGCCGCAAGTTTGCATCGCGAATGTCAAATCCTGAACTCCACTAGAAGCTAATAGTTACGAGTGGTCCTTCGATTCTGACATTCGCGAGGTGACCTGCCCGAAACGGGAGGCGAATGTCAGAATCGGACCACTCGCCGCGTATCACGCGGCCAGATTGCGCAGCACGTAGTGAAGAATGCCACCATTCCGGTAGTATTCAAGCTCATCGAGCGTGTCGATACGGCAAAGCAGCGACACTTGCTTCAGCGAACCGTCCGAAGACACGATCTCCGCCGTTAACTTTTGACGCGGCTTGAGATCGCCCTGAAGGCCGCGAATCGTGACCTTCTCGTCGCCCTTCAGACCGATCGACTGCCACGACTCACCATCCTCGAACGTGAGCGGGAGCACGCCCATACCGACGAGGTTCGAGCGATGGATGCGCTCGAAGCTCTGGGTGATCACGGCGCGCACGCCAAGCAGGCGCGTGCCCTTGGCCGCCCAGTCACGCGACGAGCCGTTGCCGTATTCGGCGCCGGCGAACACCACCAGCGGCACCTGCTCGGCCTGATACTTCATCGCGGCGTCGTAGATCGACATCTGTTCGCCGTCGGGCCAGTGCTTCGTGAGACCGCCCTCGGGGATATTTCCGTCCGCGCCCTTCATCATGAAGTTCTTGATACGGATGTTCGCGAAGGTGCCGCGCATCATCACTTCATGGTTGCCACGGCGCGTACCGTACTGGTTGAAGTCGGCGGGCCGCACCTGATGCTCGGACAGATACTTGCCGGCAGGCGAGGTCAGCTTGATCGAACCGGCCGGAGAGATGTGGTCGGTGGTGATCTTGTCCCCGAACATCGCCAGGATGCGCGCATCGAGTACGTCCTTGATCGGCTCGGGCTCCATCTTCATGCCCTCGAAGTACGGCGGGTTCTGCACATAGGTCGAGCTCATGTTCCAGGCATAGGTGTCGCTGGTCACGGTCTTGATCTTGCGCCAGTTGGTATCGCCCTTGAACACATCGGCGTACTTCTTCTTGAAGATCGTCGAGGTGACGAACTTCTTGATCGCCGCGTTGATTTCCTTCGAGGTCGGCCAGATGTCCTTCAGGTAAACCGGCTTGCCGTCCTTGCCGGTGCCGAGCGGCTCGGTGGCGAGGTTGATGTTGACGTTGCCGGCGAGCGCATAGGCGACCACCAGCGGCGGCGACGCGAGATAGTTCGCCTGCACGTCGGGAGAAACGCGGCCTTCAAAGTTGCGGTTGCCCGAGAGCACCGCCGCCGCAACGACGCTGTTGTCATTGATCGACTTCGAGATTTCTTCCGGCAGCGGGCCGGAATTGCCGATGCAGGTCGTGCAGCCGAAACCGACGAGGTTGAAGCCAACCTTGTCGAGATCCTTCTGCAATCCGGAGTTCGACAGATACTCGGCGACCACCTGGCTGCCCGGCGCGAGCGAGGTCTTCACCCACGGCTTCGCCTTGAGGCCCTTGGCGGCGGCATTGCGCGCGAGCAGGCCCGCACCGATCAGCACGCTCGGATTCGAGGTGTTGGTGCAGGAGGTGATAGCCGCGATCACCACGTCGCCATGGCCAAGATCGAAATTGCGGGCTTCGACCGAATAACGATGACCGTCGAGCGCCTTCTTGTAATCCGACTCCATCGCCGCGGCGAAGCCTTCGGCCACCGCCGGCAATGCAACGCGGCCTTCCGGACGCTTCGGGCCTGCGAGCGACGGCACGACGTCGCCGAGGTCGAGCGTCAGCAATTCTGTGAACACCGGGTCGGGCGAAGCCGACGTGCGGAACAGGCCCTGGGCCTTGGCGTACTTTTCAACCAGCGCCACGCGCGCGGAAGCGCGGCCCGAGGTCTTGAGATAATCAAGCGCGGCCTTGTCCACCGGGAAGAAGCCGCAGGTCGCGCCGTATTCAGGCGCCATGTTGGCAATGGTGGCCTTGTCGGCGACCGACATCGAATCGAGGCCTGCGCCGAAGAATTCTACGAACTTGCCGACCACGCCGAGCTTGCGCAGCATCTGCGTGACGGTGAGCACGAGATCGGTCGCGGTGACGCCTTCCTTGAGCTGGCCCTTGAGTTTGAAGCCGACCACATCCGGCAGCAGCATGGAGAGCGGCTGGCCAAGCATACAGGCTTCCGCCTCGATGCCGCCGACGCCCCAGCCGAGCACGGCGAGACCGTTGACCATGGTGGTGTGCGAGTCAGTGCCGACCAGCGAGTCCGGATACGCGACTTCGAACGTGCCCTTCTTCTTGCCGACCGTCATCTTCTCCTTCTTGGTCCAGACTGTCTGGGCCAGATACTCGAGATTGACCTGATGGCAGATGCCGGTGCCGGGCGGCACAACGGAGAAATTCGAGAACGCCTTCTGGCCCCACTTCAGGAATTCATAGCGTTCCTGGTTCTGCTTGTACTCTTCCGCGACGTTCTTGCCGAAAGCCTTGTTGTCACCGAAGAAGTTCACGATCACCGAGTGATCGATCACGAGATCGACGGGGACCAGCGGGTTGATCTTTTCGGCATCGCCGCCGAGTGCCTTCATCGCGTTGCGCATGGCGGCGAGATCGACCACCGCAGGCACGCCGGTGAAATCCTGCATCAGCACGCGTGCAGGGCGGAATGCGATTTCGTGTTCGAGGGTCTTCTTGCTCGCCCATTTCGAGAACGCGACGATGTCCGCCTTCTTGACTGTGCGATCGTCTTCGTTGCGCAGCATGTTCTCGAGCAGCACCTTCATCGAGTAAGGCAGCTTCGAAATGCCCTTGAGGCCGTTCTTTTCAGCGGCAGGCAGGCTGTAATACACGTACGTCTTGGCGCCGACCTTGAGGGTTTTCTGGCATTTAAAGCTGTCGAGTGAGGGCATGTGAACGATCCCAGTTCAAAAGTTAGAGACACCCGGCAAAAGGTATCGGGACACCGTCAAGAGCGAAGGAATCAGGGTTGAACCGTGCTGTTTCCGGCGGCTGATTGTGTGCTGCACCAAGTTCCGGTTTTATAGAATCTTTCCAGTCTGTCCACCACACCCGCTATGGATTGTCTGCCTCTCATGCCTGCTACGACCGGAACCGCAGCGCCCTGTCACAAGCCATCGGTCAATCCATTATGAGGCTTACAGGTCAGGGTCTTGAATGCGTCAGGGGCGGGCGAAGCATCTTTTCCGGTCTCGATTTTGATGTTCCTGCGGGGCAGGCGCTGGCGGTCACCGGCATCAACGGAGCCGGCAAGTCGTCGCTACTGCGGATCATCGCGGGACTGCTTCCAGCCGCAGGCGGCGCGATTGCGCTCGACGGCGGCGAGCAGGATCTCACGCTTCCCGAACAGGCCCATTATCTCGGCCACCGCGACGCGCTGAAATCGTCTCTCACGGTGCTGGAGAATCTCGACTTCTGGCGGAATTTCCTCGGCGGCGAAGCCATCGACGGAACCGCCAGCCTTGAGGCGGTGGGGCTCGGCCACGCCGCCCATCTGCCGTCGGCATTTCTGTCGGCCGGACAGCGCCGCCGCCTGTCGATCGCGCGGCTGATTGCGGTCAACCGCCCGGTCTGGCTGCTGGATGAACCAACCTCGGCGCTCGACACCTCAGGTCAGGCCATGGTGGCCAGCTTGATGGGCGCGCATTTGCGCAGCGGCGGGATTATTCTCGCCGCGACCCATGGACCGCTCGGCATTCCCGCGCAGGAATTGCGGATCGGCGGTGCCGCGTGACCGCTCTCGCCGCACTCGTTCGCCGTGACATCGCGGTCGCGCTGCGCGCCGGCGGCGGTGCGCTGATCGGCGTGCTGTTTTTCGTTTCGGTCGTCGTGGTGATGCCGTTCGCACTCGGCCCCGATCTCGCTTTGCTCAAACGCATCGGCCCCGCCATTCTCTGGCTTGGCGCAATGCTGGCAAGCCTGCTGACACTTGACCGCCTGTTCACCGCCGATCAGGACGACGGCTCGCTCGATCTGATCGTGATGAGCCGCACGCCGCTGGAATTGAGTTGCGCAGCGAAGGCGCTGGCGCATTGGCTGGCGGCCGGCGTGCCGCTGATCGTGGCCACGCCGATCATCGGCATCCTGCTCAATCTCGACGCGGCAGCAACCTTCAGCGTCGCATTGACGCTTCTGGTCGGAACGCCCGCACTGACATTCACCGGCATGATCGGAGCTGCGCTCGCCGTGACCCTGCGGCGCGGCGGATTGCTGCTCGCGGTGGTGGTGCTGCCGCTGTCGATTCCGGTGCTGATTTTCGGCGTCGCTGCCTCCAATGCCGCCGTCGAAGGACCTATCCCCTTCGGCACGCCGTTTTCGATCCTGTGCGCGCTGTCGCTGGTCAGCCTTGTGGTTGGCCCGTTCGCCGCCGCTGCCAGCCTGCGGCATGGACTCGACTGATGCGGCATTGCGACCGATCAACTCTCACGGAACCGTGCGGCCGCGCCGATCGCGCGCATTGCCTGCCGCCGCTGTCGCGATTATCAGGAACGCCATGAGCCTCATCGACCTTGCCAACCCGACACGGTTCCTCGCATTGACCGAGCGCGTGCTGCCCTGGCTGGCCACAGCGACCGCGGTCCTGCTTACGATTGGGCTTTATCAATCGGCCATGGCGCCTGACGACTACCAGCAGGGTGCGACCGTGAAGATCATGTTCATCCACGTGCCCAATGCGTGGCTGTCGATGTTCGTCTGGGGCGTGATGAGCGTGGCCGCGCTCGGCACGCTGGTGTGGCGGCATCCGCTGGCCGATGTGGCCGCCAAAGCCGCCGCTCCCATCGGCGCGGCGTTTACATTTCTCGCGCTTGTCACCGGCTCGCTGTGGGGCCGTCCGATGTGGGGCACCTACTGGGAGTGGGATGCACGGCTCACCTCGGTCCTGATCCTGTTCCTGATGTATCTCGGGATCATGGCGCTGTGGCGTGCCGTGGAAGATCCCGCGCGCGCGGCGCGCGCGGCGGCGATCCTGACGTTGGTCGGCGCGATCAATATTCCGATCATCAAGTTTTCGGTCGACTGGTGGAACACGCTGCATCAGGGCGCATCGGTGATCCGCGCCGGCGGGCCGACGATGGACCGCGCGTTCCTCATTCCGCTGCTCATCATGGCTGTCGCCTTTTCACTGCTGTTCCTGACACTGCATCTGGCTGCGATGCGCAATGAAGTGCTGCGGCGGCGGGTGCGCACCTTGCAGATGATGCAAGCCAGCCGGCAGGCGGCGTGACCACCATGTCCCTTCTCGCGTCGCTCGGTCCATACGCTTCCTTCATCGTCACATCCTATGCGCTGGTCGCGTTCGTCGTCGCGGCGCTCATCGTCTGGATTGCGCTCGACTTCCGCCGCCAGACGCAAACCTTGCGCAAGCTCGAAGCCGGCGGCGTCACCCGGCGCTCGGCGCAACTGCCCGGCAAATCATCATGAGCAACGAGGGCGCGGCGCGACCAAAATCTCGCTCGTGGCTGGTGGCGCTGCCGCTGATCGCGTTCGCCGTATTGGCCGGGCTGTTCTGGTTCAGGCTCGGTTCGGGCGATCCGGCGCGCATTCCGTCGGCCCTGATCGGCCGTCCCGCGCCGCAGACAAGTCTCCCGCCGCTCGAAGGGCTGATCGCCGGCGGCGCGCAGGTGCCCGGCCTCGATCCTGCGGCGTTCAAGGGCCAGGTCAGCGTCGTCAATGTCTGGGCCTCGTGGTGCGTACCGTGCCACGACGAAGCGCCGCTGCTGCTGCAACTCGCGCAGGACAAGCGGATTCGCATGATCGGCATCAACTACAAGGATGCGCAGGACAACGCCCGGCGCTTCCTCGGACGCTACGGCAACCCGTTCAACGCCGTCGGCGTCGATGCCAACGGCCGCGCCTCGATCGAATGGGGCGTTTATGGCGTGCCGGAGACGTTCGTGATCGGCCGCGACGGGACCATTTCCTACAAGCTGATCGGCCCGGTGACGCCGGAGAACTTCGACAGGGTGCTGAAGGCCGAGATCGAGAAGGCGCTGCGCGCCAAGCCCTGATCCGGGGTCGCCGGCGGCCAAAAATAATTTCGCGCTTTTATCTGCCGTTCATTTTGGAGCCATGGCGCAGCCACGAATTCGAACATACGCTATGGGTGTTGCAATCACTGTCCTGGAGGGACACCCATGCGTTATGTGAAACTTGCTTCGTTGACTGCCGCGACCCTTGCTCTCGGCCTGCTCGCGTCGTCGCCATCCTTCTCGCAAGCGACCCAGCCGGCGACCGGTGGCAAGATGGCGCCTCCGCCCGCCGCAGCGACCACGCCGAAGGCCGACTCGAAGATGGCTCCCGCGGCAAAGGCCGATACCAAGACCGAGTTGCTCGACATCAACTCGGCGACCGCCGACCAGCTCAAGGCGCTTAAGGGCATCGGCGACGCATACTCCGCCGCGATCATCAAGGGCCGCCCCTACAAGGGCAAGGACGAGCTCCTGCAGAAGAAGATCGTGCCCGAGAAGACCTACGCGGAGATCAAGGACAAGATCATCGCGAAGCAGAAGTAATTCCGCTTTCGTGATGTGATCCAGCGAAACGCGCCGGCAGCAATGCCGGTGCGTTTTTCATTTGCGTTAGCTTTTGGTGATATCGCCGCGCTCGATGTCGCTTGCCTCATCGGTCGCAGGCTCGATGCTAGTGCGCTTGATCAGCGGCGTCTGCGCCATGGCAAAGATCGCGGTGATCGGAATCACGCCAAACGCCTTGAACGATACCCAGAAATCCGTGCTCTGGGTGCGCCAGATGATCTCGTTCAGCACCGCCATGCCTGCGAAGAAGAACATCCAGCGGATGGTCAACAGCCGCCAGCCGGCCGGGGTCAGATTGAACATCTGATCGAACATGATGGCGATGAACGAACGCCCCAGCAGCAATCCGATCCCCAGCGTCAGGGCGAACAGCGCATAGATGATGGTCGGCTTGATCTTGATAAAAAGTTCATCGTGAAAGAACAGCGTCAGCCCGCCAAACACCAGCACGATCACCGCGGTGACGATCGCCATCAGCGGCACATGGCGCGTCACGATGTAGGACGCGGCAATCGCCGCGACGATCGCCACCATGAACGCACCGGTGGCGACGAACAGTCCGAACTTCGCGTTGGCCCCGAAGAAGATCACCAGCGGACCGAGTTCGGTCGCGAGCTTGAACAGCGGATGCGGCGCGGGTTTTTCCAAAGCGGCCATGTTCAGTTGTCCTGTCCTGCAATCGCGCGGGCAAAATCGCGCGCGGTGAACGGCGCAAGATCGTCGATGCCTTCGCCGACGCCGATGAAATGCACCGGCAGCTTGTACTTTTCCGACAGCGCGACGAGGATGCCGCCGCGCGCGGTGCCGTCGAGTTTGGTCATCACCAGACCCGTGACGCCCGCCGTCTTGTGAAATGCATCGACCTGCGACAGCGCGTTCTGGCCAACCGTCGCATCGAGCACCAGCAATACCGCATGCGGCGCTGATGCATCGACCTTGCCGATCACGCGTCGCACTTTCTCAAGCTCGACCATCAGTTCGGTCTTGTTCTGCAAACGCCCGGCGGTGTCGATCAGTAGCACGTCGATGTTCTGCGCCTTCGCGGCTTCCACTGCCTCAAAGGCAAGACTTGCCGAGTCCGAGCCTTGTGCACGCGCCACCACCGGAACCTTGTTGCGCTCGCCCCACACCTTCAGTTGCTCGATGGCGGCGGCGCGGAAGGTATCGCCCGCAGCCAGCATCACCTTGCGGCCCTCGGCGGAGAGTTTCGCAGCGAGCTTGCCGATGGTGGTGGTCTTGCCGGAGCCATTGACGCCGACCACCAGAATGACGAACGGCTTGTGCGAATCATCGATCTCCAGCGGCTTCGCCACCGGTGACAACACCTTCTCGACTTCGTTGGCAACGATGGTCGTCACATCCTCGGCCGAGACCGACTTGTCGTAGCGGCCCTTGCCGACAGCCTCAGCGATGCGCCCGGCAACCTCGGTTCCGAGATCGGCGCGCAGCAGCACATCCTCGATGTCATCGAGCATGGCGCGGTCGAGCTTGCGCTTGGTGACGAGATCGGCCACCGCCGTGCCGAGCGAACTCGACGTGCGCTTGAGGCCGGCCGAAAGCCTGCGCCACCAGCTTTGTTTGGGTTCCTGCGGACTGTCACTCATCGAGTGTCTCGAATCCGAAGTTCGCTTCATGTTGCTGCACTTTCCCTAGCGAACTTCGGATTCGAAGGGACACTCGAAAATATTATAATTGTGGTGTGGTTTTGGTTCAGAAGTTCTCTTGACGGGAGCGTCGCAAATGCGAAGAGAACTTCTGAGCCACCACACCACGGGGGTGTGTTAGCGGTTTCGCCGCCGAAACGAAAGCCGCCAAACCTGATGGATACGCCGCAACCGACACCGGAAGAAATGCAGGCCCGCGTGCTTCACCGCGACGGGCTGATGCTGGTGATCGACAAGCCGGCCGGGATTGCCGTGCATAAAGGGCCGAAAGGTGGCTCCAATCTCGAAGCCTCGTTCGACGCGCTGCGTTATGGCCTGCCGCGGGCGCCGGTGCTGGCCCACCGGCTTGATCGCGACACGTCCGGCTGTCTCGTGCTGGGACGCCACCGCAAGGCAACCGCCTCGCTCGGCCTGCTGTTCAAGCACGGCAAGATCGACAAGACCTACTGGGCTGTTGTCGAAGGCGGCCCCGATGCGAATGAAGGCGAGATCGATATAGCGCTGGGACGTTTGGACGCAGAACGCGGCTGGTGGCAGAAGCCGGACCCGAATGGTCTGCCGTCGAAGACGACATGGCGCGTGCTGGGACGCGGCCAGGATGAAAAGGGAGCGCGCCTCACCTGGCTCGCGATGGAGCCGATCACCGGGCGCACCCATCAGTTGCGCGTGCATTGCGCGGCGAGCGGCTGGCCGATCGTCGGCGACAACATCTATGGCAACGGACCGCGCTTCGGCGAACCGTCGCTGCATCTGCATGCGCGCGAAATCGTCATCCCACTGTCGAAGAACAAGCCACCGGTGCGCGTGGTCGCGCCCGCGCCATCGCATCTGCACGAACGGCTGCGTGCCTGCGGATGGAATGGCGAAGAAGCTGCGGCGGCAGCAAATCCTGCAACATTTCGTGATGGGGATAGCAATCCCCGTGCTCCGGACCACGCTTAAGTTCGCCATGTCCTGTTCGTGAGGGGCGCTTCTCGAGGGCGCTTTTGAAGCGGAGCAGGATGCGGCGCCCGCGCGCGTGTCTCGCACACACGCCGTCCGGGAGGCTGGGGTCAGCGTCCGGGTCAACTACGTGGCTCTGCTCATCGAGAGCTGGACGCGGACAGGATGAAGGCCGGCGAAAGCCAGCCGGATCGGGGCGCGTGTCGCGTCTGTCCTGTCCCGGAAGAACGCTCCCCTCGCCCAAAATCGCCGCGAATGGAGCGCCGTGAGGCGATGCGCTTCCTCCTCAAAGAGGAAGCGAGACAACACATTTGCGCCTCGCGGCGCTCCATGCCCCTCGTTTTCAAGGGGCAGAACGAATGCTCACCTCGCGCGTGGCGCGAGAGCCGGTCACCCGTGGCTGTTTGAAAACTGAATCGGAAATTCCAGACCACGCACGCTGTTGCAACACCACAGCCGTCGTCCGGCGAAGGCGGGGATCCATAACCACCGAACATCTTGGTGGAAGCAAGAAGACTGCTCCGACATCCCCCTCACTTCGAGAACTCAGAGAGTATGGATCCCCGCTTTCGCGGGGATGACGCGGAGAAAGATTGCCGCGATGCTTCAACACCCACGATCGTCATCACCTGCATCGTCCCGGTGATCCAAACAAAAAGGGCTCCGGAAATTCCGGAGCCCTGATAGTTTTCAGCGATGAGGCGCTTACTTGTCGCGCTTCTTGAGCGCGTTGCCGAGAATGTCGCCCAGCGTCGCGCCCGAATCCGAAGACCCGTACTGCGCGATGGCTTCCTTCTCTTCAGCGACTTCAAGCGCCTTGATCGAGACCTGCACCTTGCGCGCCTTCTTGTCGAACTGGATGACGCGGGCGTCAACCTTTTCGCCAACTGCGAAGCGTTCGGCGCGCTGGTCGCCGCGATCGCGGGCGAGTTCAGAACGCTTGATGAAGGTGGTGAAGTCGGTGCCGGTGATCTGAACTTCGATACCGGCTTCCTTCACCTCGATGATCTCGCAGGTCACGACGGCGCCCTTCTTGACGTCGCCTGGTTCTGCGAACGGGTCGCCCTCGAGCTGCTTCACGCCGAGAGAGATACGCTCCTTCTCGACATCGACGTCGAGCACCACGGCCTTGACCATGTCGCCCTTCTTGAAGTTGTCGATGACCTGCTCGCCCGGCTGTTTCCAGTCGAGGTCGGACAGATGGACCATGCCGTCCACTTCGCCGTCGAGGCCGAGGAACAGACCAAACTCGGTCTTGTTCTTGACTTCGCCTTCCACGGTCGAACCGACCGGGAACTTCTCGACGAACACTTCCCAAGGATTGCGCATGGTCTGCTTGAGACCGAGCGAGATGCGGCGCTTGGCCGAATCCACTTCGAGAACCTGCACTTCGACTTCCTGCGAGGTCGAAACGATCTTGCCGGGGTGCATGTTCTTCTTGGTCCACGACATTTCCGAAACGTGGATCAGGCCTTCGATGCCCGGCTCCAGTTCGACGAATGCGCCGTAGTCGGTGATGTTGGTGACGCGTCCGGTGAAGCGCGAGTTCAGCGGATACTTCGCCTCGATGCCCTGCCATGGATCGTCCAGCAACTGCTTCATGCCGAGCGAAATGCGGTGGGTCTCGTGGTTGATCTTGATGATCTTCACCTTCACCGTCTGGCCGATGGCAAGCACCTCGGTCGGATGGTTGACGCGGCGCCACGCGATGTCGGTGACATGCAGCAGGCCGTCGATGCCGCCGAGATCAACGAACGCACCGTAATCGGTGATGTTCTTGACGACGCCGTCGATGACCTGACCTTCTTCGAGGTTCTGCACCAGTTCCTGACGCTGTTCGGCGCGGGTCTCTTCGAGAACCGTACGGCGCGACACCACGATGTTGCCGCGGCGGCGATCCATCTTGAGGATCTGGAACGGCTGCGAGTTGTTCATCAGCGGTGCGACGTCGCGGATCGGACGGATGTCCACCTGCGAGCGCGGCAGGAAGGCGACCGCGCCGTCGAGATCGACGGTGAAACCACCCTTGACCTGATTGAAGATAACGCCGTGAACCTTCTCGTTGTTGTTGAAGGCCTTCTCGAGCTTGCCCCAGCTTTCTTCGCGGCGCGCCTTGTCGCGCGACAGCACGGCTTCGCCGAGTGCGTTTTCGATCCGGTCGAGGAACACCTCGACTTCGTCGCCGACCTTGAGGTCGCTCTCGCGGCCCGGGCCGTTGAATTCGCGGAGAGCCACGCGGCCCTCGGTCTTCAGGCCGACGTCGATGACGGCCATGTCTTTCTCAATTGCAACAACCTTGCCCTTGATGACGGAGCTTTCCTGCAGGTTGCCGCCTGCAAAGGACTCGTCGAGCATCGCGGCGAAATCGTCGCGGGAAGGATTATATGAAGTAGCAGTCGAAGCCATTTGTTCTCCAAATGCGGAATGCCGGCAGCGGGGTTAAGGGCGTATCGCGCATCCAGTGCCAAAGGTCCGCAACCTTTGACGACCGCTTCCGCAAAGAGGAATTGCGACAGCGGGCCGGCGTGTGCCTGCACGAACGATACGGTGCAAAAATTGGATTGCCGCGTTAGCGCGTATTCCGCAAAAGTGGCCACCGGTTTTGCGATTGGAATACGCGCTCAATTATAACTTAGAGCGTTTTCTAACGGCTAACCGGATTCCACTTAGCCGGAAAACGCTCCGGGCGCGTGGTCTGCTGTCCGGAGCTGAGACGAAAATCGACCTCAAAGACCGGGAGCGGGCATTCCTCCAATGACGGCGGGGACTATGCCCTCGGCCGGCCCGCTCGGACGGCCTCGACAATGTCGATGGCAGCCCGGACGCCGCTCTCTATATCCAACTGAGAGTTATCCAGCAAGTATGCATCCGGAGCTGCTTTTAAAGGCGCTGTAGCCCGGTTTTGGTCGCGTTCATCGCGCTTCAGGATGTCCGCCAGCACCGCCGCCTCGTCCGCAGCCTCGCCCCGGGCGCGCGCCTCCAGGGTCCTGCGGCGGGCCCGGACATGGGGGTCCGCCACGACAAAGATTTTCACGTCAGCATCCGGGCAGATCACGGTTCCAATGTCGCGGCCATCCAGCACCGCCCCCGGCGGATCCACCGCAAACTGCCGCTGAAAATTGATAAGTACTTCCCGGACCTTGGGAATTGCCGAGACCACCGAGGCCGCGTCGCCCACTTTCTGGGTTTTCAGGACCGGATTGCCGAACTTTTCGGGATCGAGTTCCATGGCGGCGGCAACGGCCAGCGCCTCATTGCTCAGGTCGGAACCCGCCTCCAGCAAGGCATAGGCGACCGCGCGATAGATCACGCCGGTATCGAGGTGGCGGTAGCCGTAGTGGTGAGCCAGCCGCTTGCCGAGCGTGCCCTTGCCCGATGCCGCGGGACCGTCGATGGCGATGATCATGCGTATCCCGGTCCCGCTCATTCCCGTCTGTGAAAATTCGTTGTCGTCGCGGTTTCAGCGACACCGCCGCTCCTTCAACACCGGTGGAGCCCAACTTTCAAGCGCCCAGACGGATGGCGTTTCGGCCCCGCTCGTCTATAACGACGCCCATCTAGGCAGCAGGATTTTTTGTGCCCCTTCGGCGCCCGCTGGCAATCCGTCCGGTGAAGCTCCTATGGCCACGCCCGTTCTCGTCAAACGCGTTCTCCGCACCAACACCGTTCAGTGGATCATCAGCATCCCGATCGCGATCTATTTTCATCTGGTCAACCGGACAAATCACGTCGACAGGCCGCCTTTCCCGATTCCCGAACCCTACATCCTGGCGATGTGGCACGGCCGTCTGGTCATGCTTCCGATGTTCAGAAACGGCAAAAAGCCCCTGATTGCGCTCATTAGCGGTCATCGCGACGGACAGATCATCAGCAAGGTCGCTTCGCTGTTCGGCATTCAGACCGTTACGGGTTCGACCTCCAAGGGCGGAATGCGCGCTGTCCGCGAGCTCATACGTTTTGCGCGCGACGGCCACAGCCTGTTCGTAACGCCCGACGGGCCTCGCGGGCCCCGCATGCGCAGCAGCGACGGCATCCTCGATCTGGCACGGCTCACGGGATTGCCGATCCTTCCAGCCACGATGAGCGCCGGCCGCGGCACCACCTTCAACAACTGGGACCGCTTTCTCGTCCCGTGGTTCTTCAGCAAGGTCGTGATCCGCTGGGGCGAACCGATCTACATGCGCGCCGAGGACGACAAGGCGGAAGTCGCAGCAAGGCTCGATGCGGCTCTGATCGCGGTCCAGAATGAAGCCGATACGCTGGCGGGCCGCCCCTTGATCGAGCCGGGCTGAGATTTACGAGAAATCCGCTCCCAGGCCGCGCATCATCGGAATGAAATCCGGGAAGCTGGTTGCGATAAATCCGGTGTCGTCGATTTTCACCGGCGCATCCGACGCAGTGCCCATCACCAGCGCCGACATCGCGATACGATGATCCATGTGGGTCGCGACCAGACCGCCGCCGGGCACATGACCCTTGCCCACCACGATCATGTCGTCGCCGGAAATTTCCACCTCGACGCCGTTGACGCGCAGCATGTCGGCCGTCGCCTCAAGCCGATCGGACTCCTTGACGCGCAATTCCTGCAAGCCACGCATGGTGGTGACGCCTTCCGCATAGGCGGCAGCAACCGCGAGCACGAGATACTCGTCGATCATCGACGGCGCGCGTTCCGGCGGCACGGTCACACCGCGCAGTTGCGAGGCGCGGACGCGGAATTGCGCCATCGGTTCGCCGGCATCATTGCGTTGGTGACTTTCCTCGATCGAAGCGCCCATTTCGCGCAATGTCGTGAAAAGCCCCGTGCGCAAGGGGTTTGTCATGATGTCGGTCAGCGTGACGTCGGACTCCGGCACGATCAGCGCGGCGACAATCGGAAATGCTGCGGATGACGGATCGGCCGGAACGACCACATTGGCGCCGCGCAGTTCGGGCTGCCCTGTGAGCGCGATCTTGCGGCCATGGGCGCCCTCTTTCATCGTCACCACATGCGCGCCGAAATGCGTCAGCATCAGTTCGGTGTGGTCGCGGCTGGCTTCCTGTTCGATCACCGTGGTGATGCCCGGCGCGGACAAGCCGGCCAGCAGCACCGCCGACTTGATCTGCGCCGACGCCACCGGCGTGCGGTAGGTCACCGGAATCGGATCGCGCGCGCCTTGCAGCGTCATCGGCAGCCGTCCGCCGTCCGCGCTCGACGTGACGCGTGTACCCATCAGTTCCAGCGGGTCAAGAATCCGGCGCATCGGCCGGCCGCGCAGCGACGCATCGCCATCGAACGTCGCCGCGACCGGACATCCCGCCACCGCGCCCATGGCGAGGCGGCACCCGGTGCCGCTGTTGCCGAAATCGAGCGGCGCGTCAGGGGCCTTGAAGCCGCCGACCCCAACACCGCGGACCGACCAGCTCCCCTTGCCAGTGCGCTCGACCCGCGCTCCGAGCGCAGCCATGGCCTTGGCGGTATTGAGGACGTCCTCGCCCTCCAAAAGCCCGGAAATCCGGGTTTCACCCACAGCCAACGCGCCCAGAATCAGGGCCCGGTGAGAGATCGATTTGTCGCCCGGAACCCGGACGCGGCCGCTGAGAGCGCCCGCCGCACGCGATTCCAGCGGGGTTGGGTGGTCGGAATGGGACAAATTGGCATTTCCTTATGTAGAGCGGGCTCCTACCACGGGCTTTACGGAACGTCACGGGCCGGTCATTTATCCCCCAAACCGCTATTGACAGCGGCGGCGCAACTAGCCAAGTGAAGCACCGCTTTTTCAAGACATTCTCAGGACTATAAACCGTGGCCAAAGCCGATCTCGGAACCAAGCGCATTTGCCCGACCACGGGCAAAAAGTTCTATGACCTCAACAAGAATCCCGTGATTTCGCCGTACACTGGTGAGATCGTGCCGATTGCACCGGTGCCTCCGCCACGCACGCGTGCCGACGCCGCTGCGCGCGCCGCCGCTGCCAGCGCCGCCAGCATTGTGCCGGAGCCCGCAGAGGCCGAAGAGTTGGTCTCGCTGGAAGAGGCCGACGCCGAAGAGAATAGCGGCAAGGTCAAGGCCGTGCTGCCGGAATCCGAGGACGATATCGAAGTCGATGAGACCCTTGCCGACGACGACGATGATGATTCGACCTTCATCGCCGAGGACGAGGAAGACGACGAAGACGTCACCGACATCATCGGCGATGTCTCGGGTGATGAAGAGACTTGAGATAAATCCTCAAGTGTGATTTTTCGGGCTGGCGCGCACGTCGCGCGCCGACTCAAAAGTTCTAAACCGCGCTGTCCCACCGCGCGGTGAGGTGTTCGGGGCCATAGCTCAGCTGGGAGAGCGCTTGCATGGCATGCAAGAGGTCGGCGGTTCGATCCCGCCTGGCTCCACCAACCTTCTCTTACGAAGACCGCATCATTTTTCAAACCGCGTTCGCTCTCTGAACAGAGCGGCAGCGCAGCATGCGCGCGCGCATGGATGCCAATCGGCCACGATATTGACGACGCCGTCCGAATTCTTTCAATGTGACAGCACGCTGCATCGCTGCGGCATCATCTCATTCTCGGTTGATCGAAGGCTGACTCAATGACATCCCAAACCGCGACCGGGGCAATGGCCGGACTACGCGTGATCGATCTGACGCGCGTGCTCGGCGGTCCCTACTGCACGCAGATCCTCGCCGACCACGGCGCGGATGTCGTGAAGGTCGAGCCACCGGCCGGCGACGAGACCCGCGACTGGGGTCCTCCGTTCCACGACGACGACGCGGCTTATTTCATCGGCACCAATCGCAACAAGCGCTCGATCGCCCTCGACCTCGCGTCGGAAGGCGGACGCGCGGTGCTGATGAAGATGCTCGAGACCGCCGACGTTCTCACCGAAAACTTCAAGCCGGGAACGCTCGACAAATGGGGCATCGGCAATGATTTTCTGCGCGAGAAATTTCCGCGATTAATCCACTGCCGCATTTCCGGTTTCGGCGCGGACGGTCCTCACGGCGGACATCCGGGCTACGACGCGATCATTCAGTCCATGGTCGGCCTGATGGCCTCGACCGGATCGCCGCAGAGCGGCCCGACCCGCATTGGCGTCGCACTCGTCGACATGACGACGGGGCTTTATGCCACGGCCGGTATTCTGATGGCGCTGGCGGAACGCGCCAGATCCGGCAAGGGTCAGTTCCTCGAGACCACACTCTATGAAACCGGTCTCGCGATCATGCATCCGCACACCGCAAACTATTTCCTCCATGGCAAACCTCCGGCGCTCACCGGCAACGAACATCCGAACCTCGTTCCGTATGCGGTGTTTCCGGCGCGCGACGGCGACATCTTCATGGGGGTGGGCAATGACGGCACCTTCCGCAAGCTGATGAAGGAGCTCGGCAAGCCCGAACTCGGCACCGATCCGCGCTTCGCGCGCAATCGCGACCGTATCGCGCATCGTGACGAACTGCGCGCCGTGCTTGTCGATATCCTGAAGGACGAGGACAGCGAGCCGCTGTGCCGCCGTCTGCTTGCGGCAGGTCTTCCGGCCGGCCCCGTGCAATCGATCGACAAGGCGCTGGCCAACGAGCACACCAAGCATCGCGGCGATATCATCGAAAAGGATTGGTACAAGGGCGTTGCCTCGCCGATCCGGTTCGATCGGACCAAAGCCTCACTGCGGCACGTGCCGCCGAAGTTCAGCGAGCATACCGATACCGTGCTGGCGGAGTTCGGCTACTCGGCGAAAGAGATCGCCGAGATGCGCGCTGCGGGCGTCGTCGCGGGTCCCGAACGCAAGCGCTGATATCGATACCGGGCGCGCGGCCTTCCGCGCGCCCTCGAACTATGGCACCTTGATACCAACCCACCCTGGTTGATAGGTCCGCTGGAATGGCCGGCTCGTTTCATCTGCGTCGAACTGCGGCGGTCGCAGCAGCGTTGATCGGCCTGCTATGTCTGACCGGCGTCAACCCGGCGCTCGCCGACAACCGCGTGGCGCTGGTGATCGGCAATTCCGCCTACAAGAGCGTGACCCCGCTTCCCAATCCGGCCAAGGATGCCGCAGCCATCGGCTCCATGCTGACAAAAGCCGGATTCGAGGTGGTCGAGGCGCGGGAAGATCTCGCCGCCGCCGACATGAAACGTCTGATCCGGGACTTTTCCGACAAGGTCCGCGATGCGAATATCGCCGTCGTTTTCTACGCCGGTCACGGCATCGAGGTTGATGGCATCAACTATCTGATCCCTGTCGATGCCCGGCTTGAACGCGACATCGACGTGGAAGACGAGGCGGTGTCGCTCGACCGCATTGTGCGGATTCTCGATCCCGCCAAGAAACTGCGTCTCGTGATTCTGGATGCATGCCGCGATAACCCGTTCGATCGCAGCATGAAGCGCAGCCTCTCCTCGCGTGCGGTCGAGCGAGGTCTGGCAAAAGTCGAACCATCCAATCCGAACACTTTGATCGCCTATGCCGCCAAGGCGGGATCGACCGCATCCGACGGGGCCGGGGCCAACAGCCCGTTCACCACCGCCCTTCTCAAACAGCTCACCGTGCCGGGGCAGGATTTGCGCAAGTCGCTGGGCTATGTCCGCGACGATGTGATGAAGACCACCGGCAACAAGCAGGAGCCGTTTGTTTATGGCTCGCTCGGCGGCGACGATGTGGTGCTGGTGCCGCCATCGCAAACCAAGGCCGCCGTCCCGGCGCAAGTCACGGCGCTCGATCCCAATTCACAACTGCGCCGGGACTACGAACTCGCGGCGGCAATCAACACCAAGCCGGCGTGGGACGCTTTCATCGCCACCTATTCGAAGGGATTCTATGCGGACCTCGCACGGGCAGCGCGCGCCAAGCTGGACGCGGCTCCCGCCAACACGGTTGTCGCAAGCAAGCCTCCCGAAAACCGGAATACGCCGCAGGCGCGCGACACCGCAACGATGTCGGGCTTTGACAACTACACCGGCCGGTCGTTCACGCTCAAATTCCTTGAAGGCCAGCAGGAGGTGTCGCCCAATCCCGGCTTCAAGCACGCCCAGCGCGAAATCGTGGCCTATGTGAAGTCGCCCGAGGAAATCGCCAGCAGCGCTGCCTATGTCCGCAAGAACCCGATGTTCAAGCCCCGCTTTGCCTTCGGCGCGCTCGGCGAATTCAATCGCGGAATTCAGGTGACCTACAATCAGGGCCAGCTCAAGCAACTGATCCTGGCGGGAACGCACCGGGTGATGACATCGATCACATCGCTCGGAAGCACCTGCCAGGCCACCGTCACTTACGAACTGATGCCCGGCAAGGACCACTTCGAGTTACGGAATGTCCGGAACGAGCCGGTCAACATTTCCGCGCTGACTTCCGAGGCCGTGTCCTGCAAGGTCAGCAAGGGAGACGCCGTGGGGGCGCCGCCAACGGTCGAGGCATCACCCAATGCGGGGGATAGTACCCGCGCCCGATAGCGCGCCGAAAGTCCAATGCTTTTAGGGCTTCCCTCCGGCGGCCCTCCCCGACTACCATTCCGCGTCACGTGCACGTCATCCGGCGCTGTTACCGCGCAACGATGATGACGGCTTCAGGGAGAAAATATCGATGACAATCCGCCAGATGGGCTTTGGCCTGGCTGCTTCCACCCTCCTTGCCTTTGCAACGCCCGCGCAGGCGGTTACCGAGCTTCAGTGGTGGCACGCCATGACCGGCGGCAACAACGACATCGTCAACAAGCTCGCGGCTGATTTCAATGCCTCGCAGAGCGACTACAAGGTGGTCCCGTCCTTCAAGGGAAGCTATCCCGACACTATGAATGCAGGCATCGCCGCCTTCCGCGCCGGCAACGCACCGCACATCATCCAGGTGTTCGAGGTCGGCACCGCGACGATGATGAGCGCCACCGGCGCGATCAAGCCGGTCTACCAGCTCATGAAGGACGCCAACGAGCCGTTCGATCCAAAGGCCTATCTCCCGGCGATCACCGGCTACTACTCGACGGCGAAGGGCGACATGCTGTCGTTCCCCTTCAACTCGTCTTCGATGGTGATGTGGGTCAATCTCGATGCGCTGAAGAAAGCCAGCATCGCGGAGATTCCGAAAACCTGGCCGCAGGTTTTCGACGCCGCCAAAAAGCTCAAGGCGGCCGGATACACGACGTGCGGCTTCTCCAACGCATGGGCGAGCTGGGCGCATATCGAGCAGTTCTCCGCCTGGCACAATGTCGCGATCGGCACCAAGGCGAACGGCCTCGATGGCTTCGACACCGTGCTGAAGTTCAACTCGCCGCTGCACATCAAGCATCTGCAGAACCTGATCGACCTGCAGAAGGACAAGACCTACGACTATTCCGGCCGCGCCAATGCGAGCGAGAGCCGCTTCGGTTCCGGCGAATGCCCTCTCTTCCTGACGTCGTCGGGATACTACGCGACCGCCAAGGGCACCGCGAAGTTCGAGTTCACTTCGGCGCCGATGCCGTACTATCCCGATTCCGCCGGCGCGCCGCAGAATTCGATCATCGGCGGCGCATCGCTCTGGGTGATGGGCGGCAAGAAGCCCGAAGAATACAAGGGCGTCGCAAAATTCTTCGCCTTCCTGTCCGACACCAATCGTCAGGCCAAACTGCATCAGGAATCCGGCTACCTGCCGATCACCAAGGCGGCTTACGAAAAAACCAAGGCGGACGGCTTCTATGAAAAGAACCCGACACTGCAGACGCCGCTGAAGGAGCTGACCAACAAGGAGCCGACAGAAAACTCCCGCGGCTTGCGCTTCGGCAACATGGTGCAGATGCGCGACATCTGGGCGGAAGAGCTTGAGGCCGCGCTCGCCGGCCAGAAGACCGCCAAGGATGCGCTCGATTCCGCCGTGAGCCGCGGCAACGCCATGCTGCGGACGTTTGAAAAAACCGCGAAGTGAGATTTCGGGAGCGCGGCTACCATGAAACTGACCGCGCTGATCCCGATGTTAAGCGTGTCCGACCTGACGCGGAGCATCGCGTTCTATCGCGACAGGCTCGGTTTTCATGTCGTCAACGTATTCGGTGAACCCGAGCCGAAATGGTGCATGATCGGCCGCGATGCCATCAAGCTCATGCTCAACGAACCTCCGCGTGTGGAGATGGACACGCTGCCGCTGCATGCGAAGAACTTTCAGGTCTACTATTTCTACCCCGACAACGTCGCGGCCCTCCACGCGGCGTGGAAAGGCGACGGCCTGCCTGTTACTGATTTGCGCGTCACGCTATACGGTATGAAGGAATTCGAATTGCGAGATCCCGACGGCTATTGGCTCTGGTTCGGGCAGGAGTCAAACGATCCGTCGACCGTTCGCGAGTGACATCCTGAATGGAAAAGTCGGCCACCTTCAACAACAAGCTGCTGCCGTATGTGCTGCTGACGCCGCAGCTCATCATCACTTTCGTGTTCTTCTACTGGCCCGCAAGTCAGGCGGTCTGGCAATCGTTCAAGCGCGAAGACGCGTTCGGTCTTGCGTCGGAATTCGTTGGTCTGGAGAATTATGAGGCGCTGTTCGCGCAGCCTGAATACTACAAGGCGATGCTGACGACTGTGGTGTTCTCAACCCTTGTCGCCTCGCTGTCGCTCAGCATCGCGCTGCTGTTTGCGACCCAGGCCGACAAGAATCTGAAGGCTGCGCCGGCCTTCAAGACCCTTTTGATCTGGCCCTATGCCGTGGCGCCGGCGATTGCCGGCGTGCTGTGGATCTTCATGTTCCATCCTTCGCTCGGCACGCTGGCGCGCCCGCTGCGCGCCTTCGGCTTTGACTGGAATCCGCTGCTCAACGGCAATCACGCCATGGCCCTCGTTGTGATGGCCGCGGTCTGGAAGCAGATTTCCTACAACTTCCTGTTCTTCCTCGCCGGGCTTCAGGCGATTCCGAAAAGCGTGCTGGAAGCCGCCGCCATTGACGGCTCCGGTCCCCTGCGCCGGTTCTGGACCATCGTCTTTCCGCTGCTGTCGCCGACCATGTTCTTTCTGCTGGTGGTGAACGTCGTCTACGTGTTCTTCGACACGTTCGGCATCATCGACGCCGTCACAGGCGGCGGCCCCGCGGGGGCGACCACGACCATGGTCTACAAGGTCTACGCGGACGGACGCCTTGGCGGCGACCTCGGCGGCTCTGCCGCCCAATCGGTAATACTGATGGTCATCGTGATCGCGCTGACCGCCGTCCAGTTCCGTTATGTCGAACGCAAGGTGCAGTACTGATGGTCGAGCATCGTCCGCTGCGCGATTTCATCGCCTATGCCATCCTCACCTTCGGCATATTCATCGTCGTGTTTCCCGTTTATCTCGCGCTGATCGCCTCGACCCATGACGCGGCGACGGTGGTGAACGGAAACATGCCGCTCTCTCCCGGCGGTCACACGCTCGAAAATTATTACCGGGCGATCTTTGTCGGCGGCTCGCGCACCAGCCGCGAGCCGGTCGGGCACATGCTGATGAATTCGTTCATCTCCGCGATCGGCATTGCGGTTGGCAAGATCTGCATTTCGATCCTGTCGGCATTCGCCGTGGTGTATTTCCGCTTTCCATTCCGCAAGACCGCATTCTGGATCATCTTCGTCACACTGATGCTGCCGGTCGAAGTCCGCATCTATCCGACCTACAAGGTGGTCGCCGACCTGCACATGCTCGACACCTATGCCGGATTGATCCTGCCGCTGATTGCGTCGGCCACCGGCACGCTGCTGTTCCGGCAATTCTTCATGACCATTCCAGAAGAGCTTCTGGAGGCGTCGAAGATCGACGGCGCCGGTCCGTTTCGCTTTTTCAAGGATACGCTGCTGCCTCTGTCCATGACCACCATCGCCGCCCTGTTCGTGATCCAGTTCATCTACGGCTGGAATCAATATCTGTGGCCGCTGCTGATCACGACGCAGGATTCGATGCAGACCATTGTGACCGGCATCAAGAAAATGCTGACCACCACCGACGAGCTGGCGGAATGGCAACTCGCGATGGCGACTGCCGTACTGGCGATGCTGCCGCCGGTTGCCGTGGTGATCCTGATGCAGAGACTGTTCGTGCGCGGTCTGGTCGAGACAGAAAAATAGGAAGCGGGTGATGGCCAACGTCGTTCTGCACGATGTCCGGAAGACCTATCCCGGCGGGGTCGATGCCATCAAGGGCATCAATTTCGAAGTCGGCGACGGACAGTTCTGTGTGCTGGTGGGCCCATCCGGCTGCGGCAAGTCCACGCTGCTGCGCATGGTGGCGGGACTGGAGACCATCACCGGCGGCACCATCGACATCGGCGGCCGCGTGGTCAACGAGATCGAGCCGGCCGATCGCGACATCGCCATGGTGTTTCAGAACTACGCGCTCTATCCGCACATGACCGTCTACAACAACATGGCTTACGGTCTGCGCAATCGCGGCATGCCGAAGCCCGAGATCGATACGCGCGTCCGCGAGGCCGCGCAGATTCTCGAAATCACGCCGATGCTCGAGCGCAAGCCGCGGCAACTGTCCGGCGGCCAGCGCCAGCGCGTCGCCATGGGACGCGCCATCGTGCGGCAGCCGAAAGTGTTTCTGTTCGACGAGCCGCTGTCGAATCTCGACGCCAAGCTGCGCATCGCGATGCGGGTCGAAATCCGCAAGCTGCAACGCCGCCTCAAGACCACATCGATTTACGTCACGCACGATCAGCTTGAAGCGATGACACTCGCCGACATTCTGGTGGTGATGAACGGCGGCGTGGTCGAACAGATCGGCAAGCCGCTCGACATCTATCGCAACCCCGCCACCACCTTCGTCGCGTCTTTCATCGGCGCGCCGCCGATGAACCTGCTGCCGGTGAATACCAACGATCTTGGTGGGTTGCTTGACGCGTTGCAGATCAAGGTGCCCGGCGACGCCATTCTTGGCATCCGCCCAGAGGATTTCGCGCTGGCCGGCGCGGCGGTGCCCCAAGGACTTGCGCTTGAACTCGTGGTCGATGCCATCGAGCGGGTCGGCGCCGAAACATTCGTGTACGGCACCATGCGACGAGAAAACACCGGCCCAGCCGTCAGCGTAAGACCCGGCGAATTGCCGCCTGGCGAGATCATCGTCCGGCTGCCCGGAGAGGCGGCCCCCGCCATCGGCGAGCGGATCAAGGTCTCCGCAATGCGGGACAAATTGCACCTGTTCAGCCCCGACGGCGGCAGCCGGCTCCCTGGCTAGCCGGATTCACCCCTGTTTACGGGCAGTTAGAGGTTCTTGAACAACGCAAACGACATCGCCATATTTGTTTCAACCGGCAGGCCGCAAGGCTGCCGGGAACCCAGGAAGGGGTGCCGCAAGGGCTCCGACCCAAAGTCGCTTCGAGAGGACTTTGTGAATGTCTCGTGTTCCTTCGCTATCGAGTCCGTTCCTTTTGGGATTCGACGAGATTGAGCGTGCGCTCGATCGCGTCGTGAAAGGTGCAGACGGTTATCCTCCTTACAACATCGAGCGGTGCGGCCGTGAAGACGGCCAGCCCGAACGCCTGCGGATCACGCTGGCGGTCGCAGGATTTACCCGCGACCAACTCGATGTAACCACTGAGGAAAACCAGCTCGTGATCCGGGGCCGCCAGCAGGACGACAAGACCCGGCAGTACATCCACCGCGGCATTGCCGCGCGTCATTTCCAGCGCACCTTCGTGCTGGCGGACGGGATGTATGTCATCGGCGCAGACCTGAAGAACGGCCTGCTGTCGATCGATCTGGCTCGTCCCGAGCCTGAACGGGTCGTTAAGACGATAGCCATCAATGAGCACGAATAATGGAACGAGTAGCGGACTCGACCGCTTAACAACTGCAAGGAGTCGAGACCATGACTGAAGGTAGTGTCATCTTCGAACCCGCCGTCTCTTTGGAGGCGCTGGCTACTTTGGGCGAAGGCCATATCGCCTACGTCAAACAGATTCGCTCCGAAGACGTGCCGGGACTTTTCCCGCAGGCGCCGCAGATCGCGCCCGGCCTGAAGCTGTTCGCGCTTCATGCCGCCGACGGCACGCCGATCATGCTGACCGACAGCCGCGAGGCGGCGATCGCGAATGCATGGAGCAACGAGTTGGAGACCGTCAGCCTTCACTGAGCAGGCCGCAAGCCGCACAGGAATGCGACGATCATGAACGAAGCGGCAGCGCGGCGAGCGCTGCCGTTTTTGTTTGGTGCGGCTGTCAGATTGAGTGTGATGCGATAGCGTGCGCCTGGTAACAGAGGTCATCACCGGGCTTGTCCCGGTGATCCAGATCAGGTGAGCACGGTGCCTCGGCAATCGGGATGGCCGGAACAAGTCCGGCCATGACATTGGATATGTGGTTGCCTCCCCCGCCCATCATCGGCATTTCCGATTCAGTTTTCAAACAGCCACGCACAATCGCTCCCGCGCCACTGCGCGAGGTGAGCTTTTAGTCGCGCCCCTTCAAAAGGGAGGGGCATGGAGCGCCGCGAGGCGCACCTGGTATCGTTTCGCTTCCGGCATCGCGTGCGAGGCGATGGTCCTCCGAAAGCGCATCGCCTCACGGCGCTCCATTGCGGCGATTTGTGAGCCGGGGACCGTACTTCCGGGGGAGGATGGGGGAGAAACTCGACCCCTGATCCGGCAGGCTTTCGCCTGCCTTCATCCGCCACCGCGTCCAGCCGCGAACGGCAGAGCCACGTAGTTGGCCCGGACGGTCAACCCCGGCCTTCCGGACGCAACGGGTGCGAACCGTGCGCGCAGACGCCGCATCCTGTTCCGCTTCAAAAGCGCCCTCGAGAAGCGCCCCTCACGAGCAGGACACGCCGAACATAAGAGCGGTCCGGAGCGCGGGGATTTGTGTCCCCATCACAAAATGTTTCGAGGTTACGCTCGCTCGATATTTTCCGCTGTCATTCCGGGGCGCGCGTCTTCGCGCGCGAACCCGGAGTCCACGGCCACTTAGGAGATTTCGCAATCATGGATACCGGGCCTGCGCCAAGAGGCAGCGCGGCGAGCGCTGCTGCCTTTGTTTTGAGGGTACGGTGTTGTGCGGCTTACGGCTTTAGCCGTTTCAATTCGGCGATGGCTGCATTGCTTTCGAACAGTTCTTTTGGACAAGACTCGACAGCCGCATTGAGCGAGGCCCGCCCTTCTTCGCGGTTCCCGTTGAGTACGTACCACTCGCCAACATAGAACTGTGTCTGACAGCGAATGTTTCGTGTTGTTTCAGCCGCCGGCAACTGTGCGGCAGAACGTTTCCCAAGATAGAACTCCGCTAGAGCATATGGCCAAACCTTGATCGGAAGTTGTTTAGCGTTTGCCTCCAGTTCCGCTTCCGCCGACGGCTCTCCCGCCTGTTTGCGCGCCAGGTAGAGAAACAGCGCTACGTGAATGTCACCTCTTAATTCGAAAGCGCGAGCAAGGTCGCTAGAGGCGCCACTGAAGTCCCCCGCCAAAAACTTCGTTAGTCCCAGCGATCTGACATGCAAAGAATTCTTTGGATCGAATTCTATTGATCGTACCCGATCAGCAATAGCTGCATCGTAATCAGCCTTGGATTCAAAAGCGGCGGCGCGGAATGCGTAGACATGGGTTAGCTTCGGATCGATCTCAATCGCTTTGGTGGCATCCTCGATAGAGAGATCGTAGTTGCCTTTGCGCCAGTGGGAAAAACCTCGATTATCGTAAGCATGGGCATTTTTCGGATCTATCTCGATCGCCTGCGTGGTGTCCACAATGGCTTGATCAAAATTGCCCTTGCGGATGTAGGCAGCCGCGCGGAGAAGATAGGTGCGCGATTCTTTTGGATTGATTTCAATCGCCTTGCTGGCGTCTGAAATCGCCGCTTCGTAATTGCCTTTACGTATATAGGCATTACCGCGGCTATCGTAGGCGCGAGCATCTTGAGGATTGACCTCGGCCGCCTTTGTAAAATTGGCGATTGCACGTTCCATGTCGCCCTTTTGAGCGTAAACACCTCCGCGGGCGAGATAGGGACGATAGTCTTTTGGGCTGATCGCTATCGCCTCTTCGACATCGGCCATAGCTTGATCAAAATTGCCCTTTGCGGCGTATGCCAACCCGCGATTTGAAAAAGGCCTGAAATCACGTGGATCGAGCGCGATCGCCTGGGTGGCATCCGCTATCGCACCATCAAAATCGCCCTTGCCAAAATATGAGCCGCCACGCCGCACATAGGCCGAAGCGTATTGGGCGTCGATCTCTATGGCCTTGTTTGCATCTATAATCGCCTGATCAAAATCAGCCTTGCGCCAGTAGGCCGTGGCGCGATTGGTCAAGACGACCGCCCGGTTTTTATCGTCGAGCTTGCCGGCCTCAAGCAGACGCGTGCAGGCGGAAATCGCAGCGGCGGCGTCTTCCGCCTCGCACAATTTCCAGTCCTGATCGCTTTGAGCCAAAGCAGCGAAAGGGGCGAGTATCCAGACCAGTGCGATCAAGAACTGCTTCACCACGTCCTGCCCCCGCAACTTCCTGCGCGCGGCCGAATATTTCAGCCGTCAACCTGAACGCGCGCAAAAATTTTATACGCGCCCAAGGTTAAAGCAAATGGGATTTGGGAACGTGCGGCTCTTGTTGGACCGCCTGTACCGAGGTTCTATTTCTCAGGCCGCGGTGGCCGGCGGCAGCGCCAGCACCGAATACAGCGCCTGCGCGTCTTTGGATGCGCGCAGCTTCTTGGCGATATCCTGATCGCGCAGCAGCCGCGCAATCCGCGCCAGCGCCTTGAGGTGATCGGCACCTGCGCCTTCGGGAGCCAGCAACAGAAACACCAGATCGACCGGCTGACCATCCATCGCTTCAAAGTCGATCGGACGGTCCAGACGTGCGAACAGGCCGGACAGCTTGTCGAGCTTCGGCAGCTTGCCATGAGGAATCGCGACGCCGTAACCGACGGCGGTGGTCCCCAGTTTCTCGCGCTGGAGAAGCACCTCGAAGATCGACCGTTCGTTCTGGCCGGTGAGAACGGCGGCACGCGCGGCGAGTTCCTGAAGCGCCTGCTTCTTGCTGTTGACTTTCAACGCAGGGAGAATCGCCTCGGGTGCGACCAGATCGGTAATCGTCATGGAGCGTTCCGAGGGTGAGTTAAGCCGTTGGTGAACTTACTAAATCGGTCTCAGACCGGGCGGCGTCAAGGGCCATTCGAACCAAAATCTGGCCGCATTCCTGAAAGGTCGCGGACCATAGTTAGGCTCGACCCAGGCGTCAATGGCGAACCGGCTCTGCTACCGCCGGAGGATCCACCCAGCCGACATTGCCGTCCGGCCGCCGATATATCACGTTCACTCGCCCGCTGCCGCCGTGCTGGAAAACCATCACCGCCGCCCCGGTCAAATCAAGTTCCATGACCGCCTCGCTCACCGAAAACCGCTTCAGCGAGGTCACCGCCTCGGCAATGATCACGGGATTGAACTCGGTGACGCTGTCATCGGACGGCGCTTCGATCACATAGCTCGGCGCGTCGAGACCCGGTCCGCCGTATCCCGCACCATTCAGATCGGACAGCGCAGCGGTGGCTGCATGCGCCTTGCGCGCGGAGCGATCCTTCAGGCGGCTCTTGTAACGGCGCAAGCGTTTCTCGATCAGCAGCAGAGCCTGATCCGCGCTCGCATAAGCATCGGCGGCCATCGCATCCGCCTCGAGCGTGATTCCCGAATCCAGATGAAGCGAGCAATCGGTGCGAAAGCCGAAGCCATCCTTGCTGAGCGTGATGTGGCCGGAAAAGTTGCCGTCGAAATATTTCCGAAGGACTTCTTCCGTTCGCTCACTGACGCGATCACGCAGGGCTTCACCGACGCTGATACTCTTTCCAGAGACCCGGAGTGTCATGACGTTACCTCACTTTCGGACTGGCAGTTCGGATTGCTGAGCGTTCCGCTTCTTGACGACACAGTCAAGCGGTTGCTGTGTCGCGGGACCTGTCTACGGCCGGGGCGGCCGACGTTAACGCTGTACCGAGCATGCTTTGCTTGTCGCGGCGGCGCTGCACGGACGAAGGAATACGCATGGCTTCACGATACTTCGCTACCGTGCGCCGGGCTATATCAATGCCGTCGGCATGCAAACGTTCCACGATGGTGTCGTCCGACAGAATGGCCGTCGGGCTTTCCGCATCGATCAGCTGTTTGATGCGGTGCCGCACGGCTTCGGCGGAATGCGCGTCCCCTCCGTCGGCCGATGCGATGGAAGCGGTGAAGAAGTACTTGAGCTCAAACGTGCCGCGGTTGGTCGCCATGTACTTGTTCGCGGTCACCCGCGAAACCGTCGATTCATGCATCTGGATGGCGTCGGCGACGGCTTTCAGGTTGAGCGGGCGCAGATGCGCGACGCCCTGCGTGAAGAAGCCGTCCTGCTGGCGAACGATTTCGGTCGCAACCTTCAGGATCGTCCGCGCCCGCTGGTCGAGTGCGCGCACCAGCCACGTCGCATTCTGCAGGCAATCCGTGAAATAGGATTTGTCGCCATCCTTGCGGATGGTTTTAGACAATTGCGAATAGTAGACCTGATTGACCAGAACTTTTGGAAGCGTGTCGCTGTTGAGTTCGACATGCCAGCCGCCGTCCGGTCCAGGACGAACATAGACATCCGGCACGACGCTTTGCGTCTTGGCCGATCCGAACTTCAGGCCGGGCTTGGGATCGAGATGGCGGATTTCGCCGATCATGTCGGCGATGTCTTCGTCATCGACGCCGCAGATTTTCCGCAGCGACGCGATGTCGCGCTTCGCCAGCAGATCGAGATTCTCAACCAGCGCCTGCATCGCGGGATCGTAACGGTCGCGCTCGCGCAACTGGATCGCTAGGCATTCGCTTAAGCTGCGCGCGCACACGCCAGGCGGATCGAACTTCTGCAGAACCGCAAGGACTGCTTCGACGGCTTCCCGCGACGTGCCGAGTTTCTCGTCGGCGTCGCCAAGATCGGGCGGCACATAGCCCGCGTCATCGACAAGATCGATCAGGTACTGCCCGATCATGCGGTTCGCCGGATCAGGGAATGCGACCGCCAACTGCTCGGCAAGATGTCCGCCCAGCGTCGTCTCCGCCGCAACAAAAGCTTCGAGATTGTAGTCGTCGTCGTTGGAGGCGCCGCCACCCCATTCGGTGTAGGCAGTCGGCGCGGCATCCTGCGCATTGCGCGCAGCGGCGTCCGCGGGCTCCTCCGGAAAGACGTTTTCCATGCCGGTGTCGAGGGTCTGCTCGATCTCGGCGCGGGTCCCGAGATCCGGGGCCATCCACTCCTCGGCGCCGGCCTCAAAGCCGTCCGATGACCGCTCGCCGTCCGTCCCTGGGGAAAATTCCGCGCCGTCGGAAAAATCCCCGCCATCGGCCTCGGCGTGGCCGGAGGCGGGTTCGCCGTGGTCGGGAGCGCCGTCCTGATTCGCCCGCTCGAGCAGGGGATTGCGCTCAAGCTCGTCTTCGACGAACGCCACGAGATCGAGATTCGACAGTTGCAGCAGCTTGATCGCCTGCATCAGCTGCGGCGTCATCACCAGCGACTGCGACTGGCGGAACTCTAGTCTCTGCGTCAGGGCCATAAAAACCAGATCCGGTCCAAAAGTTGGTCCGTTTCTTGCTTATATGTTTCCTGCGGGGTTGTACACGGCTTGACGTTTCGAAAATTTGGGATGCTGCCGCCGACGGCTCACAATCCCGGATCTAAGGTGAATCAGAGGCGGAATTCTTCGCCCAGATAGAGGCGTCGCACGTCGGGATCGTTGACGATGTCGTCCGGGCTGCCCTCGGTCAGCACTTCGCCCGCGTAGACGATATAGGCGCGGTCGGTCAGGCCCAGCGTCTCGCGGACATTGTGGTCGGTGATCAGCACGCCGATGCCGCGCGCCGTGAGATGCCGCACCAGTTGCTGAATATCGCCGACCGCAATCGGATCGATGCCGGCGAAGGGCTCGTCGAGCAGCATGTAGTTGGGGCGCGAGGCCAGCGCACGCGCGATTTCCACGCGCCGCCGCTCGCCGCCGGAAAGCGCGATGGACGGCGATTTCCGCAAGCGCGTGATGTTGAATTCGTCGAGCAGCGAATCGAGTTCGCGTTCGCGCTTGCGCTTGTCGGGCTCGACCACTTCCAGCACCGCGCGAATGTTGTCCTCGACAGACAGTCCGCGAAAAATCGACGCTTCCTGCGGCAGATAACCGATACCGAGCCGCGCGCGCTGGTACATCGGCAGCTGCGTCACATCGTGACCATCGAGTTCGACACGGCCGCGATCCGGCTTGATAAGACCGGTGATCATGTAGAAGCAGGTGGTTTTGCCTGCGCCATTCGGTCCGAGAATACCGACGGCTTCGCCACGCCGGACATAGAGGCTGACGCCGTGCACGATCTTGCGCGTGCCGAAGCTTTTTTCGACGCCATGAACGGCGAGATAACCCGAGTGTTGCGCGCGCGGCGCTGCACCGTTGGATGCTGCGCGGCTGCGCGGCGCGCTCTCGCGCGGCTGTTCTCGTGAAACATCCCGCGACAGGTTGCGCGGGATGGGCGGCGCGTCATGCGTGAACGCGGACGACTCCTGCGGCGCAAGCGTCGGAGGATCGCGCGGAATTGCCGCCACGGCTTCGCGCCTGACCGGCGCGCTCTCGCGGGTTGCCAAAGGTTTCTCACCCGCAGCCGGTTTGAAGATGTCGCCCATTCGCGCCGCCAGCGACGTGATGTCCTGACGCAGGCTGTCCTGCGGCGAACGGGCAAAGCCCTGCCGTCCACGCGCCGGGCCTCGACGACGAAAGATGCGCAGGAGATCCACCATGCCCGCTTAAATCAGCCTTTGGGTTGTTGCCTGAGCATGATGGACCGGAGCCGTATTGCCCATCCCCAAATGTTCAGGGGCTGCGTGATACAGGCTTGCCGTCTCCGGTTCAACTGTTGCGCTTTCGCGGAGTCGCCAAGTCATTGAGTTTAAGCGGCTTTCCAGGAGCGCTCGGAGCCGTTGACGGCTGCGCGCCGCCGGAGTTGCCGCCTGCCGGCGATCCGCTGGGAGCGGCCTGAAAGACGCCCTGCACACGCCCGCTGTTCGATTCCACCCGGGAGACACCGGTCGTGAGATCGACAACCAGACGGTCTCCACGCAGCACGTTCTTGTCCTTGGTCAGCAGCACATTCCCGTGCATCGTGACGGTGTTGGCGCGCATATCGAAGACGCCCTTATCGCCCGTGACCGTCGAATCCTTCTGGGTGACGATAACGCCGCCTTGCGCCTCAAGCCTCTTGATCGACGAACTGCCGCTCGGTCCGGGCGTCGCGGATTTCATGGCGGTCTTCTTGGCGCCAGAAGGCTCGTTGCTATCGTAGAATACAACCAGCGTCTTGCAGAGCATGGTGGTGTCGCCCTGCACGACTTTCACATTGCCGCTAAACGTCGCCGCCTTGTCCTTGTCGCGCATTTCGAGCGACGCGGCATCGATCTGAATCGGCTTGTCGCGGTTCTGCGAGAAGCCTTGCATCGCGTTGGGCACACCCGTCGCCGTACTCTGCGCATGCGCGTCAGCCGGCGCGGACAAGACGGCCGCAAGCGCGCCAATCAACAGTGCGCGCGTCATCGCGCGCATGACATTGATGGCCTCAGGACCGTTGTAAGTCTTCATCATCCCAAAAATCATTTTGCAGCAGCATCCCGTGCGGGAGCCTGAATACCGTTTGTCGTATCCTTCGGCTCTTCCGGTATCAGGATCATCGAGACGCCGCCTTCGAAGCGCACCAGCGCGCCATTTTCGGTTATTCTGAGACGCTTGGCATCGAGCGTTCCGTTCAGCAATTTCACCGCCACGGGTTCATCCGACGACACCGAGCCGCCGCCGATATCGACGGTGGCCTGCGTCAGCCGCGCCTCGTAGCCCGTGGAGGATTGCAGCAAGATGTTGTCCTTCAGATCCAGCAACTGGGTTTTCGTGTCGAACAGGCCGGTGCGCGCATCCATGGTGATGCCTGTCTTGTCCTCCATCTGAACTTTCGCGCGCAATTCGTTCAGCTCGACATTGTTCGGTTTGGTCACGTCCTGGATCGCCGACTTGGCCCACAGCTCATAGGGACGGTTGTCCGGCGTGAAGCCTGCAAGGTGCGGCGAGTCCATCGTGATCTTGGTGCCTGAAACTCCAAGCTTGCCAATATCGATCGGCAGCTTTGAAAGAATCCTGAACGGGTTGAAAAGCGAAATGCCGATGATCGTCAGCATCGCGGCGGCCACCATCACCGGCACGGCGAAGCGCATCTGGCGCACGCGGCGGCTGTGACGCCGCGCCTTCGCGTAGCGCGCATCCGCTCCCGCCTGATAGCTCTGGCTCTGAACCGACAAAATATACTCCGAAGCGCCGGGATAGCGCCGTCAGTCTACGCAATGACGCGCCGTTTTGCAGCCCGGCATTTGTCCCGCCTTACCAAGCACTTGGCAAAGAGCAAAAAAGTGACGGAAACCGGGCAAACTTCGCTGCAAATGGCGGGATTGGGCTGCAAATGGCGAAATTACGAATGGGCGAAAATATCGTCGTTTTCCCACCCGCCAAGGTCCAGCCGTGCGCGCGTCGGCAAAAACTGGAAGCAGGCCTTCGCGAGGTCTTCACGGCTCTCGCGCGCCAGCATGGCGTCAAGCTTCTCGCGCAGCGCGTGAAGATGCAGCACGTCGGACGCCGCATAGGCGAGTTGCGCATCGGTCAATGACGCTGCACCCCAGTCGCTCGACTGCTGCTGCTTCGACAGATCGATGCCGAGTACCTCGCGCACCAGATCCTTCAGCCCATGGCGGTCGGTGTAGGTGCGAACCAGACGCGACACGATCTTGGTGCAGTAGACCGGCTCCGGCATCACGCCGAACGCATGAAACAGCACGGCAAGATCGAACCGCGCGAAATGAAAAATCTTGGTAACCTTCGGATCGCCGAGCAGCTTTTTCAAGTTAGGCGCGTCGGTATGACCGGCCGGAATCTGCACCACGTCCGCGGTGCCGTCGCCGTTCGACAACTGGATCACGCACAGCCGGTCGCGATGGGGATTGAGCCCCAGCGTCTCGGTGTCGATCGCCACCGACTGCGTGTAGCGCGAAAGATCCGGCAAGTCGCCGCGATGCAGGCGGATGGTCATGGTCTGTCAGAACCTTTGCAGATTGGTCGAATCGACGGGCCTAAACTACCGCCCAAATCCCCTGCCGACGAGGGGGAGGACGGGCCCAATTTGCTCCGCATAACCGCGCCCGCCCCCGTTGGCAATGACGATGGACCGGGTTGAAGCGGCTGCCGCACGAGATATGCTGCCGCGATGGTCACAAAACGCCGCCGCGCATCCGCCCATCAGGTCGGGCTTGCGAAAATCCACGAACTCGATCCCGCGCTCGAACTGATGTTTTTCGGCTGGCGCGGCATGACTGAAAAGGCCGACGCGTATCTGGCGACGGTCGGGCTTTCGCGGGTCCATCACCGCATCCTGTACGTCATCGCACGCAAGCCGGATGTGACGGTCGGATCGCTCCAGGACATTCTGGGCATCAGCAAGCAGGCGCTGCATCGCCCCCTGAAGCACCTGCTGGACCAGAACCTCGTCGTCTCCAAGCGCGACGCCGACCAGCATCGCTACAAGATCCTCGGCCTGACTTCGGCGGGCGAGAAGATCGAACACCGCGCGTCGGAGCTCGAGCGCCGGGTGATGAAAAAGGCCTTCACCGATGTCGGCACATCCGGCGCGTCCGCATGGATGCGGGTGATGGCATCGATCGCCGACAGCACCTGACCACGCAATTCGTCTGCGCCGCCATCCGGGGCGACGTTTCACCCTCTCAGGTCAACTATGTTGACATGAGAGGGCCCCGCTGCCATTATCTTTCGGGACATCGTCCGGGGAGGCGCACATGGACAGAATGGCTGCGAAGGATTTTGCCCGGCATTGGGAAGCCAGCTGGCGCAAGGTCGATATCGACGCCGTCGTGTCTCATCTCGCCGATGATGCAGAAATGCGCAGCCCGCTTGCCGTCACGCTTACTGGATCGGCGGTCGTGAAGGGCGCGCCGGAGATTCGCAGTTACTGGCAGAAAGCTTACGGCCACATCCAGCAGGCGGACATCCGGGTGCTGTCATCGAGCTGGGACGACGAGTTGTCGCGTCTCACGATCTGGTGGCAGCTCAACGATGTCCGCGCCAGCGAGTTCATGGATTTCGGTCCGAATGATCGCGTGATCCGCAGCGAAGCGTTCTACGGGAAATGAAGGATTTAGGTATGTGGACCAACATTCTGCTGGGACTGGCTGCCGTCTGGCACGCCGCGGCTGCATTTTATTTTCTGGGCCTGACCGGCCGGATGCTCGGATCACATACATTCGAGCGGCCCGTGAATGTCATCGCGCAGGACATGATGCAATTCCTCGGCGCCATGAACGTCTCGATTCTGGTCGCCTGCATCTACGGCATCATCGGCGGCGCCGCGGTCCAGACCGCCGTCCTGCTGATTGTCGCGATCGCCAACCTGTCGCAGTTCGCCAAGGACGTGCACGCCCATTCGACCGGCCGCTGGAGACCACGGCTTGCCATGATCACATTCCTCGACGGGTTCTTCGGCTTCGTCTGTCTCGGCGTTTACATCGCTCAGATGGCCGCGCGGCCCTGAACCGTCAGCGCAATACCGTCAGCGCCACAGCCCGAGCGCTGCCCACTTCGATTCGGGAATCAGTTCGCCGATCTTGTAGCCGAACGACAGCACCTTCATGTGGTCGGGCGATCCCTTGCACGCGAAGGAAAACGCATACCATCGTCCCTTGCTGCGGAACGCACCGCCCTTGCCCGTGACAGTGTCGCCCGCATGCTGCGGATGGGACAGCACGTCGGTCTGGGCGCGGTCGGGATGATAGGGATTGGCGTCGCGATCGATCCGGCTCATGGCCTCGAGGTCGCAGACCTGTTCCAGCCGTGTTTGCGGATTGAGCTTTTTCAGGCTCGCTGCGAACCGGGCGTCCATGGCAAAACCCGGAGCGACCGGAAACAGCGCAGCGATCAAGACAACGGCGGTAATTTTCACAAAAGCACCACCGAAACGTGGGATGAGGGTGCACCGTTTCGGAAAACCTGGCCTCCGGGGAGGAGGCTGTTTTCAGAGTGTGGTGCCCAGGAAAGGACTCGAACCTTCACGGCCGTTAAGCCACTGGCACCTGAAGCCAGCGCGTCTACCAATTCCGCCACCTGGGCATTGGGTGCGGTTACTAAGGACAGGGCGTCCGCTTGTCAAATTGCTCTGGCCTTGATGCGTTTTCTTTACGCGAACCGGTCCCCACTTCGCTCGAAAACGCGACGAAGCCACCCAAATGGCCTGTACAGCGCGAGGATGATGGCGTATCGCGGAAATCGGCGGGGCTACCGTCCCGCTTCGTTTATTTTGCGCAGGAACCAGCCCATGTCAGCCCGCATCGATACGCTTGTCACGGTCTTCGGAGGATCGGGTTTTCTCGGCCGGCACGTGATCCGGGCGCTCGCCAAGCGGGACTATCGCATCAGGGTCGGGGTCCGGCGGCCGGAATTGGCCGGTCACCTGCAACCGCTGGGCCGGGTCGGCCAGATTCACGCGGTCCAGGCGAACCTGCGCTATCCGGCCTCGGTGCAGGCGGCGGCGCGCGGCGCAAGCGTGATCGTCAACCTTGTCGGGATTCTGTCCGAGAGCGGCGCGCAGACCTTCGATGCGGTTCAGGCCAAGGGCGCGGAAACCATGGCGCGCGCGGCGAGCGAGATCGGTGCGCGCGTGGTGCATGTGTCGGCGATCGGCGCGGACGCGAACTCTGCCTCACGCTATGCGCGGGCCAAGGCTGCCGGCGAAGCGGCGGTGCTTGCGGCTGCGCCGTCGGCCACGATTCTGCGTCCCTCGGTGGTGTTCGGTCCGGAAGATCAGTTCACCAATCGTTTCGCGGGCCTTGCGCGCATTTCGCCGGTGCTGCCGCTGATTGGCGGGGGCCTGACGAAATTGCAGCCGGTCTATGTCGGTGACGTTGCCAATGCCGTCGCCGATGCGGTCGACGGCAAGACCAGGCCGGGTGCGACCTACGAACTCGGCGGCCCCGAAGTGATGACCATGCGCGAGGTCATCGAGGCCATCGTGAAAATCACTTACCGCAACACCATGCTGGTGTCGTTGCCGTTCCCGCTCGCCAAATTGCAGTCGTTCTTCCTGCAGTTCGCGCCGGGCGACCTGAAGCTGACGCCGGATCAGGTCGAACTTCTGCGCAGCGATAACGTGGTGTCGGAAGCAGCGAAGGCTGCCGGACTGACGCTGGAAGGTTTGGGCGTCACGCCGGATTCGCTCGAAGCCGTCGCGCCGTCCTATCTCTGGCGCTACCGCAAAACGGGCCAGTTCGCGCACAAGGACGCGTGAGGGCGTCGACCCGTCATCCTGAGGTGCGAGCCGGCCTTCCGGCGAGCCTCGAAGGATGGCACTGCGATTGAATGATTAAGCCGTCGCCCTTCGAGGCCTGCGCTTCGCTCCGGCACCTCAGGGTGACGAATTACTTCCCCACCGCCAGCGCGATCAGTCCGAGCGAGCCGACGATGACGCGCCACCATGCGAACAGCGCGAAGCCGTGGCGGGTGACGTAGCCCAAAAACGTCTTCACCACGATGATCGCCGTGATGAACGACACCACGAAACCGAATGCGATGATCAGCCCATGGTCCATCGTCATGTCTGCGCGGTTCTTGTAGAAATCATACACAAACGCTCCGACCATGGTCGGGATCGCGAGAAAGAACGAGAACTCCGCGGCCGCGCGTTTATCTGCGCCGAACAGCATCGCCGCGACGATCGACGCGCCCGAGCGTGACACGCCGGGAATCATCGCCGCGCACTGCGCGACGCCGATGCCGAGATACATCGGCAGCGAGAACGCCATGGCGTCGTGATAGCGCGGCTTGAAATCCTGCTGATCGACCCACAGCAACACGGCGCCGCCGGCAATCAGCGTGAAGCAGACCACCCAGGGGTTGAACAGCACGGCCTTGATGAAGCTTCCGAAAATCAGCCCGAGAATCACCGCGGGGAAAAACGCCAGCAACACGCCGATCACGAATCGCCGTGCTGCAGGATCGGAAAACATGCCGAGCGCAACGCGCCACAGCCTGCCGAAATAGATCATCAGGATGGCGAGGATCGCGCCGAGCTGGATCATCACCGCGAAGGTCTTCCAGAAATTATCCCGATCCAGATCCATGAATCGTTCCACAAGCAGCAAATGCCCTGTGGACGACACCGGAAGGAATTCGGTCACGCCCTCGACGATTCCGAGAACGAGGGCCTTCAAAAGATCAGCTAACATCTGGGGATAATCCGAAGTGCAAGTGGTCCGATTCTAACATTCGCACTCCATTGCAGCAGGCATTCTTGCGAATGTTAGAATCGAAGGACCACTGGCAAATGTTAAATTTCTGGTGGAGTTTTGGATTTGACATTCGCTTGCCTCATTCGTTGGGAGACGGGTAGCGAATGTCAAATCCACTCCACCAATGGGTTCCTCAACCCGCGTTCTTGTCGCCCATTCGTCGTGTTGCCGCAACGGCAAATCCATGAAATTGAGGATTGGCAAATGGCCTTTTGCCTGCTTATCAGGCCCACCGCCGAGTCCCCACTTTCCGAAGTTCGTGATCCGTTTCAGCAACCACCTTTCACGAACTTCGGAAAGTTATGGGTACTCGTAAACTTATAATTCCAGTACCGCTTTCTATTGGACGTTCCTGAACCTGACTCGCAGCTTGCGATACAGGAACGTCCAATAGGCGGTACTGACGCGTTAACCTCCCTTCGAGACCCTTTGTTAAACCTAACCGGACTATCAAAAGCTTCATGTTCACGCTATTCCATCATCCGTTTTGTCCGCGGTCACGTTTCGTGCGCCTTGCTCTCGGTGAGCACGGGCTCGACATGCGGCTTGTGGAGGAACTGGTCTGGGATCGCCGTGAAGCCTTTCTCGCGCTCAATCCGGCGGGCGACACACCGGTTCTGATTGCCGAGGGCACGCCCGCGATGCCGGGACCAGGCCTGGTCGCTGAATTTCTCGACGAGATCCATGGCGCGCCGCTGGGCGATCACCGTTTGCTGCCGCGAGCCATGAACGACCGCATCGAGGTGCGGCGCCTGATGTCGTGGTTCAACGACAAGTTTTTCGAGGAGGCCAGCGGACCTCTGGTGACGGAGCGCGTCTACAAGCGGTTCATGAAAGCGGAGCACGGCGGCGGCGCGCCTTCGACCGATGTTCTGCGCGCGGCGAAGGCAAATGTGCGCTATCATCTGGCCTATATCGGCTGGCTGGCGCGGACACGGAATTTTCTCGCCGGCGACCAACTGACATTTGCCGACCTTGCCGCCGCCGCGCATCTGTCGGCGATCGATTATCTGGGCGATGTGCCATGGAACGAGGACGACGCAGCCAAGGCGTGGTACGTGCGGATCAAATCCCGCCCGTCGTTCCGTCCGCTGCTGAACGAGTGGATGGCGGGAGTCCCGGCGTCGGCGCATTACATCGATCTCGACTTCTGACACCCGCACCCACGACAGATGCCGCCGCGATCAAGGCCGCGCTGACCGAACAAGCCCGCGCCATCGGTTTCGGCACCATCGGCATCACCGATCCTGACGCCATCGAAGGCGCGCGCGAGCGGTTGCAAACCTTTCTCGATGCCGGCTCGCACGGCGACATGGAGTGGCTCGCCAACGAGCCCGCGCGCCGCGCCAGCCCCAAGGTGCTGTGGAGCGACGTACGCTCGGTGATCATGCTCGGAATGAATTACGGCCCGGATGAAAATCCGCTGGCGCTGCTCGAACAAAAAACCCGCGGCGCGATTTCGGTCTATGCGCGCGGCGACGACTATCACGACCTCATCAAGAAACGTCTCAAGACGCTGGCGCGCTGGCTGATCGCCCACGCAGGCGGCGACGTGAAGGTGTTCGTCGACACCGCCGCGGTGATGGAAAAGCCGCTGGCGCAGGCGGCCGGTCTCGGCTGGCAGGGCAAGCACACCAATCTCGTGTCGCGCGAATACGGCTCGTGGCTGTTTCTCGGCGCCATCTTCACCACGCTCGACCTGCCGCGCGACGGCACCGATGTCGATCACTGCGGATCGTGTCAGGCCTGTCTCGATATCTGTCCCACCAACGCATTTCCCGCGCCGTATCGCCTTGATGCGCGCAAGTGCATTTCGTATCTCACCATCGAGCACAAGGGCGCGATCCCGCGTGAATACCGCGAAGCGATCGGCAACCGCATCTATGGCTGCGACGATTGCCTGAGCGTATGCCCCTGGAACAAGTTTGCGCAGGAAGGCCATGAAGCGAAACTCGCCGCGCGCGACGAACTGCGCGGGCCTTCACTGGCCGAACTTGCCCGGCTCGACGATGCCTCGTTTCGCGCCATGTTCACCAAATCGCCGGTCAAGCGCATTGGCCGCGACAGGTTCCTGCGCAATGTGCTCACCGCAATCGGCAACAGCAACGATCAATCGCTTGTGCCTGAAGCCCGCCGTTTGCTCGGCGACGAGAGCCCGCTGGTGCGCGGTGCCGCGGTGTGGGCGCTGTCGCGGCTGTTGCCGCGCGAGGACATCGCCGAGATCGCCCGGCATTCCAGCGACAGCGACGAGACCGTGCGGAGCGAATGGACCGCCGCACTGGTCTGACGGCGTGTCTATCCGTTCGACAGTTCGCTGACTGCGCTCAGCATGCGCGCGATGTCCTGCGGCCGCGACAGGCGGTGATCGCCGTCCTGCACCAGCGTCAGCACCACGTCGTCGCTGGGCAGGCAATGCGTCAGCGCGAACGCATGACGCCACGGCACATCGGGGTCCTGCGCGCCTTGCAGAATGCGAACCGGACATCCGACATCGATGGTGCCGCCGAGCAACAGATGATTGCGGCCCTCTTCGATCAGGTTGCGGGTGATCGGATACGGCTCGCCGTAATCGGAGGGCCGGTGCCACACGCCCTTGGTCATGATCTCGTCGCGGATTTCCTGCGAGAAACCTTTCCACATCAAATCTTCGGTGAAATCCGGCGCCGGCGCGATCAGCACCAGTCCCGCAAGCGTCGCGCGAGAAGCCGCTCCGCGGCGTTTGGCCAGCGCACGCGCCAGCAGCAGCGCCATCCAGCCGCCCATCGACGATCCGACCACAATCTGCGGGCCTTCACAAAAGGCATCGAACACTTTGAGGCTCTCTTCGTGCCATCGCCCGATGGTGCCGTCGGCAAATGTGCCGCCGGATTCGCCGTGTCCGGAATAATCGAACCGCACGCAGGCGCGGCCGTATTCGGCAGCCCATTCATCGAGCGCCTGCGCCTTGGTTCCCTTCATGTCGGAATTGAAGCCGCCGAGCCAGAACACGCCCGGAAGCGCACCAGGGCGCCGGCGAACCGCGATGCGCCGCGTCGCGCCCGTGTCGCCCACGTCGATGAAACCAAGCTCCGGCACAGCGGAACCGTTGGATGTCTGCGTCATGAAATATTGCCCCGTCCTAGTGGTCCGATTCTAACATTCGCATCCCGTTTCGGCAGGCAGGCTTGCGAATGTTAGAATCAAAGGACCACTAGTAATTGTAAGTCTTTAGTGGAGCTTTGGATTTGACATTCGCGATGCGAACTGGCGGCTGGGTTGGCCGCGAATGTCAAATCCGCTCCACTCGCTGTTATGGAGGCCCACGGCGCGTTCCGTCAACGCACAGGTCTCTGAGCGCGCTTGCGAACCGGACGCCATACCTCTATGTGAAGCGGGCTGCGGTAAGCGCCGGGCCGGTTATTTGTCAAGCATTTTACGGTTTTATGGCCGATCCCGATGTCCTGCGGCAGCGCCCGGAAAATGCGCCCCGCGGCGTTGTCGTGCTTGCCCGGCAGGCCTTAATCCTTCAAACTGATTGCTTCTTTAACAACACCGGAGACTTACCCATTCGCCGTCCCAACAGAGCCCCGCCCGCCGCCGCAAAAGACGGGCCGCGCACCAACGATGAAATCCGCAATCTCACAATTCAGCTGATCGACCAGACCGGCGTCAACCATGGCACCGTCGAAACGGCGGTCGCGGTGAAGATGGCGATGGAAGCCGGCATGGATCTCGTAGAGATTTCGCCGAATACCAATCCTCCCGTTTGCAAGATCATGGACTACGGGAAGTACAAGTATTCCGCGCAGAAGAAAGCCGCCGAAGCCCGCAAGAAGCAGAAGGTCGTCGAGATCAAGGAGATCAAGCTCCGCCCGATGATCGACGATCACGACTACGACGTGAAGATGCGCGCGATGCTGCGGTTCTTCGAGGAAGGCGACAAGGTCAAGATCACGCTGCGCTATCGCGGCCGTGAAATGGCGCATCAGGAAATCGGCACCAAGCTGCTCGACAAGGTGAAGGCCGCCGTCGCGGAGGTCGCCAAGGTCGAACAGGACGCCCGCTTCGAAGGCCGTCAGGTCGTCATGGTGCTGGCGCCGCGCTAAGGAGCGCTGCACTTTCGCATCGAATTATTGTTGCAGACGGCCCGCCGGATACCCGACGGGCCGTTTTCGTTCCCTGCGGAAGTTGATCCGGCCTGCCGTGGGTGTGATACAATGCTCAAAACTACGCACAGCTCTGGAGCCATGCATGACGACCTCGCCGGCTGAACGACCCGAAAGCGGCGTCGATCCCAAATTACTGGAAATTCTGGTGTGCCCGCAGACCAAGGGTCCGCTGGAGTTCGACAGCGCACGGCAGGAACTGATCTCGCGCTCCGCAAAGCTCGCCTATCCAATCCGCGACGGCATTCCGATCATGCTGCCGGAAGAAGCCCGGCGGATCGACTAACACCACCGGAGACGCCCGATGCGACCCTTCGCTCTCGACCGCTGGCACGACTTTATCAAATCTCATGATGAGAAGGCGTTGTGGGATCTGCTTCACCCCGATGCCGTATTCGAAAGTCCCGTCGTCCATACGCCGCAGCGCGGGCGCGACATTACGTTCAAATATCTGGCCAGCGCCGGAACGGTGCTCGGCGGTCCGGGCTTCAAATATCTCGGCGAATGGCGCAGCGACAACGGCGCGGTGCTTGAATTCGAGAACGAGGTCGAAGGCATCAAGATCAACGGCGTCGACATCATCACGTTCAGCGATGACGGACGCCAGATCACGCATTTCAAGGTGATGGTCCGCCCGCTGAAGGCGATGAACCTGCTGCACCGCCTGATGGGCGAGCAACTGGCGAAGCTGGCCAGCGCCGGATAACTCTTCGTCATTGCGAGCGAAGCGAAGCAATCCATAGAAAAGGTGGATTGCTTCGTCGCTTACGCTCCTCGCAATGACGGCCTACAGCGCCTCGCCCTTGAGCAAGCGCGGCACTTCGCCCGAGAGACCAGCCGCCTGACGAATGAAGGCGCTTTTCAGCGGCGGCATACGATCAACCAGCCCGAGACCGATGTCGCGCACCGTGCGCAATAGCGTGGACTTGTTCGAGAACAGCATGTTGAGCGAGTTGGTGGCGACGCCCATCGCCACCGTGTCGAACCGCCGCCAGCGCTGATAGCGCTCCAGCACATCGGCCTGTCCGGGATCGATGCCGAGCCGCGCGGCGTCGACGATTACTTCGGCGAGCGCCGCCGCATCCTTCAGACCCATGTTAAGCCCCTGCCCTGCGATGGGATGAATCACATGGGCGGCGTCGCCGACCAGGGCGAGCCGTTCGCCGATGAACGACCGCGCCACGAAATAGCCGAGCGGAAATGCGCGCGGCTTGTCGAGCGCCTTCACCTCGCCAAGATGCAGGCCGAACCGCGTCTCGAGTTCGGTCTGAAATTCATTCTCCGGCAGTTCGATGATGCGCGCGGCTTCGCGGCGGCTTTCGGTCCAGACCAGCGATGAGCGGTTGTCCTTCAGCGGCAGGATCGCGAACGGGCCTGCGGGGAGAAAGTGCTCTTCGGCACGGCCGTGATGATCGCGCTCGTGTCCGACGGTGACGACAATGCCGGACTGATCGTAGTCCCAGCCATGGGTCGCGATGCCGGCGCGCTCGCGCAGTTTCGATTTCGCGCCGTCGGCGGCAACCAGAAGGCTCGCATCGATAACGCGGCCGTCGCTCAGGGCGACGCGCGTGCCTTCGGCATTCGAGTCGTAGTCAGAGACCGCGACCGCGTTGAGTTCGACGCCCTCGGCTTCCGCACGGGTCACCAGTGCATTGATCAGGTGACGATTCTCGACCATGTGCGCGAACGGCTCACCGGGCTCGACGTCGCCTGCAAATGTCAGGAACACCGGCCGCGTCGCATCTTCGAGATTCGAGTCGGTCACCACCATATCGAGGATCGGCTGGGCGCTTTCGGCCACCTGATCCCAGACGCCAACCACCTCGAACAACCGCCGGCAGGCCGCAACGATCGCGGATGCGCGCGGATCGCGGCTCGGCCGCATGGCAAAAGCAGGATCGGCGACGACGATCGGAACATCGGGGCCGAGGCCCTGCCGCAGCGCCAGCGCCAGCCCCAGACCGGCAAATGCGCCTCCACCGATCACGATACTTCGTTGCGACGACATCAGAGCCGGACTTTCATAGGTGCAATTCGTTTCATGGCTGCCCTTGCCTCAAGCCCGGCCATGGAGGAAATATGCCCCATGAATAGGCCCGAAGAGAGGCCTGCGCTGTTTATCAGGGTTTGCGGGTGACCGGAAACCACCCTGTCGTCCCCGAATGCCGAAGATCGGAACATCGTGAATGTCGAAAAGCCTGATTGATCTGTTGTCGATCCTCGATATCGAGCAGTTAGAGGTGAACATGTTCCGCGGCGTCAGCCCCAAGACGCGCTGGCAGCGGGTGTTCGGCGGCCAGGTGATCGGTCAGGCGATGGTGGCGGCCTGCCGCACCGTCGAGAACGTCGAGAAGCGGCTGCCACATTCGCTGCATTGCTATTTCATCCTGCCCGGCGATCCGCAGATTCCGATCGTCTACGAGGTCGAGCGGCTGCGCGACGGCAAGAGCTATTCGACGCGGCGGGTGACCGCGATTCAGCACGGCCATGCGATCTTCTCGATCATGGTGTCGTTCCACGCCGAGGAAGAAAGTTCGTTCAATCACCAGGACAAGATGCCGGACGTTCCGCCGCCCGAAAAGCTGACGGCGGAAGAGGTCTCCAAGCAGCCGATGTTCAAGGAGATGCCGGAATTCATCCGCCGCTACTATGAATCAGACCGGCCCATCGAGCTGCGTCCGGTGGAGCTTGGCAGGTACTTCGGCCAGAAAATCGAGGACGGCCGGATCAATATCTGGATCCGCACCGTCGCAAAGCTGCCCGAGGATCCGGCGCTGCACATGTGCGCGCTGGCCTACGCGTCGGACTTCTCGCTGCTTGACGCTGCAATGGCGCGCTATGGCCGCACCCTGTTCGACAACCGCATGATGCCGGCCAGCCTCGACCACGCGATGTGGTTTCATCGCCCGTTTCGCGCCGACGAATGGCTGCTCTACAGCCAGGATTCACCGAGCGCGCAGACCGCGCGGGGTCTGACGCGCGGCCTCATCTTCAAGCAGGACAGCACGCTTGTCGCGTCCGTCGCGCAGGAAGGCGTCTTGCGCGAGCGCAAGGAAAAGCCGCCGGCATAACCGGCGGCTTGAAGAGCAGCAGACGCGTCAGACGCGCGCGGCTTCGATCGCGCGTTCGGGTGTCGCGTCGCGCGGTACCACCGCGAGTTGCGACACGAACCACTGCCAGTACCAGCGCACGACCCACGGAATCGGAATGATCAAGACGCAACCGATGACCGTTACGATTCCGCGCCAGAGAATTTCCAATCCGGAGCCGTTGAAGATCACCGCGCGGTGCGTGCCTTCGATGTTCTGGCAGATCCACCGCATCCATGCCGAATAGACCCACGCCCAGCCGATGATCGTGAGGATCGAAAGAATCGCCAGCACGTTCCAGCCGAGATAGGCCCAGACCGTTCCAGAGAAACTCAGTCCAAGCGGCTGTCCGTCGGAAGCGAGATTTGCAACCAGCCACTTAATTAAAAGCCAGTACAGCACCAATTGGACGACGATCATCAGATTGCTGAGCAATTCGCTCCCGATCAGGGAAATTGCAATCGCAAGCACGAGGGCGCCGAAATACCATGGAACGACCGTCATCGCCGTCCCCTCGAAGCTAAGGTTCGGCCGCCCCGGCACCCGCACACACGGCACGAGCCACTTGAGATACCAGACCAGCAGCCACGGCACCGGTATGATGAAAATCGAGCCGATGACGAACACAAGACTCCGCCACACCAGCTCCCAGAGCGGGAAATCGGAGGTCAAGGCGCCCTGTGTGCTGCCGGCGGAAGCATATGAAGCCGAAGCGGCCTGCCCAAAACCCGCAGGCGGCGCGACGCCGCCTGAAAGCAGCCCTGGAATATCTCCCGCGTACTTCCAGTCCTGCATGCCGTCGGCCCACACATAGGTGTCCGCCCTGATAGTCCCCCGCGCGATCAGATCGCGAAACTCGTCTTCGGAATACGGGCCTTCCTGCTTATCCCCGGCGGCAACAAACCAAGATCGGCCCGGCATGAGTTTTCCTTTGTTCTTGGGAAAATGAAGCGCCGGACCAGCCGCGAGAAAATCCTGCGGCATCAGAGCAATGGCAGTCGGTCTCAGCCCCCGAAAGTGTCGATGCTACAAACGGACCGCGCTTTGCCGCAACGGTTTTCAATCGAACCTGCATATTTTTCTGCCCCATTGCCCAAAAAGGTAGCGGATTAGCGCAGGCCCGCGTAAAGACTCGTGGCGCTGCCGCGCTGAACTTTAAGGGATGAAGAGCTGCCATGAAGCTTATCACCGCCATCATCAAACCCTTCAAGCTCGAGGAGGTTCGTCTGGCCCTGACCGCTATCGGCGTGCACGGCATGACCGTGACCGAGGTGAAGGGTTTCGGCCGCCAGAAAGGGCACACGGAAATCTACCGGGGCGCCGAATACATCGTGAATTTCCTGCCCAAGCTGCGGATCGAGATCGCGGTCGGAGCCGACCTCGCCGACAAGGCGGTGCAAGCGATCACCGCCGGTGCACGCACCGGGCAGATCGGCGACGGCAAGGTTTTTGTCACACCGATCGAAAACGCCGTCCGTATCCGCACGGGCGAGACCGACAACGACGCACTTTGATTTTATTTTTCTAGAGTCTGCATCACCAAGCGACTGCAGCGGCGCGTGCAAGATGCCGCAAGGTCTTCCTAGTGTCCTCAATCCGAAGTTCGCTTCATTTTTCGGCGCGCTCCATAGCGAACTTCGGATTCAAAAGGACACTAGAACATTATCATTCTCGTGTGGTTTTGGTTCGCAGGTCCGCAAGAGAATGTGCCGCAGAGATGATGCGGACCTGCGAACCACCACACGAGCCGGGGGGATTACCATGTTGAGATTGCCGCGTGCGGTCGCACATTTTGCGACGGCGGTTTCTGCTGTGAGCTTCGCTGTTACATCTGCGACGCCAGCACTCGCTGAAACGATCAAGATCGATGCCGCCGATACCGCGTGGATGATCACGGCGACCGCGCTCGTCCTGATGATGACGATACCGGGCCTCGCGCTGTTTTATGCCGGCATGGTGCGCAAGAAGAACGTGCTGGCGACCATGGCGCAAAGCCTGATCGCCGTGGCGCTGATTTCTCTTCTTTGGGTGATCTACGGCTACAGCCTGGTGTTTGCCGGCGACGGCGCCTGGCTCGGCACGCTGGAGCGCTTCCTGCTGGCCGGCATGACGATGGACGGCGTCAACAGTGCGGCAAAGACCATTCCGGAAGCGCTGTTCGTGATCTACCAGATGACCTTTGCGGTCATCACCGTCGCGCTGGTGGCGGGATCGGTCGCCGACCGCATGCGCTTTTCATCCTACGTCCTGTTTTGCGTCGGCTGGTTTACATTTGTGTACGTCCCGCTGGCGCACTGGGTCTGGGGCGGCGGCTTTCTCGCGCAGGCCGGCGTGCTCGATTTCGCCGGCGGCCTTGTGGTTCATCTCAGCGCCGGCACCGCTGGCCTTGTCGCAGCGGTCGTGATGGGACGACGCCGCGGCTACGGCACCGAGAACCTGGCGCCCTACGATCTTTCGCTCGCGGTGATCGGCACCGGACTGCTCTGGGTCGGCTGGTTCGGCTTCAACGGCGGCTCGGCCTTGCAGGCCAACTCGCGCGCCGTGATGGCGATCCTCGCGACGCATCTGGCCGCCTGCGCCGGCGCGCTGACGTGGAGCGCGATCGAATGGATGACGCGGCGCAAGCCGTCGGTGCTCGGCATGATCTCCGGCGCCGTGGCCGGTCTCGGCACCATTACACCCGCCTCGGGCTTCGTGGAGCCCTGGCACGGCATCGTGATCGGCGTGGTGGCAGGGGCGGTTTGCTTCTGGGCCTGCACCAGTCTCAAGCACCGCTTCAACTATGACGACACGCTCGACGTGTTCGGCATCCACGGCATCGGCGGATTGCTGGGAACACTGATGACCGGTGTTTTCGCCACCGCCGCCATCGGCGGGACGGCCGGGCTGATCGAGGGCAATCCCAGGCTGCTGCTGACCCAGGCCTATGGCGTGGCGGTGGTGTTCGTCTGGACCGGCGGGATGACGTTCGTTCTGCTGAAGGTGGTCGACATGCTGGCCGGTCTGCGGGTTCCGCACGAGCACGAGGTCGAAGGGCTCGACATCACCCAGCACGGCGAGGCGCTCCAATAAATTGCCCCATTTGACTGGATTTGACCCCGGCTTTCGGGACTCAGATACCGTTTGCTTGTCGGATGGGCACGAATGTGTCGGCAGTCTGCCGTGCCTATGTTTTTGGCATTAGTGTCGTTCTTTTAGGCGCGACAAAATAGCCCAATTTCTTCGCACCCCCTCGGAAGCCGAAAACCCTCGGATTCATAAACCGTTAGGGATTTTGGCGGTGTTGGCACGGCATTTGATTCTATGGGACCCGGCTGGTGCCCGTGGAGTGATCTTTCTTCGCGCGGTGACCCTCAGTCGAGAACGCCCGGTCCGTACGACCGGGCCCAAGCGGGGAACTACCCATGAAAATTGTTATGGCCATCATCAAGCCATTCAAGCTGGAAGAGGTCCGTGACGCCCTGACCGCCATCGGCGTTCACGGACTCACGGTGACGGAAGTCAAGGGATATGGCCGCCAGAAAGGCCATACGGAAATTTACCGCGGCGCTGAGTACGCCGTCAGTTTCCTGCCCAAGATCAAGATCGAGGTCGCTGTCGCCTCGTCCCAAGTCGACAAGACCATCGAAGCGATCACCGGCGCTGCAAAGACCGGCCAGATCGGCGACGGCAAAATCTTCGTCATCAATCTCGACCATGCGGTTCGCATCCGCACGGGTGAGTCCGATGACGCGGCGCTCTGATTTCGCGCAAACCTCATCTTATCAGGAGTACAAACAAATGACGTTCAAGCGTCCCATCAGCGCGGGATTGGCAGCTCTCGCCGTCGGCCTCTTCGCTACGACAGCCGCCTACGCCGCGCCAACCATCAACAAGGGCGACAATGCCTGGATGCTGACAGCAACGGTTCTCGTGCTGTTGATGACCATCCCGGGCCTCGCGCTGTTCTACGGCGGCCTCGTCCGCTCCAAGAACATGCTGTCGGTTCTGATGCAGGTTTTCTACACCGTCTGCATCGTCTGCATCATCTGGGCTCTCTACGGCTACAGCCTCGCATTCACCGGCGGTTCGGATTTCATCGGCGGCTTCTCCAAAGCCTTCATGTCCGGCATCACGACTGACTCGATGGCGGCGACGTTCTCGGTCGACGCCAACATCTCGGAGATGATCTACTTCTGCTTCCAGATGACCTTCGCGGCGATCACGCCGGCCCTCATCGTCGGCGCCTTCGCCGAGCGCATGAAGTTCGCAGCGATCGCACTGTTCATCCCGCTCTGGGTGACGCTGATCTACTTCCCGATGGCCCACATGGTCTGGTACTGGGCCGGACCGGACGCGATCTCCGATGCCGCCAAGGCGCTTGCAGCCGCGGCTGACGGCGCTGCAAAGACTGCGGCACAGGCGAAACTCGACGAAGTGATGGCTGACGGCGGCTTCCTGTTCAAGAAGGGCGCCCTCGACTTCGCAGGCGGCACGGTGGTGCACATCAACGCCGGCATCGCGGGTCTCGTCGGCGCTCTCCTGATCGGCAAGCGCACCGGCTACGGCAAGGAGCTGATGGCTCCGCACTCGCTGACCATGTCCATGATCGGCGCTTCGCTGCTCTGGGTGGGCTGGTTCGGCTTCAACGCCGGATCGAACCTCGAAGCTTCGGGCGGCGCTGCTCTCGCGATGACCAACTCCTTCCTGGCAACCGCTGCTGCGGCCCTGTCCTGGATGTTCGCGGAGTGGATGATCAAGGGCCATCCGTCGGTCCTCGGCGCGTTGTCGGGTGCGGTCGCCGGTCTCGTCGCCGTCACTCCGGCTTGCGGCTTCGCAGGTCCGATGGGCGCGATCGTTCTCGGCCTCGTCGTCGGCGTGGTCTGCCTGTTCTTCTGTACGGTGGTGAAGAACGCGCTTGGCTATGACGACTCCCTCGACGTGTTCGGCGTCCACTGCATCGGCGGCATCGTCGGCGCTCTCGGCACCGGCATCCTGGTCAACCCTGCTCTCGGCGGCACCGGCGTCATGGATTACGTCACCGGCAAGATCGGCGAGTACGACTTCGCAGCGCAGATGATCTCGCAGAGCTGGGGCGTGGGCACCACGCTGCTGTTCTCGGGCATCGGTTCGGCGATCATCTACAAGGTCGTCGACGTCATCGTCGGCCTGCGCGTTCCGGTCGAGCAGGAGCGCGAAGGTCTGGATCTCACCGACCACACCGAGCGCGCCTACAACATGTAAGCGAGTTCAGGAACAACGGTTGGGGCACAAACCCGGCAATGCCCCGTCCGTCGGAGGGCCCCAGCGCAAGCTGGGGCCCTTACTTTTTGTGCCGCGACATCTACGAAAATGGAGGCCGGTTTTCGGATAAGATGCCCTCCGAAGGAGGCGGCAAACCACGCCCGCGCGGCGATGGTTAATCGCGTCTTAACCTCGCCGCACCTATGGTGACGTGATCAAATCCCGCGTGGCCCCCTGACCGACCCGCAGGATCGACGGACCTTAAAAGTGCTGGCGTTTTTCGAATGGCCATGACCGCTTCTTCCCGCTCGGCTTCCGCCGCCGGCGCCCAAGACGGCGAGCGCTCGCCGTTTGCCCGGCTGACCGAGCTGCTGAGCGCCTATACGCCGGGCAAGCCGTTGATAAACATGTCAATTGGCGAGCCGCAGCACCCGGTGCCGGGCTTTGTCGGACCGGTGCTGGCCAGCCATATCAACGAGTTCGGCCGCTACCCGATTGCCAAGGGCATCGAGCCGTTCCGGCAGGCGGCGGCCGCCTGGATCTCGCGGCGATTCGGGCTGGCCAAGGCGATCGATCCCGAAACCGAAATTCTGGTGCTCAACGGCAGCCGCGAGGGGCTGTTTTTCGCAGCCATCGCCGCCGCGCGCTATGTCGGTCCCCGCAAGGGTACGCCCGCGATCCTGATGCCCAATCCGTTCTATCCGGCCTATGCGGCCGGTGCGCGGGCCGCCGGATGTGAAGCGGTGTTTCTGCCGACCACGCGCGAGAACGGCTTTCTGCCCGATCTCGATTCCCTGAGCGCGGAAACGCTCGACCGCACCGTCGCCTTTTACCTTGCCTCGCCTGCGAACCCTCAAGGCTCGGTGCCATCGCGCGCGTATTTCGACCGCGTGAAGCAGCTCGCCGACCGTCACGGCTTCATCGTGCTCAGTGACGAATGCTATTCCGAAATCTACACCGGCGAAGCGCCGGGCAGCATGCTCGCCTCCGCCGGACATGATTTTGCCAATGTGGTTGCGTTCCAGTCGCTTTCCAAGCGGTCGAACCTGCCGGGCCTGCGCGTCGGCTTCGTCGCCGGCGACAAGAATTTTCTCGCGCGCTTTCATGAGCTGCGCAATGTCGCTGCGCCCCAGGTGCCGGTCCCGCTGCAGCATGTCGCTGTCGCCGCCTACAGCGACGAAACCCATGTCGACGAGAACCGCAGGCTCTACCGGATCAAGTTCGATCTCGCGGACCAGATTCTCGGCAACCGTTTCGGTTACCGGCGGCCCGCGGGCGGATTCTGCATCTGGCTCGATGTCTCCGCGCATGGCGGCGACGAAGCCGCGACAGTGAAGCTTTTTAAGGAAGGCGGCGTACGCGTCATTCCCGGAAGTTATCTGGCCCGGCCGCAAGCCGACGGCAGCAACCCCGGCACCGGATACATCCGCGTCGCCCTGGTGCAGCAGGACAGTGAAACAACGGCTGAAGCGTTGCACCGAATGGTCGACGTCTTGAACGAAGCTCGAGGCTAGTGTGGTGGTTCGCAAGTCCGCATCATTTCTGCAGCACGGTCCATTTGCGGACTTGCGAACCAAAACCACACTAGAATTATATTTTTCTAGTGTCCTCTCGAATCCGAAGTTCGCTCCGGGAGGATGCCGCGAAAGAAAGCGAACTTCGGATTCGGGACACTAGTAAACCTATGCCAGCGATCGAACGCGTCATTCCCATCGTCGGCCAGATCTCCGATCCGTTGCGCGAGATGCTGGCGCGCCGCCTGCGCGAACTCGCCGGGCTCGGCGTTATCGCGCTGTCGTGTGTCGTCGCCGCCGCGCTCATGACCTGGTCGGTGCAGGATCCGAGTCTCAGCCACGCAACCTCCGGTCCGATCCGCAATCTGATGGGCCGCCCGGGCGCGATCGGCGCCGACATGCTGATGCAGATTCTCGGCCTCGGCGCGATCATGCTGATCCTGCCGGTGGCGATCTGGGGCTGGCGGCTGCTGACGCATCGCCATTTCGACCGCGAAGCCTTGCGGATCGCCTGCTGGATTCTGTGTGCCGTGATCGCGGCGGGATTTGCAAGCTGCCTGCCACGCAGCGGCGCGTGGCCGTTGCCGACCGGACTCGGCGGCGTCGTCGGCGATGCGCTGGTGCGTTTCCCTGCGGTGGTGTTCGGTCCGCCCGGCCTGATCTATCGCATCGTACTTGGCGTCATCCTGTTCGCCGCAATGATCGGAAGCTTCGTCTTCGCATGCGGCGCGGGCGCGCAGGAAAAGATCGTCGAGCGCACACGGCCGCCGATGATCGAGGACGAAGAGGATTTCGAAGAAAGTGACCGCCGCTCGATTTCGCTCGGCTGGATCGTTCATACCGCCATGAGCGCAAAAACGCGCATGGTACGGGCACTTTCGGCCTTCTTCGCGATGCTCGTCGGACGCTCGGAGTCGCGCCGCGCCGCATCGTTCGAGCGCATGGAGCCGGATCTTGGCGGCGGACGCCGCGCTCCGTCGCTGGTGCCGCAAGACGAGTACGAAGAGGAGCAGGAAGAAGAGGACGAGGAGGAAGAAGAGGAAGAGCCCGCCCGTGCGACGCGCAAGCGCGCCGAGCCAAAGGCGTCGAAACGCAAGGGCGCTTTCGTACTGCCGCCGATCTCCGTGCTGGCCGCGCCGAAATCAACGGATCGCCAGCCCCTCAGCAAGGACGAGCTGGAAGCCAACTCGCGCGCGCTGGAAGGCGTGTTGCAGGACTTCGGCGTGCGCGGCGAAATCACCAATGCGCATCCCGGCCCGGTCGTCACGCTGTACGAACTCGAACCAGCGCCCGGCATCAAGTCCTCGCGCGTGATCGGCCTGGCCGACGACATCGCCCGCTCGATGAGCGCGGTGTCGGCCCGTGTCGCCGTCGTTCCTGGCCGCAACGCCATCGGCATCGAACTGCCGAACCAGCATCGTGAGAAGGTTTATCTGCGCGAGCTGCTGGTCGCCAAGGAAGGCAACGAGTCCACCGCCAAGCTGCCGCTGTGCCTCGGCAAAACCATCGGCGGCGTCTCGACCATCGTCGATCTCGCCCGCATGCCTCACCTGCTGATCGCCGGCACCACCGGCTCCGGCAAGTCGGTCGCCATCAACACCATGATCCTGTCGCTGGTGTATCGCCTGCGCCCCGATCAGTGCCGCCTGATCATGGTCGACCCGAAGATGCTCGAACTCTCGGTCTATGACGGCATTCCACATCTGCTGACGCCGGTCGTGACCGATCCGAAGAAGGCCGTCGTCGCGCTGAAGTGGGCGGTGCGCGAGATGGAGCAGCGCTACAAGAACATGTCCAAGCTCGGCGTGCGCAACATCGACGGCTACAACGCCCGCGTTGCCGAAGCCAAGGCCAAGGGCGAGGAGCTGACCCGCACCGTTCACACCGGCTTCGACAAGGAAACCGGCAAGGCGATCTACGAGGAAGAAAAACTCGAACTCGAACCGTTGCCCTTCATCGTCATCATCGTGGACGAAATGGCCGACCTGATGATGGTCGCCGGCAAGGACATCGAAGGCGCGGTGCAGCGCCTTGCGCAGATGGCGCGCGCTGCCGGCCTGCATGTGATCCTCGCCACCCAGCGGCCGTCGGTGGACGTCATCACCGGCACCATCAAGGCAAACTTCCCGACCCGCATTTCCTTCCAGGTGACGTCGAAGATCGACAGCCGCACCATTCTGGGCGAGATGGGCGCCGAGCAACTGCTCGGTCAGGGCGACATGCTCTATATGGCCGGCGGCGGCCGCATCAGCCGCGTCCACGGCCCGTTCGTCTCGGACGAGGAAGTCGAAAAGATCGTCCGTCACCTCAAGTCGCAGGGTCAGCCCGAATATCTCGAGGCGGTCACGGCGGAAGAAGAAACCGACGAGGACGGCAACGCCGTGTTCGACGGCACCAGCATGGGCGCCAACGGCGGCGAAGGCGACCTGTTCTCGCAGGCCGTTGCGATCGTCAAACGCGATCGCAAGGCCTCCACCAGCTACATCCAGCGCCGGCTCCAGATCGGTTACAACCGTGCCGCCACCCTGATGGAGCGGATGGAGCTGGAAGGCATCGTCGGACAGGCCAATCACGCCGGAAAACGTGAGATTCTGGTCGCCGAGGAAGAGGATCGATTTGGCTGAGACCCTGTTCGCAGCCGCGAAAACGCCATAGCTTGGGGCTAGCCCCGACGGAAAGATCACAAGACATCCCGACAGGACGGACCGTTGAGAAAATTCCATCGCAATCAGCCGTTCTGCCAGCCCCGGCGCCCCACACGTGCTGTTTCTGTCGCGAAAGTGCCGATGATGGCGCTGGCGGCAACAATTGCAGCATCGCTGATGATGCCATCGGCACTGGCCCAGGCTGTTCCGGTTCCAAAGCCCGCGCCAAAAGCCCGCATCGGGGACACTCCTGCACCGCCGGTGCAAGGACCAGCCACGTCGGCACCACCGACGCCGATCATTCCGGATCTGCGCAGCCTGTTCGGCGGCGGAACGCCAAACCAGAACTTCGACGCCAATCAAAAGGCGCTGGCCGGCAAGGTCAGCACCTATCTCTCGTCGTTGCAGAACGTCTCGGGCAATTTCGTGCAGGTCGGTCCGGACGGAAAACGCACGACCGGCGATTTTTATATCCAGAAGCCCGGCAAGATCCGCTTCGAATATGACGATCCGTCGCCGATCGCGCTTGTGGCCGACGGCACCTCGGTGGTCGTGCTGGATCGCAGGCTCGCGACCCAGGACGTCTATCCGTTGTCGCAAACGCCATTGCGCTACCTGCTGTCCGACCGCATCGATCTGCTGCGCGACACCAATGTGGTGGGCGTCTCCGCGGACAACATGTTCATCAGCGTGACCATCGAGGAAAAGCAGGCGCTGGTCGGGACCAGCCGGCTGATGCTGATGATCGGGGTCAAGGACAACCAGCTCAAGCAATGGACCGTCACCGATCCGCAGGGCTACGACACCACAGTCGCGGTCTACAATCTCGACACCACCAAGAAGCTCGATCCCTCGATGTTCAAGATCGACTTCACCAACTACCAGAACTCGAACAACTAGGTCGTTGCCGTCACCCTGAGGTGCGAGCCTCTTCGGCGAGCCTCGAAGGCCGACGGTAGCCCCGTCACTCGTATCTCGTCATCCTTCGAGGCGCGCAAGAGAGCGCGCACCTCAGGATGACGTTTCCTCGCCGCGCGGCCTGTGCTTTACGTTTCCCATGCGTCTTACCCTGACCACGTGGAACATCAATTCGGTGCGGCTGCGCATCGATCTGGTCGCGAAGTTCATCAAGTCCGTGCGGCCCGATGTGCTGTGTCTTCAGGAAACAAAATGCATCGATGACGCATTTCCGCTGAAGCGTTTCAAGCGGCTCGGTTACGAGCACGTCGCGCTCAATGGCCAGAAGGGCTATCACGGCGTCGCTATCGTCTCGAAGATACCCTTCGAGAGCAGCGATGTGCGGACGTTCTGCGGCAAGGTCGATTCACGGCATATTTCCGTGGCGTTCGGGCAGAAGGCGCAAATTGCCGAACCGCTGGTCGTGCATAACTTCTACGTGCCCGCCGGCGGCGATATTCCCGATCCCGAACTCAACCCGAAGTTCGAACACAAGCTCACGTTCCTCGACGAGATGCGCGACTGCGAACCGCTGCATCCGAAAGCCCCCGACCGGCATATTCTCGTCGGCGATCTCAACGTCGCGCCGCACGAGCATGACGTGTGGTCACACAAGCAGCTCTTGAAGATCGTTTCGCATACGCCGATCGAGTGCGAGAAGCTGCTCGCAGTTCAATCCCACGGCAACTGGATCGACGTTGCACGGCAACGGATTCCCCTCTCGGAGAAAGTCTATACATGGTGGAGCTATCGCTCTGCGGACTGGAGCGCGGCGAACAAGGGCCGCCGTCTCGATCACATCTGGGTCTCGCAGGCGCTGGGCGATAGTGTTCGCGATTTCAGAATCACCAGGGACGCGCGCGGCTGGGAGCGCCCGTCAGACCATGTGCCGGTGACCGCCGTCCTCGATGTGTGAGTCGCGATAAAACTATCGCAGCGTTTCGGTCGCCCGAACCATGGCACCGGCGGCTGCGTTGGTGCGCGCGGCAAAATCATCGCGCAGACGCCGTGCCGCTTCAGGATGACTTTCGAGCACGCGCTGGAACAGACTGCGCGAAATACGCAGCACCGACGACGGTTCGAGAGCCGTCGCCGTCGCCGGCCGCGCCATCGCCACCACGAGCGCGAGTTCGCCGATCAGAACATTCTGGCCTGCAATGGCTTCTTGTCCGTCGTCCGAGGCGATGCGAAACGCGCCGTGCCTGACAATGAAACCGGAATCCGCCGCGTCGCCCTGTTCGAACAACCGCTCACCGAAACCGTAGTCGCGTTGCTCGGCGCCGATCGCAAGCACCTGCAATGCCGCCGCACCCAACAAATTCAATGTCGGGACGCGCGAAAACAGGGCGATGTCGTCTTCAATGGCCATAGCGTGCCGAAATAAATCGGCGATTGATTCGCCTCATGGCACCAGCTTATAGCCCCCGGACTCAGTCACAAGAATTTCGGGGTTTGCAGCGTCTTTCTCCACCTTCTGGCGCAGGCGATAGATATGCGTTTCCAGCGTGTGGGTGGTCACGCCGGAATTGTAGCCCCAGACCTCCTGGAGGAGGGTCTCGCGCGACACCGGCATCTGCCCGGCGCGATAGAGAAAACGCAGGATCGCGGTTTCCTTTTCGGTGAGCCGGACCTTCTTGGCGTTGGCGCCGGTCAGCATCTTGGAGCCCGGGCGGAAACTGTAGGGGCCAACCGAAAACACCGCGTCTTCGCTGGCTTCATGCTGGCGCAACTGCGCACGAATGCGGGCCAGCAGCACGGCAAAGCGGAAAGGCTTCGCGACATAGTCGTTCGCGCCCGATTCGAGGCCGAGAACCGTGTCCGAATCGGTGTCGTGCCCGGTCAGCATGATGATCGGCGACTTGAAGCCGCCCTTGCGCAGGCTGCGGACAACTTCGCGGCCGTCGGTATCGGGCAGGCCGACATCCATCAGCACGAGGTCGGGCGAGTTGCTTTTCGCCGCCAGCGCGCCTTTCGCGCCGGTATCGACGGCGGATGCCTCGAACTCCTCGTGAAGCGACAACTGCTCCACCAGGGCATCGCGCAGATCGGTATCGTCATCCACGATCAGGATCTTGCGGGCGTTGGCCATTGCATCCAGTCCTTTAAAATTCGGCTTGTATAAGAGGGTCCAGAGAACAATCTCGAGGAACCTCGGCGAAATAGAGCATTTGCAGGCGAAAGCGCAAGCCGGAGTTGTACGCAGTCACGGGAACCAATTATGGGAAATATAGGCTTTCCAATGGCTTATCGAACACCGTTGCGTGATCGACCGCTTTTCGCTGTCAGGGTTCATGCTGCCGCAGGCCGGCCGAACCAGGGTTGGCTGGTCGCCGGCACGCATGTCCTACCGGTCGCGCTTGGACGCGGCGGAATCAAGGCCAACAAGTTCGAAGGCGATGGCGGAACCCCCCGCGGCATCTTCCGGCCGGTGCGGCTGTGGTGGCGCGCCGACAGGCACCCCCGGCCGCGAACCTATCTGCCGATCCGGGCGATCGGTCCCGCCGACGCCTGGTCGGAAGATCCCACTGATCGGCACTACAATCGCGCGGTCAAACGCGCGCCCGGCGAGGGCGGTGACCGGTTGGCGCGGGAGGATCATCTTTATGATTTCATCATCGAGATCGACCACAACACCCGGCCGCGCGTCGCGAAAAGAGGCAGCGCCGTTTTCCTGCATCTCGCCCGCGAGAAATTTTCACCAACCGCAGGCTGCGTCGGACTCACCAAAAACGCGATGCTGAGATTGCTGTCGCGGTTGGGACCGGAGACGAAAATCGTGATCGGCTGAACGCTCGCGAAAATCAGCGATGACCGAAGATCGCGGAGCCAACACGCACATGGGTAGCGCCGAGCTGAATCGCGGTGGCGAAATCCGCGCTCATCCCCATCGACAATAATTTCAGTCCGTTGCGCGCCGCGATCTTGGCGGTCAGCGCGAAATGCGCCGCCGGCGGATCCTCGACCGGCGGGATGCACATCAGTCCGGAAATTTGCAGGCCGTAGACGTCACGGCAGCTCGCAATGAATGCGTCGGCGTCGGCCGGCGCGATCCCCGCCTTCTGCGGTTCTTCGCCGGTGTTGAGCTGAACGAACAGTTGCGGATGCCGGTCTTGCTTAACGATTTCCTTCGCCAGCGCCTCACAGAGACTGGCGCGATCCACCGAGTGGATGGCGTCGAACAGCGCGACGGCTTCCTTGGCCTTGTTCGATTGCAATGGCCCGATCAGGTGAAGCGCAAGACCGGGATGTTCGGCCATCAACGGCGGCCACTTGGCCTTCGCTTCCTGCACCCGGTTTTCACCGAACACGCGCTGACCCGCGCGGATCACCGGCGCGATGGCCTCGCCATCGAATGTTTTCGACACAGCTACGAGCGTCACCGAGGAGCGATCACGGCGGGCGTCCTTGCACGCGCGCGACACTTCGCGCTCTACGGCGGCAAGCCCGTTTGGTGAATCAGATGTTACCGGCGGCACATTATCCACAGCCATCGATGCAACCTTGCCTTCAAAATAAGGATCATTCGAATTTTAGCGAATTCAAGAAAGGGTCCTTGAAGCCTTTTTTGTAGTGTTGGCGTGGGGCAAGGGAATACCGATGTCAATCGCCAGCTTCGGCCGCAACACGTCTAAACTCAAGGCGCTATTCGGGATTCGCGCGCGCCTTGTGCTTCTGGCGTTGATTCTGGTCGTCCCGTTGATGCTCGATCGCGTCCGTTTGCTGGAAGACTCGCGCTCCAGGCAGATGATGCAGGCCGCAAACGAGCTGTCGGAGCTCGCAAAACATACCGCCGATGCGCAGCGCGAAATCATATCGACGGTCCAGGCCGTTGTGAAATCCTCCGCCTACATTTATGCCGCCGCTTCCCAGCAGGGCCGCGGTTGCGCGGTGATGCGCGCAAGCCTTCGTGTTGATTTACCCTGGATCAGAAACCTTTCGATTATTGGTCCGGAGGGTAAGATCGATTGTTCGACATCGCAAAGCATCGTCGGTTTCGATCTCAGCGACCGCGACTATGTCATCAAGGCGCGTGAGCTTCACGAGTTCGTTCTGAGCGACTACATCTCAAGCCGCATTACCGGCCTGCCGACGATGATTGCCGCATACCCGGTTTCGGCGGTGGACGGCGGACAGGAATCGGTGGTCATCGCTGCGATCGATCTGAAATGGATGTCGCAGTTGCTGGCGAATCGCGGCGGACGCTCCGGCGTATCGGTCGTTCTTGTCGATGGCACAGGAAAGATTCTCGCATCTCCTCCCGAAAGCGCAAGTCTGATCGGACAGCCGCTCAAGGACACATCGCTTTTTGAGGCAGTCGTCCTTCGCGAGATCAATCTCGATCGGGAATACGGTTCGATCTCCTTCGAGTCCGCCGATGGCGAACGCAAGGCAGTGTCCTTCGCGCGGGTCACCGGCACACGGGCCCGCATGATTGTCAGCACCAACCAGTCCCTGATGCTGGGTGATATCAACCGCGATATTCGGACTGCATACATACAGCTCGCAATCGTGGTTCTCGCGACGCTGCTCGGCGCCTGGTTCGCCGGCGAGCGCCTGATCATCCGGCCGCTCCGCATGATGACCGACACCGCCAATCGGTTTGGCCGCGGCGAATTCTCGGCGAAGGCCTCGAACGCCTCATTGCCGATTGAGTTCATTCCGCTCGCCAAGGCCTTCGATACCATGGCGTCGCAACTGTCCGAGCGGGAGCGCGAAATGGCCGCCGCCAACGACCGGCTGACCGTCATCGCATCGCTCGATCTTGTGTCCGGGCTGGCCAACCGCCGGGGCTTCCAGAGCCGGCTCGAATTCGAATGGATGAAAGCGCTGCAATCCGACAGCCGGCTTTCGCTTCTGATGATCGACGTCGATCATTTCAAGCTTTTCAACGACACCTATGGCCATCCGGAAGGCGACGCCTGTCTCAGCCGCGTCGGCGAAGCGCTCTCGACAATCGCGGATGCCTGTGCCGGCTTCGCAGCCCGCTATGGCGGCGAGGAATTTTGTCTGTTGCTGCCGAACAGCAATCCGGCCCGCTCGCTGCAGGTGGGCGAAAAAGTTCGCACAACAATCGAAGAGCTGTCGATTCCGCACATCACCAGCGACTTCAAGCGCGTCACTGTCAGCGTGGGCATCGCAACGGTCACGCCGGGCAGCGCCCAGCCGCAGGACGACCTGATCGAGGCGGCGGACGCGGCGCTGTATGCGGCCAAACGCCGGGGCAGGAACGCGGTGGTCGAACACGGCCTGATCCGGCCTGCCGATCGGCCGGTTTCGCTGGCCGGCTAGTGTCCCGTATCCGACGTTTGCTTCATTCTGCAGCGCCTCCCGAGCAAACGTCGGATACGAAAGGACACTAGCAAACTGTAATTCTAGTGATCCTTGGGTTCTGACATTCGTAAAAGGGCCTGCGAAGGATGTCATACGAATGTCAGACCGGATCACTAGGGCCGCGCAGACCATATTTGCGCCTAAGGCGTTGACCCATCGCGGTCTTTTGTGGCTAGTCTGCCGCCTCCTTTATCCCCCTTTGGCAGACGACCGATCCGATGAGCACCGAACGCTATAACGCCCGCGAATCCGAGCCACGCTGGCAAAAGCTCTGGGATGAGCGGGCGATTTTCGCCACGCGCAACGACGATCCCCGGCCGAAATACTACGTGCTCGAGATGTTCCCCTATCCGTCGGGGCGCATCCATATGGGTCACGTCCGCAACTACACCATGGGCGACGTGGTCGCGCGCTACATGCGCGCCAAAGGCCACAACGTGCTGCATCCGATGGGCTGGGACGCCTTCGGCCTGCCGGCGGAGAATGCGGCGATCGAGCGCAAGGTCGCTCCGAAGGCATGGACCTACGAGAACATCGCCGCGATGAAAAAGCAGCTCCAGACCATGGGGCTGTCGCTCGACTGGTCGCGCGAATTCGCGACCTGCGACCCGAGCTACTACAAACATCAGCAGAAGATGTTTCTGGATTTCATGAAGGCGGGGTTGGCCGAGCGCGAAAAGCGCAAGATCAACTGGGACCCGGTCGACATGACCGTGCTCGCCAACGAGCAGGTGATCGACGGGCGCGGCTGGCGCTCCGGCGCTGTCGTCGAGCAGCGCGAGATGAACCAGTGGGTCTTCAAGATCACGAAGTACTCGCAGGACCTGCTTGACGCACTGGACACGCTCGATCGCTGGCCCGACAAGGTTCGGCTGATGCAGCGCAACTGGATCGGACGGTCCGAGGGCCTGCTGATCCGGTTCGCACTCGACACCGCGACCGCGCCGAATGGCGATACCGAACTCAAGGTTTTCACGACGCGGCCCGACACGCTGTTCGGCGCCAGGTTCATGGCGATCGCGGCGGATCATCCGCTCGCGCAGGCGGCTGCGTTGAAGAATCCAAAGCTCGCCGAATTCATTGCCGAGACCAAACGTCAGGGCACCGCGCAGGAAATCATCGACACCGCCGAGAAGCAGGGCTTCGACACCGGCATCAAGGCCGTCCATCCGTTCGATCCGGACTGGAAGCTGCCGGTCTATGTCGCCAACTTCGTGCTGATGGAATACGGCACCGGCGCCATCTTCGGATGCCCGGCGCACGATCAGCGCGACCTCGATTTCGTCAACAAGTACGGTCTTGGAAATACGCCGGTGGTCGGCCCGCCGGACGTCGATCCGAAATCGTTCGTCATCACCGACACTGCCTATGATGGCGAAGGCCGCATGATCAATTCGCGCTTCCTCGATGGCATGACCATCGAAGAGGCGAAGGAAGAGGTCGCAAAGCGGCTTGAGACCGTTACGTGGGGCTATAAGATCGAGCTTCCGTCAGGATCAACGGAGAAAGATGGAATTCTGAGCACGCCGATTGTTCGAAGCGTGGCTGGAAGTCCTGTCGCCCCGTTTGATAGGACATTAGAGTTTGGCTTCGACGAATTGTTGGGATCGACTTTGACAAGCTGGTCTCCCGACAGACGATATTCTATCGTCGGCTCGAAAGAGTTGTTCGAAAGCCGCAACCTCATACAATTCGCCCAACACGTTGCGGTTGCCGAGCGGCAGGTCAACTTCCGCCTGCGCGACTGGGGTATCTCGCGACAACGCTATTGGGGTTGCCCGATCCCGGTGATCCACTGCGCTGTCTGCGGAGTCGTGCCGGTGCCGGATAAAGATCTGCCAGTGGTGCTTCCCGACGATGTGACCTTCGATAAGCCGGGCAACGCGCTCGACCATCATCCGACCTGGAAGCACGTCAGATGCCCCGAATGCGATAGAACGGGAGCGGAACGCGAAACCGACACGATGGATACGTTCGTCGATTCGTCGTGGTATTTCGCGCGCTTCACCGATCCGTGGAACGAAAACGCGCCGACTACGCCTGCCGTGGCCAACCACATGATGCCGGTCGATCAGTATATCGGCGGCGTCGAACACGCGATCCTGCATCTTTTGTATTCGCGCTTCTTTACCCGCGCGATGAAGGCGACGGGACACATCGGCATGGACGAGCCGTTCGCCGGCATGTTCACGCAGGGCATGGTGGTGCACGAAACCTACAAGAAGCAGGACGGTACCTTTGCCTCGCCGGCCGAGATCAACATCGAGACCGTCGGCGACAAGCGCAGCGCGACATTGCTGACGACGAAAGAGCCGATCGAGATCGGTCCCATCGAGAAGATGTCGAAGTCGAAGCGCAACACCGTCGACCCCGACGACATCATCGGCACCTACGGCGCCGACACCGCGCGCTGGTTCATGCTGTCCGACTCGCCGCCCGACCGCGACGTAATCTGGAGCGAGGAAGGCGTGCAGGGCGCCGGCCGTTTCGTGCAGCGGATCTGGCGGCTGGTGAATGCTGCCGCTCCGCATCTGCCGGAACCGGGCACGACCATCGCGGAGAACAACGACGGCGCGATGGCGCTCCGGCGCATTGCTCACCGTACCCTTGCGGATGTCTCGACCGCCATCGAGCGGCTTCGTTTCAATACCGCAATTGCAAAGCTCTATACCTTTGTCGGCGCGCTCGGGGACGTCGTCGACGGCCCGGCGAAATCTCTGCAGACCGACCCCGCCGTCGCGGCGGCGGCCCGGGAGGCATTCGACATCCTGGTCCGGCTGATTTCCCCGATGATGCCGCATCTGGCCGAGCAATGCTGGCAGGCCCTGGGACACCAGGAGCTGGTTTCGGAGGCAAATTGGCCCGAAACCGAAGCCAAATTGCTGGTCGATGACACAATTACGCTGCCAGTGCAGGTTAATGGCAAGAAACGCGCGGATGTCACGGTCGCCCGAAATGCTTCAAACGGGGAAATTGAGGCTGCCGTTTTGACACTCGATGCAGTAAAAATGGCGCTGGACGGGAAACCTCCCCGAAAAGTCATTGTCGTTCCGCAGAGGATCGTGAATGTCGTGGTTTAATAAGCGCATCGCTGTCCGGCTCATCGCCGTGGCCGCCCTTGCGGCACTGACGGCCGGGTGCTTCCAGCCGATGTACGGCGAGCGGAGCGCGACCGGCGGCTCGGCCCTGCGCGAGAAGCTGCAGGGCGTCGAGGTTCCCCCGCTCAACCTGCCGAACGGTTCGCGCGAGGCGCGGCTTGGCGTCGAGATTCGCAACAATCTGATGTTCAGCATGTATGGCAGCGCCGTCGGCGGGCCGCCGACCCACCGTCTGGTGATGCGGCTGACCACAACCCGGCTGTCGATCATCGTCGATCCGACCACCGCACGACCCGACATCGAGAACTACGGTATCGATGCGACCTATGAGTTGAAGGACAATGCCACCGACAAGACAGTGCTGACCGGCACCACCTTCTCGCGTGTGTCCTACGACATTCCGGGACAAGCCCAGCGCTTCGCGCGCTCGCGCGGATTGCGCGACGCGGAAGACCGCGCCGCCAAGACAATTGCCGACAATATCAGCCAGCGTCTCGCGTCGTTCTTCGTCGCCGGCTCCTGATCGCACTCGGGACTATAAACATTCGTGGTCGCGCTTCGCGGGAAAGAAATCGACGCGTTTCTGGCCCGGCCCGATCCGTCGCGGCCGATCATTCTGCTTTATGGTCCCGACGCAGGCCTCGTGCGCGAACGCGCTGATGCCTTGATGGCATCCGCCGTCGACGATCCAAGCGATCCGTTTTCTCTGGTCCGCATGGACGGCGACGAACTCGCCGCCGAGCCGTCGCGCCTGGTCGATGAAGCCATGACGGTGCCGCTGTTCGGCGGCCGCCGCGCGATCAGAATTCGCGCCGGCTCGCGCAGCTTCGCCAGCGGCATCGATACGCTGGCCGAGATGCAGCCGAAAGACTGCCGCATTGTCATCGAGGCCGGCGAGTTGCGCCCTGATGCACCATTGCGGAAGGCCTGCGAGAAAGCCAGGACCGCTGTCGCGATCGCCTGCTACGCCGACACCGAGCACGATCTTGCCAAGCTGATCGACGACGAACTGCGCTTATCGAATCTGAAGATTCAACCAGACGCGCGTGCGGCGCTGACGTCGCTGCTCGGCGGCGACCGGCAGGCGTCACGCAATGAGATTCGGAAAGTTGCGCTTTACGCGCACGGTCAGCGTGAGGTCACACTCGATGACGTGGTGGCCATCGTGACCGACGCATCGGGTCTCGCGCTCGATCCTATCGTCGACAACGCTTTTGCCGGGCGGGCCGCCGACGTCGAAACCGCGTTCGCCAAGGCGATGGCCGCCGGGACCTATCCCGGTTTGATCATCATGTCGGCACAGCGCCACGCCGCGCTGCTCCACAAGGCGCGTTTATCGATCGAAGAGGGCCGCAGCGAACTTGAAGCGCTCGACAGCGGATTTCCGCGGCTGCACTTTTCGCGCAAGACACTGGTCGAGACGGCATTGCGCAATACCAGCTCCGAGCGCATGGGGCGGGTCATGGCGCAACTGGCCGACGCCGCGTTCGACATGCGCAAACAGTCGTCATTGGCAGAAGTCATCGCGCAGCGCGCACTGCTTGCGATTGCGGTGAACGCGCGGCGTAGGGGATGAACTCTCAACACGTCATGCCCGCGCTTGTCGCGGGCATCCACGTCTTTCTGAAGTATCCAAAAACAAGGCGTGGATGGCCGGGTCAAGCCCGGCCATGACACCTTTCTTGAAGCACCTTATTTGCCGGCTTCAAGCCGCCGCAAAATCTCGTCGAGCTGATCGAGATCGGTGTACTTGATCTGCACCGTGCCGCCGGGATTGCGGTGATCGACGCTGACCTTCAGACCGAGCACATCGCTGACCCGCTTTTCGAGCGCGATGGTGTCGGGATCCTTCACTTTGGCCGAGCTGCCACCGCGCGCCTTCTGGGCGCCGCGCTCCGGCACGCCTTCTTCATGCGCCAGCGCCTCGGTCTGACGCACGTTCAGACCTTCCTCGACAATCCGCTTCGCCGCGGCTGCCGCATCGGGCACGCCGATCAGCGCGCGCGCGTGACCCGCCGACAACTTGCCTTCGGCGATGTAGGCCTGAACCTGATCGGGCAGCTTGGTCAGACGCATCATGTTGGCGACATGGCTGCGGCTCTTACCGACGATCTTGGCGATATCTTCCTGGCTGCGTTTGAATTCCGCGGCGAGCGCGTGATAGCCCTGCGCTTCCTCCATCGCGTTCAGGTCGGAGCGCTGCACATTCTCGATGATCGCGATTTCGAGCGCGTCGCTGTCGTTTACTTCGACAGTGACGATCGGCACATCGTGCAGACCGGCGCGCTGCGACGCGCGCCAGCGGCGCTCGCCGGCGATGATCTCGAAACGATCCTGCGCGCCCTTCACCGGGCGCACCACGATCGGCTGAATCACGCCGTGCTGTTTGATGGACGCCGACAGTTCGTTGAGTTCGTCGTCGGAGAAAGTCCGGCGCGGATTGCGCGGGTTGGCTTTCAGAAATTCGATCGGAACGCGGCGCGGCGTGCGCGCGGGACGATCGACATGCGCCGCCTCGCCGCCAACATCGCCGATCAGACTTGCAAGACCGCGACCCAGTCGCGAACGCTCCTCGGCCATTGCCGCTTCCCTCGCACTCAACTCACGCACTCCGCCTGTAAACTCAATCGTTCAAGACTTCCGTCATCCTGAGGTGCAAGCCCTTGCGAGCCTCGAAGGATGGCGGTTGCATTGTTCTGTCACCCTTCGAGGCCTTCGCTTCGCTGCGGCACCTCTGGGTGACGATGGCTACCTAGTGCGTGCGCAACTCGCGCTCGCGCTGAATGACTTCAGTCGCGAGTTTCAGATACGCTTCGCTGCCGACGCACTTGAGATCGTAGACCAGAACCGGCTTGCCATAGGACGGCGCTTCGGAGATGCGCACGTTGCGCGGGATCATGGTGTCGTAAACTTTCTTGCCCATGAACTGTCGCACATCGGCGACGACCTGATTCGACAGGTTGTTGCGCGAGTCGAACATCGTCAGCACGATGCCGTGGATCGATAGCGTCGGGTTGAGCGTCGAGCGCACCTGCTCCACCGTCTGCAGCAACTGCGACAGACCTTCGAGCGCGAAGAACTCACACTGCAACGGAACGAGAATCGCGTGCGACGCCGCCATGGCGTTGACGGTGATGAGATTGAGCGACGGCGGGCAATCGATCAGCACGTAGGTGTAATCGGTGTCCGGCGCGACATTGACGTTGAGGTCGGCGATGGCGTCGCGCAGACGAAACGCGCGGTCGCGCGTGGTGCCGAGCTCAAGCTCGAGGCCCGAGAGATCCATGGTCGACGCCGCGATGTGCAGGCGAGGCACTGCGGTCGGAATGATGGCCTCGCGCAGCTTGGCTTCGCCGATCAGCACGTCGTAGGTCGAGCAGTTGCGGTTGCGGCGATCGATGCCAAGTCCGGTGGACGCATTGCCCTGCGGATCGAGATCGACAATCAGCACCCGCTCGCCGATGGCGGCCAGCGCGGTCCCGAGATTGATCGCGGTCGTGGTCTTGCCGACGCCGCCCTTCTGATTGGCGAGCGCCAGGATGCGGGGATGACCCCGTTCGCCCGTCGCCGTGCCGTTCTCGTCCTCAAAAATTCCGTCGATGCCAACCATTGCCTGGCCGCCTTGTACCTGTACTGCCGGACGATTATCGCCGCTCGATTGTGTTGAGCTCGACGATCCAGCCGTGTCCGCCGGTGCGGCTGGGATGTAAAATGGGCTCGATATTCCAGTATTTAGTAGCTTCCGTCAATTCGGACTCTACATCTTGTCCCTTTAGAAAGAGTGCTTTCGCGCCCCGGCTCACCAGAGGTTCCGCATAGTCCAGCAACATATGTAGTGGAGCGACCGCACGCGCTGTGACGCAATCTATCGGCACATGCGAGCTATCCACATAATCCCCGATGTCGGCGAGGATAACCGAGCCGGCAGCGCCGGTGACTCGAAGCGCTTCGCGCAGAAACGCCGCCTTCTTGGCGTTGCGCTCGACGAGCTGAACGGACGCGCCTTCATGCTCCGCCATTGCACAGGCCAGCACCACACCGGGAAAGCCGCCGCCGCTGCCGAAGTCGAGCCAATGTCTCGCCGACGGCGCGAGATCCAGAAGCTGGAGAGAATCGGCGATGTGCCGGGTCCAGAGCTGCGGAAGCGTGGAGGGCGAGATGAGATTGGTCTTGGCCTGCCACGCCACCAACAGATCGACATAGCGATCGAGCCGCGCCTCTGTTTCACGTGAAACAGGAGTCAGCGCCAAAGCCGCCGCCTTGTCCGAAGCCGGGTTGGAAATGGAGGCCGCTTTGGCCATGAGATGCCTCAGGCCGATGCGGCGGAAGACCGGCGCGCCTCGCGGCGCAGATAGGCCGCGAGAATTGCCAGCGCCGCCGGGGTCATGGCCTCGATCCGGCCCGCCTGTCCGATGGTCCGGGGACGAACCTTTTCGAGCTTCTGCCGGGCTTCGTTCGAGAGACCCGGAACGGCGCTGTAATCGACGTCCGTCAGAACAAGGCCTTCGTCGCGGCGGAACGCCTGAACGTCGGCGGCCTGGCGGGCGAGATAGACATCGTACTTGGCGTCGATCTCCAGATGGACGGCGATCTTGGGGTCGATCTCGGTGAGCTGCGGCCAGATCGAGGTGACGGTGGCCCACTCGACCTCGGGATAGGCCAGCATTTCGAATGCCGTGCGGCGTTGGCCATCATGGTTGAGCATCAAGCCGTGCTTTGCGGCCTCATTCGGCGTCACAGAGAGTGATTTTGCCAATGATTTCGCAGTGTTAAGCGCCGCGACCTTGGCGGCATGACGCCCTGCCCGCTCAGTGCCGACGCAGCCGAGCGCAATTCCCCGGCCGGTCAGGCGCTGGTCGGCGTTGTCGGCACGAAGGGTCAGGCGATACTCGGCCCGCGAGGTGAACATGCGATACGGCTCGGTGATGCCGCGCGAGGTCAGATCGTCGATCATCACGCCGAGATAACCGTCGGCGCGGTCGAACACCACCGGTTCGCCGCCGCCGGCCAGCAAGGCGGCGTTCAGCCCGGCCACAAATCCCTGCGCACCGGCTTCTTCATAGCCCGTGGTGCCGTTGATCTGCCCGGCCAGGAAAAGACCCGGCACGCGCTTGGTTTGGAGGGTCGGATCGAGTTCGCGCGGATCAACATGATCGTATTCGATGGCGTAACCCGGCCGGACCATTTTCACGTGCTCGAGGCCGGGAATGGTCGCCAGAATCGCCTGCTGGACCTCTTCCGGCAGCGATGTCGAGATGCCGTTCGGATAAACCGTGGTGTCGTCGAGCCCTTCCGGCTCCAGAAAGATCTGATGGCCGTCGCGATCCCCGAACCGGACGATCTTGTCCTCGATCGACGGGCAATAGCGCGGACCGGAGCTTTTTATCTGGCCGGAGTACATCGGCGAGCGATGGACATTGGCCCGGATGATCTCATGGGTCGCGTTGGTGGTCCGGGTGATCCCGCATTCGATCTGCGGGGTCGTGATCCGGTCCGTCAGCACCGAAAATGGTTCGATCGGGTCATCTCCGGGCTGCATTTCGACCGCCGACCAGTCGATGGTCGAGCCATCAAGCCGCGGCGGCGTCCCGGTCTTGAGACGGCCCAGGGTAAATCCTGCCCGCTCGAAGGATTTTGAGAGACCCATCGCCGGAGCTTCCCCGACCCGTCCGGCCGGCCAGTTCTTCTCGCCGAGATGGATCAGGCCCCGAAGAAACGTCCCGGTGGTCACGACCACGGCGCCGACGGTGAATTCCCGGCCATCGCCCAGGCGAATTCCGCAGATCCGGCCCTCGGACAGCAAAAGCTCGTCGGCTTCACCCTCGATCACGGTCAGATTGGGCGTGTTCCGGATTTCCGCCTGCATCGCCGCCGCATAAAGCTTGCGGTCGATCTGGGCGCGGGGACCTCGCACGGCCGGCCCCTTGCGGCGGTTCAGAACCCGGAACTGAATGCCGCCCTGATCGGCCATTCGGCCCATCAAACCGTCCAAAGCATCGATCTCCCGGACCAGATGACCCTTTCCGAGGCCCCCGATGGCGGGATTGCAGGACATCGCGCCGACGGTCGCGAATTGATGAGTGACCAGGGCGGTTTTCGCGCCTGCGCGCGCGGATGCCGCGGCGGCTTCACAGCCGGCGTGGCCTCCCCCGATCACGATGACGTCGAACATGTTCTGCATGCGCAGACTTCTACCGCTTTGATGCAAAAGCTCAACGACGGAAATCGATCAGGAGTGTTTCACGTGAAACACCGGGGCGGGCAGACTTGTTTCACGTGAAACAGGGCCATTGGCCCACCTGGAACCCGCCATAGGCCAATGGCCTACTTTCCATTTACTTGCCGATGCAGAACTCACGGAAGATCACATCGAGGATGTCCTCGACATCCACCCGGCCAGTCAACCGGCCCAACGAATGAATCGCGATTCGTAGCTCTTCAGCCAGCAGCTCGTCGCCCTTCCCGGCTGAGCGCCCTGCCCGTTCCAGCGCATAGACCGTTTCCCGCAGCAGCGTCCGATGCCGGGCGCGGCTGACGAGGGCCATCTCGCCTGCCCCGAAATAATCCTGGGCGTAGGACACCAGTGCCGCAATCAACTCCGGAACCCCATCGCCCCGCGCAGCCGAAATATCGAACTGCGCCCTCGCCGCGCCCTCACCTTTGCCGCCGGTCAGATCGACCTTGTTGCGCACGATCCAGACCGGCGCATGATCGTCTTCGTTTTGCGGCGACGGCGCGGTCTTGTCGTTGGCGTCGACCAGCCACAGCACCAGATCCGATGTGCGCGCACGATCGCGCGCGCGGCGCACCCCTTCCTGCTCGACGGGATCGTGGGTGTCGCGCACGCCCGCGGTGTCGATCAGCGTCACCGGATAGCCGTCGAGATCGAGATGAACTTCGATCACGTCGCGCGTGGTGCCGGCATGCGGCGACACGATCGCAGCCTCGCGCCGCGCCAGGCGATTGAGCAGCGTCGACTTGCCGGCGTTCGGCGGGCCGGCAATCGCAACCGTCAGGCCTTCGCGCAGGCGTTCACTTTGTGCCGATGCGCGAAGGGTTTCTTCGATTTCGGATTTCAGCGCCGCGACCTTGCGCAGCGCCGGTGCGACAAGCTCCGCCGACACGTCACCCTCGTCGGAGAAATCGATCCCCGCCTCAACCAGCGCCGACGCCTCAATGATCTGCTGTCGCCAGCTCTCGGCTTTTACGCCGAGCAAACCTTTCAAATGCCGCAGCGCCTGACGGCGCTGACGATCGGTGTCGGCATGAATCAGATCGTCGAGACCTTCGGCTTCGGTGAGATCGAGCTTGCCGTTCTCGAAAGCGCGGCGCGTGAACTCCCCCGGCTCTGCCGGACGCAAGCCGTCGACCGCACCGAGCGCATCGAACATCGCCGCGATGACGGCTCGGCCGCCATGAACATGAAATTCCGCGACGTCTTCGCCGGTCGCGCTGTTCGGACCCGGAAACCAGAGCACGACCGATTCGTCGATGGCGCTGCCGTCGAGATCGCGCAGGGTCGCGAGATGGGCAACACGAGGTGTCGGCAGTTTTCGACACAGCCGCTCGACCGCCGCCCTCGCCTGCGGACCGGACACGCGGATGATGGCAATCGCCGACGGCGCGCGGCCTGACGACAAGGCGAAGATGGTCTGGTCGGGGGAATGCATGCCTATTTGTCGGACACCTGCCCGGCAGGCAACGAAAAATCCCCGGAGATCATGATTCTAAAATTGCTGCATCGCAATATGTTGCAATGATGGGTGCAACAATTTCATTACTGCGACGCACAATCGACTATCGTCCGCGCGCGGCGGTGATCACGTCCGTCAGCGACATCCGCTGACGCCCTTCCCGATCAAAATTCTCGGGCGCCAGCCATTGCTCGTAAGCGCGTTTGAGCGCCGGCCATTCGCTGTCGAGAATCGAAAACCAGGCGGTGTCCCGGTTGTGGCCTTTGACCACCAGATGATTGCGGAAGATTCCCTCGAAGCGAAATCCGAGCCGCAGCGCGGTGTGTCTCGACGGCGCGTTGAGCGAGTTGCACTTCCATTCGTAACGCCGGTAGCCGAGTTCGTCGAACACGTAGCGCATCAAGAGATACATCGCCTCGGTGGTGGTGGGTGTGCGCTTCAGCGTGTCGGCATAATGGATGCTGCCGATTTCAACGACACCGTTGGCAGGATCGGGCCGCATGAATGCGCAGACGCCGCCGGCGCGTCCTGACGCGCGGTCGATGATGGCGCTGTAGATGTAGTCCTTGCTGTTCGCAGCTTCGGTCAGCCAGTTCAGAATCCCGGCGTCATCCGCGAACGGACCGATGAACAGATACACCCATGACGCTTCGTCGGTGGCTCTGAACGCCGCCAGCAAATCATCACCATGACGCGCAACATCCAGCGGCTCGATGCAGCAGGTGCGGCCATCGATCGTGACCGGTTGCGGTGACGCACGGCGCGTCCAGTCGGGCAGGGCAATACCGAGCGGAAGACGGGATTCTGACGTCAAGAAGAAATCTCCCTTTACCGTCGTATCCTGTATCGACGCGAACGGCGGAATCATCCTGACCGGATACATCAAAAATGCAAATGCCCGGCACATCGATACGAAGACGTGCTTCGCACTGATGGGCCGGGCATAGCAAAACAAGCTGACCGCCGTTGGCGGCCAGAAGCTCGTATCAGGTGTTCATCGAGTCGAAGAACTCGGAGTTGTTCTTGGTGTTGCGGAGCTTGTCGAGCAGAAAGTCGATAGCGTCCATGGTGCCCATCGGATTGAGGATGCGGCGGAGGACGTACATCTTCTTGAGCAACTGCGGATCGGTGATGAGCTCCTCCTTGCGCGTGCCGGAGCGCGAGATATCGATCGCCGGGAAGGTGCGCTTGTCCGAGACCTTGCGGTCGAGAATGAGTTCGGAGTTGCCGGTGCCCTTGAACTCTTCGAAAATCACTTCGTCCATGCGGCTGCCCGTATCGACCAGCGCGGTCGCAATGATGGTGAGCGAACCGCCTTCCTCGATGTTGCGCGCGGCGCCGAAGAAACGCTTGGGGCGCTGCAACGCATTGGCGTCGACACCGCCGGTCAGCACCTTGCCGGATGACGGCACGACGGTGTTGTAGGCGCGGCCAAGACGCGTAATCGAATCGAGTAGAATAACGACGTCGCGGCCGTGTTCGACCAGGCGCTTGGCCTTTTCGATCACCATTTCGGCGACCTGCACGTGACGCACCGCCGGTTCGTCGAAGGTCGAGGACACAACCTCGCCCTTCACCGAACGCTGCATGTCAGTGACTTCTTCCGGACGTTCGTCGATCAGAAGAACGATCAGATAGCATTCCGGATGATTGGCGGTGATCGAGTGTGCGATGTTCTGCATCAGCACCGTCTTGCCGGTGCGGGGAGGCGCGACGATCAGGGCGCGCTGGCCCTTGCCGATCGGGGCCACGATGTCGATGACGCGCGCCGAGAGATCCTTGCGCGTCGGATCATCGAGCTCGAGACGGAAACGTTCGTCCGGAAACAGCGGCGTGAGGTTATCGAAGTTGACCTTGTGCTTGGACTTCTCGGGATCCTCGAAGTTCAGCGTGTTGACCTTGAGCAGCGCGAAGTAGCGTTCGCCTTCCTTTGGGCTGCGGATGTGGCCTTCGATGGTGTCGCCGGTGCGCAATCCGAAACGGCGGATCTGCGACGGCGAGACATAGATATCGTCGGGGCCGGGCAGATAATTGGCGTCCCATGAGCGCAAGAATCCAAAGCCGTCGGAAAGAACTTCGACGACGCCTTCACCGATGATGTCGGTTTCCTGGATCGCAAGCTGCTTGAGAATGGCGAACATCAGCTCCTGCTTGCGCATGGTGCTGGCATTTTCGACCCCAAGCTCTTCGGCGAACGAGACAAGCTCCGCCGGAGTTTTGGTTTTGAGGTCTTGTAGTTTGATTTCCCGCATTGGGGTTGTCCTGTGGAGCATGTGGAGAAAAGAGAGGGGAGGGGAGCGAAAGGTTCAGCCTGCTGACGACATACGGACTACAAACGCGATCAGAAGTCCGCAGGTCTTGAGCGAGGAAGGTGCCGGGAGGCTTCGAACCTGATGTGGCGGCCGGTCCAACAATGAGACCGGGACTCAACCACATCCGCCTGCGTTCGGTGGGATGACAAGAATATAGAAAATCGTCCGGGTCTTCGCAAGACGGTCATTGCCGCGTCAACCGACAATAGGTCGTCCTAAAATGGTTTCACGATCACCAGAATGACAATCCCGATCATCAGTACCGTCGGTAATTCATTGATAATACGGTAGAATTTCTGACTTCTGGTATTTTTGTCGTTGGCGAAATCCCGCACCCGGGCTGCGAAAAATCCATGCACGCCTGACAGAATCAGCACCAGCAGGAATTTTGCGTGAAACCAGCCTGAAACATACCAGCCACCCTGCCAAACCAGCCACAAACCGGCCAGCCAGGTCACGATCATCGCCGGATCGATGATCGCCCTAAGCAATCGCCGCTCCATCACCTTGAACGTTTCGGACTGTTTCGATCCAATTTCAGCTTCGCAGTGATAAACGAACAGGCGCGGCAGATAGAGCATGCCTGCCATCCAGGAAATCACGGCGATCACATGCAGCGCCTTGATCCATTCGTACATCCGAACTTCTTTTCTGCTGAGCTTATCGTTGCCTTGAAACCGGCTTTTTCAGTTTCAAGATGCTGGATCTAATTTCTGCTCAGCGTGTTGAGCAGCATCGATAGATGACGCGAGAAGGGGTCTGTCCGCAAGCACGACTTGCTTAAAGAATCCTTTTAGATTCTTAAGTTTGATTAAGTGTAGCCGTGATTAGCGCTCGCGCATTTCTCTCCCCTGTTTATCCAGCGCTCGTCCACAAGCCGCCGGCTTATACCCGCTGCCGGGCAGTACGAGGGTGGTGGAAAATATGCCGATAGTTTCAAGTGTTTGCCGGCTATTGGCCCGCCATTATCCCAAGACAAATCCACACAACCCCGCTACCATCCATATGAAGGTTAGATTTCATCCCGAAATCAGCGCTGTGAATGGATAGGCGAGTTATCCCGGGCGGCGCCGACCAGCGCCTGATCGAGGCCAATATGCCCACAGGGATTCACAGCGATTCACAGCCGCCGGATTGAGCGGAAACGGGTTCGACACGCCATGGCGCCTACCACCGGCAGTTATTTTCACCTCCATATGATTTCCGATTCGACCGGTGAAACGCTGATCACAGTCGCGCGCGCGGTGGCTGCGCAGTATTCCAACGTCTCGCCGGTGGAGCATGTCTATCCACTGGTCCGCAGTCAGAAGCAGCTCGATCGCGTGCTTGCTGAAATCGAGGAAGCGCCGGGAATTGTGCTGTTCACGCTGCTGGAAAAGGATCTGGTCGAGCGGCTCGAAGCCAAGTGCCAGGAAATCAATATTCCGAGCCTGTCGATCATCGGTCCGGTGATGCAGCTGTTTCAGGCCTATCTCGGGACTGAGACCTCGCGCCGCGTCGGCGCGCAGCACACCCTCAATGCCGAGTACTTCAAGCGCATCGACGCGCTGAATTATTCGATGATGCATGACGACGGCCAACACGTTGAAGGGCTCGAGGAGGCCGACGTGGTTCTGGTCGGTGTGTCCCGCACGTCGAAGACGCCCACCTCGATCTACCTTGCCAACCGCGGTGTCCGCACTGCCAACGTTCCGCTGGTGCCGGGAATTCCGATTCCGCATCAACTCGAGACATTGAAGAAGCCGCTTGTGGTCAGCCTTCATGCGACGCCGGAACGGCTGATACAGGTGAGACAAAATCGCCTGCTCGGCATCGGCAGAACCGGCGACGATACTTACATAGATAGGCAGTCGGTAGCCGAGGAGGTCGCCTTTGCCCGCAGGTTGAGCGCGAAGTTCGACTGGGCTCTCCTCGATGTGACGCGGCGCTCGATCGAGGAAACCGCTGCGGCCATCATGAAGCTCTATGCGGATCGTCAACGTCAGAAAGCACCGGAAACGTGACGGTCTGGCGTGAACGGCAATCCCTGATTCTGGCGTCGCAGAGCGCTGTGCGCAAAAGCCTGCTTGCGAATGCGGGCATTTCTGTCGACACGATTCCTGCCGACATTGACGAACGCGCTGTTCAGGATAAATCGGGTCTGAAGAATCCAGGCGAAATCGCAGCGCTTCTTGCTGGCGAGAAAGCGAAGTTCATCTCCGCGAAGTATCCGGGCCGGTATGTTGTCGGTGCGGACCAGACGTTGGCGCTGGGCGAGCGGCTTTTCAGCAAACCTGCGAATCGCGTTGCGGCAGCGACGCAAATCGCCACGCTGTCCGGGCAGACCCACGAATTGCACAGTGCGGTCAGCGTGACAAAAGATGGTGCGCCGCTGTTTTCCCATGTCAGCGTGGCGCGCATGACGATGCGGTCTCTGACCGAACGGGAGATAGCCGCCTATATCGAAGAGGCTGGCGATGCCGTGACTGCAAGCGTCGGCGCCTATCAGTTGGAGCGCACCGGCGTGCACTTGTTCGAGCGCATCGACGGCGATCATTTTACGATTCTGGGATTGCCGCTGCTGCCGCTCCTTGGTTTTCTGCGCAGCCGCAACCTGCTGGCTGTTTGATGAAAGAAGTGTCGATGCTGCTGCTGGGTTTGACGGGTTCGATCGGGATGGGAAAATCCACCACCGCGAAACTGTTCGAGGAGGCCGGGGTGCCGGTCTATGACGCCGACGCCACCGTCCATAAGGTCTACGAGGGCGAGGCTGCGCCGGCCGTCGAAGCGGCGTTTCCAGGCAGCACGGTGAACGGCAAGGTGGATCGGCAAAAGCTGTCGGCCATGGTTGTGAACAATGCCGATGCCATGAAGCGGCTTGAGACCATCGTGCATCCGATGCTGCGCAGCCATCAGCTCAAGTTTCTCAGCGATGCGGAACAATCCGGCGCGCCTGTGGCGGTGCTCGACGTCCCTTTATTGTATGAGACCGGCGGCGAGAACCGCGTCGATGCGGTGGTGGTCGTCACCACGGCGCCCGAGATTCAGCGCGAACGCATCCTGGCCCGGGACAATATGACGCCCGAGAAGCTGGATGCCATTCTGGCGCGGCAACTCCCCGATGCGGAAAAGCGCAGACGGGCGGATTTTGTGGTGGACACATCCCACGGTCTGGACCCGGTGCGCCAGCGGATCAGTGAAATCCTCCGCGAAGTCGTTAAAATGCCGAAACGGCGAAGCTGATTCGCAAAAACCAACCGGCATTCTCATGCGCGAAATCGTTCTCGATACCGAAACCACAGGCCTCGATCCGCTGCGCGGCGATCGGCTGGTCGAGATCGGCTGCGTCGAGATGATCAACCGTATGCCCACGGGGCAGACGTTTCACGTCTATCTCAACCCCGAGCGCGACATGCCGCAGGAAGCCTTCGCGGTGCACGGGCTGTCGAGCGAGTTTCTCGCCGACAAGCCGTTGTTCGCGGCGGTGGCTGAGGATTTCCTGACCTTCATCGCGGACGCGCCGCTGGTCATTCACAATGCGTCGTTCGATATCGGTTTCATCAATGCCGAACTTGGCAAGGTGTCGCGAGCGGCGATCCCGCGCGATCGTCTGGTCGATACCCTGACGCTGGCGCGCCGCAAGCATCCCGGCGTGTCGAACCGGCTTGACGATCTGTGTTCGCGCTACGCCATCGACAATTCCCGCCGCACCAAGCACGGTGCGCTGCTCGACGCGGAACTGCTGGCGGAAGTCTATATCGATCTGATCGGCGCGCGGCAGTCGCAGCTTATTCTGTCGGAGACGCGCCAGTCATTCAGCACGGGACAGACGGATGCGCCGCGCCGGCAGCGCGAGGTGCCGCTTGCGCCGCGGATCACAGAAGCGGATGCCGCCGCGCACGCAGCCTTCGTCGCGACGCTGGGCGGCACGCCGGTCTGGAACGAATTTTCCAAGGAATCCTGAAACGGCGTGAATGTGCGCCGCCAAGCCTTAGCTCGGTTCAAGCCTTAGCTCGGCTTGACCTGTTGCTGCTGCTGCTCGGCCTGACGCGCCATGTTCTGGCGATAGAGGCCGACGAAATCCACCGGATCGAGCATCAGCGGCGGGAAGCCACCGGAGCGCACCGACGTTGCGATGATTTCCCGGGCGAACGGGAACAGCAGCCGCGGGCACTCGATCATGATGAACGGGTGCATGCTGTCCTGCGGGACGTTCTGAATGCGGAACACGCCGGCATAGATCAGCTCGAAAGCGAACAGCACAAGATTGTCGGTCTCGGCCTTGCCCTCGATGGAGAGCGCGACTTCGAAGTCGTGCTCGGCAACTGCGTTCGCGGTGACATTGATCTGAATATTGATTGTGGGCTGCTTTTCCTGGGCCGCCAGCGAGGCCGGAGAGTTCGGATTCTCGAACGAGAAGTCCTTGATGTACTGCGCCAGGACATTGAACTGGGGCGGGGCCGTGTTCTCGAGAGGTGCACCGTTGCCGTTGGTCATGTGTAGATCTCTCCGAGAAAGTGGAAACGGAGTCGCCTGAGGAGCGATCCGGCCTGGGAACTGCCTGCGAAAAAGGCTCTGGCGGCGGAAACGTCCGCTTGGGAAGGCCTTTGTTGGGGCGAGTGGCTATCATAGCCTTGCCTCATTCGACAAGGACGATGGGCCTCATTCTGTTGCGTTTCGGCTGGCTCTGACCGCTGGATCGGGTAGAATTAAGCGAAACAGGCGCCGTGAATGCCCTAAACCCTGTCTTTTGGGCACTTCAAAGCGCGGCATATGGCGGTGTTGGCTGGATCGGGTTTCGTGCCTACATGTGACAGGCAAATTCCTGAGTGACCCCTCTTTAAACAGGGTTATCCCTCGGGCGGCGTGAAGCACCGATCAGAAAGTGAAGCGACGTGGATATTTACACTATCATTTTTCTGGCTCTGGCCGTCTTCATCTTCCTGCGGCTGCGCAATGTATTGGGACAGCGTACGGGTGATGAGCGCCCGCCATTCGATCTTCCGGCGCGCGGAAGCGCGCGTGTGTCCGACAACGTCGTGCCGTTGCCCGGCAAAACCATCGATCAAGCCCCGCTGGCGCCGTCGGCTGAACCTGCGGTCGTGCCCGACCGGTGGAAGGGAATCGCCGAATCCGGCTCAGCACTTGCGCGCGGTCTGGATCAGATCGCCGTTTCAGACCCGTCCTTCGACGCTCAGCATTTCGTCAGCGGCGCCAAGAGTGCGTACGAGATGATCGTGCTCGCGTTCGCCAACGGCGACCGGCGGACGCTGAAGGATCTGCTGTCGTCCGAGGTCTATGAAGGATTCGAGGCCGCGATCAAGGAACGCGAGCAGCGCGGCGAAAAGGTCGAGACCCGGTTCGCGTCGATCGACAAGGCTGAGATTGTCAACGCGGAAACACGCGACCGCTCAGCCCAGATCACCATCCGGTTTGTGTCCCAGATGATCTCGGTCACGCGCGACAAGGCCGGCACCGTCGTCGATGGCAACGCGGAAAAGCTCACCGATGTCACAGATGTCTGGACGTTCGCCCGTGACATCGCCTCGCGCGATCCGAACTGGAAGCTGGTTGGGACGGAAAGCGGACAGTAAGGAATATGCTGCGCCCGGCGCGAGTGCCGGGCGTTTTGGCGCGTGGCTCAAAGCCGGTACCGGACTTCTCATCGCCGGTTTTGTTGTCGCTGAGGCTCAGGCCAGGACGACAGGCCGGCATGCAGCTCACGATCATCATGAACATGTGAAGCGCGGGCCGGTTGTCTGGCCGCTGGAGTTTCCCGGCGCCCAATATGCGCCGTTGAAATGGAGCGAAGTCGCCGGCTGGGCCGAAGACGATCCCCTGCCGGCCTTCAAGACGTTTCGTGCAAGCTGCAAGCCGATCGCCGCGCAGAAAGGTCCGCTTGCGGAGAGCAAAGCGATCGGCACATCGCTGCGCGATCCGTGCATCGCCGCCAGAGCCGACGACATTTCCGACAACGCCAAAGCGCGCGAATTCTTCGAGCGGAGTTTCACGCCGTTGCTGATTTCGCGCATCGGCGAAGATGCCGGCTTTGTCACCGGCTATTACGAGCCCATCGTCGATGGCTCACGGGTGCAGACCGATATGTACAATGTGCCGGTCTATCGGCGGCCGTCGAACCTGTTCGTGCGCGGATACTCGCAGGCCAATTCCAGCATGCCGAACAAAGGGCAGGTGTTCCGCAAGATCGGGCGGCGCAAGCTGGTGCCTTACTACGACCGCGCCGAGATTGAAGACGGAGCAATTGCGGGGCGGGGACTGGAAGTGGTCTGGCTCAAGAGCCAGACCGACTTGCTGTTCATCCAGATTCAGGGCTCGGCGCGAATCAAGCTTGAGGATGGCTCGGTCGTGCGCATCAACTATGATGCACATAACGGCTTTCCCTACATGCCCGTCGGCCGCATCCTGATCGAACGCAACATCATTCCAAAAGATCAGATGTCGATGCAAAAGATTCGGGAGTACATGGAGCAGAGCCCCGATGCCGCAAAGGAATTGCGCCGGCAGAATCGCTCCTATGTTTTCTTTCGCGAGGTGAAGCTGGCGGCGGACGACGAAGCCGTCGGCGCGCAGGGCGTGCCGCTGACGGCCGGACGCTCAATCGCCGTCGACAAGTCGCTGCATGTTTACGGCACGCCATTCTTTATCGAAGGCAATCTGCCGATTGAATCCGACACATCGAACACACCGTTCCGCCGATTGATGATCGCGCAGGACACCGGCTCCGCGATTGTCGGTCCGGCGCGCGCGGACATCTATTTCGGGGCGGGCGCGGACGCTGGCCGCGTCGCGGGCCGTCTGAAGAATCCGGCACGCTTTGTCATGCTGCTGCCGAACAGCCTCGATCCGGTGCCGCGCGGCAAGACCATGCCGTTGCCGGAAGATCGGCCATCGGCCACCATTGCAAAATTGTTTCCGCAGAAAGATCTGCCCAAGGAACCGGTCAAGGAGACGCCCAAGGACGCCGCGAAGGACGCTCCTAAAGAGCAACCGAAGGATTCATCCAAGAGTCAGTCCAAGGATCAGCCCGCGGCAGCCCAGGCGCCGGTTACGTCGGCCGCACCTGCTGCTGCAACCGCGCCGGTCGCACAGGCCGTGCCGCTGCCGGAAGCTCGCCCGAAAACCGCGCCGGATGTGGCAGCAACTGCGTCAGCCAAGCCTGAACAGCCGCGCCGCAAGCGGCATTACCGGCGCTATCGTCATCGCCAATGAAACGTCCGCGCAATCTCGATCCGCCTCCGATGTCCCGGCGAAAGCGCGCGCTCAGCCGCGAAGAGGTCGAACTATGGGAAAGCGTAGCCAAGCAGGCGAAGCCGCTACGCAAAAGGCCGCGCTCGCCAAAGGCTTCCGCAGAAGTGACGGAGGAGTTCCTGTTGGTGTCGAAACTGCCATCGGCACCGAAGCCTCCTGCGACGCCCCGCAAGATTCCAACCGCTCCGCCGGCACCGCCGCCGCTTGCTCCGCTGGGGCGGCGTGAGCGCTCCCAACTCTCGCGAGGTCGGAAGGAAATCGACGCGCGGCTCGATCTGCACGGCATGACTCAGACCAAGGCGCACCGCGTGCTGCTCAACTTCCTGCATCACGCGCACGAGAACGGAATGGCGTTCGTTCTCATCATCACCGGCAAGGGCCGCACCGTGGGGCCGGAGTCGGAGCGCGGCGTGTTGCGCCGGCAGGTGCCGCACTGGCTCGGCCTGCCGGAATTCCGCAGCTTTGTGATCGGCTTCGAGGAGGCGCATATCGGCCACGGCGGCGAAGGTGCGCTTTATGTGCGCGTTCGCCGGGCGCGGTAATGCATGAGCGCCATTGCCGGGCTTGACCCGGCAATCCACCTACTTCGTAAAATGCATTCTCATGAAGAATGATGGACGCGGGTCAAGCCCGCGTATGACGATCTGAGCTGTGGAGGCGATCGTCACACTGCCTACAGAATAAAGCGGCTCAGGTCGGTGTTCTTGGCCAGATCGCCGATATGCTTCTGCACATAGGCCGCATCGATCGTGATGGTCTGACCGTTCATGTCCGGAGCATGGAACGACGCCTCGTCCAGCACGCGCTCCATCACCGTCTGCAAACGCCGCGCGCCGATGTTCTCGATGGTTGAATTCACCGCGACGGCAATATCGGCGAGAGCGTCGATGGCATCGCCGGTGATGTCGAGCGTCACGCCCTCGGTCTGCATCAGCGCGACATATTGCTTGAGCAGCGAGGCTTCCGGCTCGGTGAGAATGCGCCGCATGTCGTTACGGGTCAGCGCCTGCAATTCGACGCGGATCGGCAGGCGGCCCTGCAACTCCGGCAGCAGGTCCGACGGTTTAGCGATGTGGAAGGCGCCCGACGCGATGAACAGGATATGATCGGTCTTCACCGCGCCGTGCTTGGTGGAAACGGTGGTGCCTTCGATCAGCGGCAGCAGGTCGCGCTGCACGCCTTCGCGCGATACGTCACCGGCGCGAACGCCGTCGCGGACGCAGATCTTGTCGATTTCATCGAGAAACACGATACCGTTGTTTTCGACGGCCTGAATCGATTCCTGCACGACCTGATCGTTGTCGAGCAGCTTGTCGCTTTCCTCGTTGACGAGAATCTCGTGAGAATCCGACACGCTCAGCCGCCGCGTCTTGGTGCGGCCGCCCATTTTGCCGAAGATATCGCCGATGGAGATCGCGCCGACCTGCGCGCCCGGCATGCCGGGAATCTCGAACATCGGCGAGCCGCCGGACGACTGTGTCTCGATCTCGATTTCCTTGTCGTTCAGCTCGCCGGCCCGCAACTTTCTGCGGAACGAATCGCGCGTTGCAGAGCTTGCGTTGGCGCCAACCAGCGCGTCGAGCACCCGCTCCTCGGCGGCCTGTTGCGCACGCGCCTGCACGTCTTTTCGTTTGCGCTCGCGGGTCTGCATGATCCCGACTTCCACCAGATCGCGCACGATCTGCTCGACATCGCGGCCGACATAGCCGACTTCGGTAAACTTTGTGGCTTCGACCTTGATGAACGGCGCATTGGCCAGCCGCGCCAGCCGCCGCGCGATCTCGGTCTTGCCGACACCGGTCGGCCCGATCATCAGAATGTTTTTCGGCAAGACTTCTTCGCGCAGTGAGCCGGTCAGTTGCTGCCGCCGCCAGCGGTTGCGCAGCGCGATGGAAACCGCGCGCTTGGCGTCGTCCTGTCCGACAATGAAGCGGTCAAGTTCGGAAACGATTTCGCGGGGGGAGAAGTCTGTCATGGCTCTTAGCTATTGTTGAAGGAGCGGGATCACAAGCCGCTTGGCGAAGGCTAGATAATCGGCGGTCCGCTCTGCCATTGCCGCATCGCATCGAACGGATGGATCAGCATGATGATGTTCAGCGTCAGGTTGTCGCGGATGTGCAGGCCGACGGCGATCTCGAACACGATCGCCAGGATCACCGTCGCGATCACCGGTAATTTTCGTGCGGCGAGAAAGCCCGTGATCATCGCCAGCGTATCGGAAACCGAGTTGACGATGCTGTCGCCGAAATAGTCGAGCGAGATGGTGCCGGCCCGCGGCGACAGCCCCGGCGTCGCTGTCGCCACGGCATTGTCCGCCGCGCTCATGCGGTCAGCGTTTCGATGGTGACGTTGCGGTTGGTGTAGACGCAGATGTCGGCCGCGATATCGAGCGCGCGGCGCACGATGGTTTCGGCGTCCTTGTCGGAATCGGCGAGCGCACGTGCCGCGGCCAGCGCATAGTTGCCCCCGGAGCCGATCGCCATCACGCCATGCTCCGGCTCCAGCACGTCGCCGGTTCCGGTCAGCACCAGCGAGACGTCCTTGTCCGCGACGATCATCATGGCCTCGAGGCGGCGCAGGTAGCGGTCGGTGCGCCAGTCCTTCGCCAATTCGACCGCGGCCCGGGTCAGTTGACCCGGATACTGCTCCAGTTTGGCCTCGAGCCGCTCGAACAGCGTAAAAGCGTCGGCGGTGGCCCCGGCGAAGCCGCCGATGACGTCGCCCTTGCCGAGCTTTCGGACCTTCTTGGCGTTGGATTTGATGACGGTCTGGCCGATGGAGACCTGCCCATCGCCGCCGATGACCACCTTGCCGCCCTTGCGGACCGTGAGAATGGTAGTCCCGTGCCAGATTTCAGCTTGTGATGCCTGCATAAAAACCTCGTTGAGGGCCCTGATCTAGGCACTGGCGCCGCCGGTTGCAATCGACCCGCCGGGGCGGCGAATTCCGGTCACCATATCTGAAAACTCAGGCAAAAATCGCGTCATCCCGCAGTAGCGAAGGCGTCATGTGCCTGTTAAAAGGGCGCGACTTCCGGCTTCTGGAGAGCACTTTTCATGCGCACGGCCACCATCAAGCGCAAGACCAAGGAAACCGACATCATGGTGTCGGTCAATCTGGACGGGACCGGCATATCCAATGTCGCGACCGGCATCGGATTCTTCGATCATATGCTGGATCTTCTGGCACGGCATTCGCGCATCGACATCACCGTGCAGGCCGACGGCGATCTCCACATCGATTACCACCACACCACGGAGGATGTCGGCATTGCGCTCGGGCAGGCCGTGAAGCAGGCGCTCGGCGACATGAAGGGCATCACCCGCTATGCCAGCGTCCACATGCCGATGGACGAGACGCTGTCGCGGGTCGTGATCGACATTTCGGGACGGCCGGTGCTGGTGTTCAAGGCCGAGTTTCCGCGCGACAAGATCGGCGAGTTCGATACCGAGCTGGTGCGCGAATGGTTCAACGCTTTTGCAATCAATGCCGGCGTGACGCTGCATGTCGAGACGCTGTATGGCGAGAACAATCACCATATCGCCGAGTCGTGCTTTAAGGGCCTGGCGCGCGCGCTACGGGCGGCGGTCGCAATCGACCCGCGCGCCGCGGGCGAAATTCCCTCGACCAAGGGCACGCTCGGCGGCTGATTTGACCTGAAGCGCATGCCGGGCATGCGCTGGACTTCACTTTTGGACCAGTGAGCGGCGCACGATCTTTGCCGGATCGTGCTGAACGAGGTTCCGGAGAACGATCATGGCGGTTTATACGGTTCACGCTCCGGCCAGCTACGGCGTCGATGTCCGCACGGCGCCGGAAAAGCTCGTGTTCGTGCGCGACGGGTTTTATGTCTGGGCTTTCGTAGCGGCGCTCTTCTGGCTGCTCTGGCACCGGCTCTGGTTGGCGCTGATCGGCTATATCGCGCTGATGATCGTGGCCGAAATCGCAATGTCGGCCGCGGGCGTCGGGTCGGGCGCGCGTCTTCTGGTGATGGCGGTGATCGCGTTGCTGGTCGGGCTTGAGGCCGGATCGCTGCGCCGCTGGAAGCTATCGGGCCGCAAGTGGCGTCAGCTCGATGTCGTCGTGGCGGACTCTGAGGAGGACGCCGAGCGTCGGTTCTTCGAGCGCTGGAATGCAAGGACCGCGCAAGGCAGCGAGCGCAGCAACATATCGTCACCGCCTCCGCTGCCGCGCGCATCCATCTCGCAGCCGGGCATCATCGGCCTGTTTCCTGAATCCGGAGCGTCGCGTTGAGCGTTGCCATCATCGATTACGGCTCGGGCAATCTGCACTCGGCAGCGAAAGCTTTCGAGCGCGCCGCGCGTGCGATGGAGGAGCCTCAAAAGATCGTTGTGACGCGCGATCCGGACGTTGTGTTTCGCGCTGATCGTATCGTGCTGCCGGGCGTCGGCGCATTCGCGGATTGCCGCAAGGGCCTCGACGCGCTGGACGGTATGGTCGATGCGATGACAGAAGCGGTGCGCGACAAGGCGCGGCCGTTCTTCGGGATTTGCGTCGGCATGCAGTTGATGGCGACCCAGGGCAAGGAATACGTCACGACGCCGGGCTTCGACTGGATCTCGGGTGACGTGGTGAAGATTTCGCCGCGCGAAGAAGATTTGAAGATTCCGCACATGGGCTGGAACACCCTCGATCTGGTGCGCGAACACCCGGTGCTGGAGCGGCTGCCGCTCGGCGACAAGGGCCGCCACGCTTACTTCGTGCACTCCTATCACCTGAACGCGGCGAATGAGGCGGACGTTGTCGCGCGCGCCGATTACGGCGGGCCGGTGACGGCGATCGTCGCCAAGGACACCGCCATAGGCACGCAGTTTCACCCCGAGAAGAGCCAGCGCTTCGGTCTCGCCCTGATCTCCAATTTTCTGAAGTGGAAGCCGTGATGGTCATGGCTTGTCTTGCTGATTCATCCCTCCCCCCGCGCGCTCTTGCGCGTGGTGGGGAGGGTCGACGCCATGGGCGTCGGGGTGGGGGGCACTTTTCAGGAGTGTCCCCCCACCCCCGACTCCTCCCCGCCGCAAAGCGGGGGGAGGGGAGAACCAGCTCGCGCGTGCCCTCAATTACCCACAGAAGTCACCCATGATCCTTTTTCCCGCCATCGATCTCAAGAACGGTGAGTGCGTGCGCCTCGAACAGGGCGACATGGCGCGCGCGACCGTGTTCAATCTCGATCCCGCCGCGCAGGCGAAGACCTTCGAGACGCAGGGCTTCGAGTATCTTCACGTTGTCGATCTCGACGGTGCGTTTGCCGGCAAGCCGATGAATGCGCAGGCGGTCGAGGGCATGCTGAAGGCCGTGAAATTCCCGGTGCAGCTCGGCGGCGGCATTCGCGATCTTGCGACCATCGAGGCGTGGCTCTCCAAGGGCATTCGCCGCGTCATCATCGGCACCGCAGCGGTGCGCGATCCTGCGCTGGTGAAGGAAGCCGCGAAAAAGTTCCCGGGCCGGGTTGCGGTCGGGCTCGATGCGCGCGACGGCAAGGTCGCCGTTGAAGGCTGGGCGGAGACGTCCACGGTAACTGCGCTCGACATCGCGCAGCGCTTCGAGGATGCCGGCGTGGCCGCGATCATCTTCACCGACATCGCGCGCGACGGCCTGCTCAAGGGTCTCAATCTCGATGCGACGATTGCGCTGGCTGAGGCTATTTCAATTCCGGTGATTGCATCGGGCGGTTTCGCGTCCATCGCCGATGTGAAGGCGCTGCTCGAACCTCGCGCCAGAAAACTGGAAGGCGCGATCTCGGGCCGCGCGCTGTACGACGGCCGCCTCGATCCGGCTGAGGCATTGACGCTGATCCGCAACGCGCGGGCGGCGGCTTAAGGGCAGGGCAACGATGTTCAAGGTTCGCGTGATCCCCTGTCTCGACGTCAAAGACGGCCGTGTCGTCAAGGGCGTCAACTTTGTCGATCTGCGCGATGCGGGCGATCCGGTCGAAGCGGCGATCGCCTATGACGCGGCCGGCGCGGATGAACTTTGCTTTCTCGACATCACCGCAACCCACGAGAACCGCGGCACCATTCTCGATGTGGTGCGGCGGACGGCGGAAGCCTGCTTCATGCCGCTGACTGTCGGCGGCGGCGTGCGCACCGTGGACGACATCCGCACGCTTCTGACCTATGGCGCCGACAAGGTGTCGATCAATTCGGCGGCGGTTGCCCGGCGCGAATTCGTCAAGGAAGCCGCGGAGAAGTTCGGCGACCAGTGCATTGTCGTGGCCATCGACGCCAAGCGCACCGGCTCCGACCGCTGGGAGATTTTCACCCACGGCGGCCGCAAGTCGACCGGCATCGACGCCATCGAATATGCGCAGGAAGTGGTCTCGCTGGGCGCGGGCGAGATCCTGCTGACCTCGATGGACCGCGATGGCACGCGGCAGGGTTTCGATATTCATCTGACCCGCGCCATTGCCGACAGCGTCAAGGTTCCGGTCATCGCCTCGGGCGGCGTCGGTAATCTCGATCATCTGGTCGCGGGCATCCGCGAGGGACACGCCACCGCGGTGCTGGCGGCTTCGATTTTCCATTTCGGCGAGTTCACCATCCGCCAGGCGAAGGACCACATGGTTCGCGCGGGATTGCCGATGCGGCTTGATCCATGAGCCCGGCCGTATGCCAAATACCTGAATCCGATCAACTCTTTGCGCTCCCTACCGGGGTACGGAAGTGATAGAAGGCGCTTTATGAGCCGTTTTACGATCCATGACCTGGCAGCCACCATCGATGCCCGCGCGGCGTCGGGGGGAGATGCGTCCTATACCCGCAAGCTGCTGGACAAGGGCCCGGATTACTGCGCCAAGAAACTCGGCGAGGAAGCGGTCGAAACCGTGATCGCCGCCATTGAAAACAATCGCGATCATCTGATCGCCGAGAGCGCCGATCTCGTCTTCCATCTTCTGGTGCTGCTGAAGTCGCGCGGCATCAGTTTCGCCGATGTCGAGGACGCGCTGGCGCAACGGACTCAGATGTCGGGCCTTGAAGAGAAAGCTGCGCGCAAGCGCGATTAATTCAATTTTCGGCAGACGCGGGGACACGCGGGTGCCGGGCAGGAGGGAATGGCTCATGGATGTGAGAGCCGACCAGGTTCAGTACAATCCCTACCGCGTTTTCTCGCGCGCACAGTGGGCCGCCCTGCGCGACGACATGCCGATGACGCTGACCGCCGAGGAAGTCGCGCGGATGCATTCGATGCATGATCGCCTCGACATCAAGGAAGTCGAGGAAATCTATCTGCCGCTATCGCGCCTGCTATCGTTCTATGTCGCGGCAGCGCAGCGCCTGTTCGTTGCGCAGCGCCACTTCCTCGGCATCGAGGATCGCAAGATGCCCTACATCATCGGCGTCGCCGGGTCGGTGGCGGTGGGCAAGTCCACCACGGCGCGCGTGCTGCAGGCGCTGCTGGCGCGCTGGTCGCCGCGGCCCAAGGTCGATCTCGTCACCACCGACGGCTTTCTGTTTCCGAACGAGATCCTGGAACGCGAAGGCCTGATGCAGAAGAAGGGCTTTCCAGAAAGCTACGATCTTCCCGCGCTGCTTAGTTTCCTGTCCGACATCAAGGCCGGACGCCGGCCGGTTCGCGCGCCGGTCTACTCGCATCTGACGTATGACGTGATTCCGAATGAGGGAGTCGAAATCGATCGCCCCGACATCCTGATTGTCGAGGGCGTCAACGTGCTGCAAACCGGACGCCTGCCGCGCGACGGCAAGGCCGTTCCCTATGTGTCGGACTTCTTCGACTTCTCGGTCTATATCGATGCGGAGGAGCCGATCCTGCGCGAGTGGTATGTCGAGCGCTTTCTCACACTGCGCGACACGGCGTTCCGCGATCCGCGGTCCTACTTCAATCGCTATGCAAAGCTGTCCGACAAGGAAGCGACCGACAGGGCCCTCGAACTCTGGACCACCATCAACCTGGTCAATCTTGAAGAGAACATCCTGCCGACCCGGCCTCGCGCGACGCTGATCCTGAAAAAGGGCAGCGACCACATCATCGAGGACGTTCAGTTGCGGCGGCTCTAGAGCGCGACACCAAGTTCGCCGCCCGGCTTTTATTTCGGCATGATCTATTCCGAAAACCGGTTCCCACTTTTCGGGATCATGCCGCGTGACGCGTCGCGTCTGCGCCGAAGTGATCGAGATAGCGGCCGGAGATGGCCGACACCGGCATGACAACCAGTACATCCGTGGTGCCAAACTGGTGGTCGATCACCGCGCCATCGCCAATGAAGGCGCCGACCCGAAGATAGCCCTTGATCAGTGGCGGCAGCATCCGCAGCGCCGCTTTGGTGTCGATATTTTCTTTCGCGATACGGTTCATTTCCACCCGGCGCGACGGATGCGCGCTGGCGCGCCAGCCTTCCGGCGCGGCTGCGAAGTGGTGAAGGAACGACAGCGGCAACGCGAGCCGATCGGGATCGGTGCCTTCGAAGCTGGCGCAGCCGATCATCACATCGAGATTGTGCCGGCGCACGTAGCTCCATACGCCATGCCACAGCAGCTCAACGGTGCGCTTGGTGCGATAGGGCGGCAGCACGCAGGAGCGGCCAAGTTCAAGAAACTTCAAACCGGCCTGACGTTCCATCATGCCGGAAATGTCGAACTCGTCACCGGTATAGAAGCCGCCGTGTTTTTCGGCGACGTCCTGGCGCAGCAGGCGATAGGTGCCGACCACAGGCTGCTTGCCGCTCATCGTCGGCTTCGCGGCATGATCGATCACCAGCAGGTGGTCGCAAATCTTGTCGAAGGCATCCTTGTCGCGCTGCGCGAGCATGGTCGCGGCATCGGCAATAGCCGACCCGTTCTTGTAGAACACCTTGTAGCGCAGCTTCTGCGCGCGCTTCACGTCGCCCTTGGTCTGCGCGAGGCGAACTTCCAGCGAACCGATTTTCCCAAGCTGCGCCGACGCCGGCCGCAGCATGTCCGGAACGGCTTCGCCGCGCAGGCCCGGCACCAGCCAGGTCGCGGCGGCAGAGGCGGCCGACTTCGCGTTCGCCGGCTTGAACATCTGAACCAGCGGATTTTGGCGAAACGCTTCGAGCGGGCTTCGAACGGCCTGCCGTTCTAACAATCTGGAATTTGCATCCGGCTTCGTACGCGCCGGTTTGTTGCCGCTCATGGCTTCCTCGCGGCCGCGCGCATTGATTCGCCAAGCGCAGCCCTGAGGCACCAATAATCATGGTCGTGATACGGATTTATGACATCGTGCAGCGTGTGACGCGATCGGTTCAGGCGACGACCGAGCGTGGTGCGGGAATGGCCGCCAACGCATCCGTTAACTTGTCGCGGTCGAGCGGCTTGACCAGAAAGCCGTCCATGCCAGCCTCGAAGCAGGCATAGCGATCATCCACCAGTGTGTTCGCCGTCAGCGCAAGAATTTTGGTTCGCCGTTGACTGCGTTCCGCCTCAAGCGCGCGAATTCGTTTTGTCGCCGCGATGCCGTCCAGCTTCGGCATCTGGATGTCCATCAACACCACATCGTAGGGCGTGCCTGCGCCGTCTGCGGCGAGCCACGATTCGAGCGCCTGTTCGCCGTCGGTGGTGATGACGGGGCGGTGGCCCATGCGCGTCAATAGCGACCGGATCAGCAGTGCGTTGATCTCGTTGTCTTCCGCAACCAGAATCGAAAGTGCGCGGGACGATACAGCGTGCGGCGCGACGATGTCCGACGGCTCAGTCGTGGATTCGTTATCCTCAGGCAGCTCCGGCACCAGCGCGGCGCCCGGCGCCGACAGCCGCGCGGCCAATGATGTCGCACGCAGCGGCTTCACCAGATAGCCCGTGAACAACGCCATGATGTCGGGCGCGATGTCGCGCCGCGCCGATGGCGTAAACATCGCGATCCGATACGTCGCATGGCGTGAAGCTGCTTCGGCGAAATCCTGCAACTGTGCATCGCCGCTCGTGCAGTCGGCGAGGACCGCATACCACGAACGCTCCGGCAGCAACGCGCGTGCAATGGCGGCATCCGCCACTGTGCAGGTCTGCGCGCCCCAGCGCCCCAGCCGCCGCGCGATCAATGAGGCTTCGATCGTCTGCGGCGCGACCAGCATGACGGACTTGCCTGTCAGATCAGGTGCGAGGAAGGACGAAGCGGCGCTGTCGCCGGGCTCCGCCGCCGCAAGCGGAACTGAGAATTCGAATGTCGCTCCGTTGCCCTCGGTGCTCTCCAGCGTGATCCGACCGCCCATGCGCCGGACGATGCGTTCACTGATGCTGAGCCCCAGACCGGTGCCGCCATAGTTGCGCGCGGTGCCTTCGGAGGCCTGCTCGAATTCGCGGAAGATTCGCTGCTGCGCTTCCGGCGCGATACCGATGCCGGTGTCGCGCACGAGAAAAGAGATTTCATCGGGCCAGATTCCGGGCTCGACGATCAGAGCGACGCCGCCGACCGGCGTGAACTTGATAGCGTTACCGGCGAGATTGAGCAGCACCTGCCGCAACCGCGCAGCGTCGCCGATCACTTCCGCGGGCAGCCGTTCATCGACATAGGATGCGATCTCGAGCTTGCGCGCCTGCGCGCGGGGCGCCAGCAGCTCGGTAATCTCCTCGATCATGGCGGCCAGTGCAAACGGCCGATATTCAAGGTCGATCTTGCCCGCTTCGATCTTGGAGAAGTCGAGCAGTTCGTCGATCAGCGCCATCAGGGCGTCGCCGGATGTTTTTACGGCCTTTGCGTAGGTCGCCTGTTCTGCGGTCAACGTCGTATCGAGCAGCAGGTTGCTCATGCCGATGATGCCGTTCAGCGGCGTGCGGATCTCGTGCGAGGCCATGGCGAGGAATTTCGATTTCGCCCGGTTGGCGGAGTTGGCGAGGTCGCGCGCCTCGGCCAGCGCGCGCTCGGTCTCGGCGCGGTCCGTCACGTCGCGGCCGACACATTGCAGATCAGCCGGCTGATGGGCATCACTGCGGACGAGGCCCTCGCGCCATGCGACCCAACGTGGACCCATCGCGCTGTCGATCTTCTGGTCGTGAACCCGCGTCCCGCTCGGCTCGATCGCGATGGCGCCCTGCTCCAGCACGGGCAATGCAAAGCGGGTCCCGATCAAGGCTTCGCGCGGCTGGCGCGCGAGCGCACAGTAAGCGTCATTGACCGAGGTGATCAGGCCGTCGCTGTCGCGCAGCACGATCAGGTCGCTCTGGGATTCGAACAGGCTGCGGGCATGCTCCTCGGCACCCTTCAGCTCCCAGTTACGGTCGGCCAGCGCTTCATTATGCAACTCGATCTTGCGCATTTTCTTCCGCAGCCAGCGCATCCGCATGCTGAGCGTCGCAAGCGCCAGACACGCCACCGCGAACAGGAAGCTCGCGCCAAGGGCGAAGCTGTGCGGATCGTAGGTCTCGCTGCGGCTTCCCGTAATGAACCCGTAAGCTCCGCTAAAGGCGGCGGAGAAGATCATCACGGAGCGGATCGTGACACTGATCCAGGGATGCCGGCGGGCAAAACGGCGAAGCCGGGATCGGATGCGCAAGGCTCGCAGCATTATTGTCCGCTCCGCGGTGGAATCGTGCGTCGGGAAGGTGAGCGCAAGGATGTGTCGGGGATGTTTCGAAGAGTTTGAAGCGAGTACGGATCGTCAGCGGCGATTCAAACGTGGCTAACGAGACCTTAACGCCTCACATCGACCGCTCGGCCATGCGCATGCGGCGTCCGGCGCCCACCACAAGTGCCGCGGCCTCCCGCGTGCTGAACGCGCGCGACTGCACGAAGATGCGATAATCCGCGCCGGGCTCCCGCGACAGATAGATCACCGGGTCCGTATCGGTGATGTGGTCGGCGATGCTGACGAATGTCGTCTCGCGCGTCACCGTGCAACTGTCATCCTCGGCGGTCAGCGCGCCGTCGATGACGGTAAAATCGGCAAGGTCCGCGTTGTCGACGATCTGAACCCGGACGGTGGCCATTTCCGGATCGTCGGTGAAGCTGACGTGAAGGGGGTTTTGCCAAGGCGCGGTCGCGATCTGCATCGATGCGCGGCCCAGCGCGATGCAGGGACTTGCGCTCGGGATCAATTCGCCGCCGGCGACCACGCCGGCCAGCAGCAACGGAATGGTCGAGGCCAGGATCTTTACACGCAACATGGACGCCACTCACAACAACACGGTTTACTGCCAAAGCCGCCACGACAGCGCGGCTTATGGTTTTTGAAGTGTAAAGAGAGATCGTTACTGAAGGGTTTGCGGGCGCCGATTTTGGCTATGCCGCGCGGCGTAAATCTTCCGCCAGCGCGCGGTAGGACAGGGCCTCCGCGAGATGAAGCCGCCCGATGGTGTCTGCGCCGTCAAGGTCGGCGAGGGTGCGTGCCACCCGCAGCACGCGATGATAGCCGCGCGCCGACAGGCGCATGGTTTCGGCAGCGTCACGCAACAGCTTTTGCCCCTGCGGGTCAGGCTTTGCGATCTCTTCGAGCGCCGCGGCCGGCGCTTCCGCGTTGGTGCGAATGTGCGGCAGATTCAAAGCTGCATAGCGCGCGATCTGAACGGTGCGGGCCGCGGCAACGCGTGCAGCGACTTCGGCCGAGCCTTCAGCCGGTGCAGGCAGAATCAGGTCGGATGCGGTCACGGCCGGCACTTCGATCCGCAGATCGATGCGATCCATCAGCGGGCCGGAAATGCGGCCCTGATAGTCCGCGGTGCAGCGGTCGATGCGTCCGCGTTTGCAGGAATAGCCGGGCTCGTAGGCGTGTCCACAGCGGCATGGATTCATCGCCGCCACCAGCATGAACCGCGCCGGATAGGTCACGCGGTGGTTCGCGCGGGAGACCGCGACCTCGCCGTTTTCCAGCGGCTGGCGCAGCGAATCCAGCACGCGCGCATCGAACTCCGGCAACTCGTCGAGGAACAGCACGCCGTGATGCGCCAGCGATATCTCGCCGGGCCTGGCGCGCATGCCGCCGCCGGTCAGCGCGGCCATACTTGCGGAATGATGCGGCGCGCGGAACGGCCGCCGCGCGGTCAAAGCGCCGCCTTCGATTTCGCCCGCGACAGACGCGATCATCGAAATCTCGAGCAGCTCGGACGGCGACAGCGGCGGCAGGATCGAGGGCAGCCGCGCCGCAAGCATCGACTTGCCCGCGCCGGGCGAGCCGATCATCAGGAGGTGATGTCCGCCGGCGGCGGCGATTTCCAGCGCGCGCTTGGCGCTTTCCTGTCCCTTGATGTCGCGCAGGTCGAGCGATGCGATCTGGCGTTCTGTGATCTTCGGTTCGGGGCGTGACAGAACCTGCGTGCCCTTGAAGTGATTGGCGATCTGAATCAGCGACGCTGCCGCGACGATCTGAATCTCGGGACTGGCCCATGCCGCTTCCGCGCCGCAGGCTGCTGGACAGATCAGTCCCTCATCGCGCGCGTTGGCGCCGATGGCTGCGGGCAGCACACCGGCCACCGGCGCGATCGAGCCATCGAGACCCAGTTCGCCGAGCACAGTGAATCCGCTCAGCGCATCGGGCGGGATCGCGCCGATCGCGGCCATCAGCCCGAGGGCAATGGGCAGGTCGTAGTGGCTGCCTTCCTTGGGCAGATCGGCGGGCGCGAGATTGACGGTGATTCGCCGGGCGGGCAGCGCGAGGCCCGAGGCGATCAGCGCGGAGCGCACCCGTTCGCGGGCTTCGGAAACCGCCTTGTCGGGCAGGCCGACGATGGCGAAAGCGGGCAATCCGGGCGCGACCTGAACCTGCACGTCCACCGCGCGGGCTTCGATGCCTTCAAACGCCACCGTGGAAACGCGCTGAACCATTGCTCCCTCGCCCCCGCTGCAACCCTAGCAGGAACTTTTCCGGGCGCAAGAACATTTAGGGAACATGGAACCGGATTTGACAGGGGTCGGAACCGGCATGAGAATTTCACGCCAGATCACAAAAAAGATGGGTGGGCGGAAACATCATGACCGGGACATCATCGCGGCGACGGGTTCTTCTCGCCGGCGGGGCAATGGCTGCGGCCGGGCTCGGGGCTGCGTTTTTCGGCGGACGTGCCCGCCGCCGCGCGCCGAAGGTCGAGACGGCCGTCGCCAATCCGAAGGCGAAGCGCCCCAACATCCTTCTCATCATGAGCGATCAGGAGCGGCACTGGAGCAGTCTGCCCAGCGATCTTTCGTTGCCGGGGCACGAGTTGCTGCGCGAGCGTGGCGTCTCGTTCGCGAACTATCACATCCACACGACACCGTGCTCGCCGAGCCGCTCGACACTCTATTTTGGTCAGCACACCCAGCACACGAGGATGGTGGTCAATCACGGCGCGCCGCCATTTCCGGAAGTGCCTAACGATCTCGTCAGCCTCGGCGATCTGTTTCGCGCGCAAGGCTACTACACCGCGTACAAGGGCAAGTGGCATCTCAGCCATATCGGCGGCAACCACAACCTGACCTACGGCCCGTTCCCGAACACGAGCGATGAACTTGAGCCGTTCGGTTTTTCCGATTTCAACATCGACGGCGATCCGCACGGCGCGACATGGACCGGCTTTCGTTTCGATGGGCAGATCGCCGCCGACGCTAGCATCTGGCTCACGGACAGCGGAAAGAAGCTGAATGAAGAGGGCAAGCCGTGGCTGCTCGCGGTCAACTTCGTCAATCCGCACGACATCATGTACTTCTCCAGCGGTGACGATCAGGTGCGCTCGCGCATCGATCCGAACATGCTCGCGCCCATCTCGCGGCCGCCGGTCGGTGGCGTCTACGACACGCCATGGCTTGGCCCGCTGCCCGAGAGTTTCTACAAGGCGGACATCAGCAAGCGGAACTGGTCGCAGCGTTCCTACGCGGCGTTCTGCGACATGATCTATGGGCGCTTTCCGCAGAACGACGAATCGGTCTGGCGCGAGAATCAGAGCTATTATTTCAACTGCCTGCGCGACGTGGATCATCACGCCTCGACGGTGCTCGCGCGGCTCAAGGCGCTGGGCCTCGATGACAACACCATCGTGGTCTATCTCTCCGATCACGGTGAGATGGCGGGCGCGCAGAAACTGCGGCAGAAAGGGCCGCATATGTTCAGGGAGAACATCCACGTCCCGCTCATCATCCGTCATCCCGACGTGAAGACGGGGGGCGGATCGGTCACCTCGGCGCTTGCGGGCCCCATCGACATGATTCCGACGTTGCTGGCCTGGGCCGGCGTGGACGATGCCGCGCGCCGCACGAAATATCCCTATCTGAAAGGAATCGATGTCTCGAGCTCGGTCACCGGCGCGTCATCGCCGAGCGAGCGCGATCGTCTCGGCATCCTCTACAACTACGGCGTCGCACACTACTGGGATCCGGTCTACACCGAGAAGGCGATTCAGAACCATACGACCGCCGACAAGCTGTTTCTGATCCGCCAGATCTTCAACTCCGGTGATTTCTTCCCCTCGCTGGAGAATCCCGGCCTGTTTCGTGGCGTATTCGACGGCCGTTACAAATTTGCGCGCTATTTCCGCCCGGCGCAGCATCACATCCCGAAGGATTTTGAGATGTTGAAGACCTACAACGAGCTTGAACTTTACGACACACGCAACGATCCGCACGAGTTGAACAACCTCGCGCTGCAGCCGGACACGGTAAAGGACGAGTTGATGCGTCTTAACGGCATGACCAACGACCTGATCGCGCGGGAGATCGGCGCCGACGACGGCCGGGAGTTCATCGGTCCGCGCAACTGGTACAAGCTCACGGACAAGCTGCCCGGGAGCGCCGCATGAGAAACGGGCCGGCGATCGCGTTGCTGGCGGCAACCGGAATCCTGCACATCTACCATTTCTGGCTCACGCCGCCGTCGCTGCCGATGGTGACGACTGTGCTGTTCGGATGGGTCTATCTCGGAATCGGCGTGGCGCTGGCTTTCGCTGGCCGCAAGGCGCTGTGGGCCGCGCGTATTGTACCGGCCGTCGGCGCCGTGCTGGCGCTTGGCAGCGTCGTGCAGGGCCAGCAGAAGCTGCTGCCTTGGGTGTTGCCGTTTGTGATCGTTGATCTGATTGTGCTGTGGCTGGTCTGGCGCATGCGCCCGGCCGAGGCGTGAGCGGCAGCGAGCGCGGTGCACGCTGCCGCTTTTTCTGAGCGGCATGATCTGATCCGAAAATCGGCTCCAGCTTTGCGCTGGCGCGGTCCTTCGGATCAGAACTCATGCCTTGCGTCAGAGATTCATGATCATCGGCTCGGGGATATAGCGGAAGCCGTCGCCGGCCTTCACCACATGGCCGTAACCCGGCCAGGGGAAGTGATAGGACATCACCGCCGTCTTGTTGGCCGCGATCGTGTCCAGCAGTTTCACCCGCGTCGCCGCTGCCATCTTGGGATCGGAGTCGTAGGCGAACTCCATCTTCGGCCGCTCCAGCAACAGTATTTGATGGTGCGTCAGATCGCCGAGGAAGGCGAACGATTTCCCACCCGACTGGATCATGAAGATGTGGTGGCCGAAGGTGTGGCCGGGCGCGGCGATCGCTGTGACGCCCGGCAGGAATTCCTGACCGTCCTTGAAGAACACGATGCGGTCGCGCACCGGCATCAGGTTCTTGCGCGCATGAGCGATGAAGTCCTTGAGCGGTCCGTCCATCTTCTTCTCATCAGTCCAGAACTCGATATCCGCTTGGCTGATGTAGACCTGCGCATTCGGAAACAGCGGCTTGCCGCCTTCATCGACGATGCCGCCGATATGGTCGATATGCGCGTGCGAGCAAACGATCGCATCGATATCTTCCGGCTTGAGGCCGGCCTCGGTGATGCTTTTCTGCAAACGCCCCGTGGTCGGTCCAAACAGTTTCGATGTGCCCATGCCGGTGTCGAACAGAACAATCCGCTCGCCGAAATTCACAATCGGCGCATTCTGTTCGAGAATGACATTGCTCGGGCTGAGGAAGTTATCGGTCAGCATCTTCTGCACGTCTTCCTTCGGGACGCCGAGAAATGTGCCGGACGGATCGCCGAGCGGCAGCGGGCCGTCGGAAACCACTGTGACTTCTGCCTCGCCGAGCGTGAAGCGATGAAAGTAAGGAGCCTGCGTGCCGAGCTTTGGCGCGCGCGCGATGGCGCCGCCGCTCATCATCGTTGCGCCAAGACTTGCGCCGAGTCCTGCACCAAGAGCAAGGAGAGAGCGTCGCGAAACATCGATCGTCATGCATTCCTCCGTTGAATTTTGTTGTTGGCCGCTTGTCGTCGCAACTGCGATTATGAGACCCGTTGCCGTGCACTGGCAAGCACACGCATCTGCGAGAACGCGCGCGTGACGTCACGCGGAAGTCATGCGGCTTCAAATAAGAATGTCTTGGAAATCAGGCGGGCTGATTGACACCGTGGGCGTTGCTGTGCGGAACCAGCGTCGCGTCCCTGTCGTCAACCTTCGGCGAAATGCGAAGACCGAACACATGCGGAAAACGCATGATGTCGACGTTGAAATCCGCAGTGGTCACCGGCGTTGCGGCGGCCGCGGATTTCGGCGCGTAAAGCCGGCCCCAGATGTCGACGCCGGCGAACTGCGGCAACTGAGTCAGGCGCAGATTGCCGATCGTGCCGTCGAACTTCAGCAAATGGCGCGCGCGGTCGTTCATCATCAGGATCCAGCCGTCGATGGCGTGGCCGGCGTCATTGGTGATGGGACAGGCGATGATCATTGCGTCCGGCGCGGTGCGGAACAGGTGATCGTAGATCTCGGTCTGATGGTTGATCAGCTCGGAATAGACCACAAGGATGACGGCGCCATCGGCGACCTTGATCGGCAGGATAAGGCGCTGCCAGAGCTGGCCGGTTTGCGACCAGGTTGCAGTAAAGCGGACGAAGGCCGGGGTGAGGCGCTTGGCCACCTGATGATAGACGTCGGCGAATTCCCGCTTGAGGGGGTTGATCTGCTGCGACAGCAAGGTGCCTGCCAGGCTTTCGCTGGCATTCGCCTGAACTGCCTCGCCCACGTACATGTAGACAAAGTCGTCGTTGATCGTGAGCAGGTGGATGGAATTGGAGCGCAGCTGATAGCTGCATTCCTCGGTCAGGCGCTGCAGGCTTAAATCATTGGTGTCATTGAGGGTTTTCCACTTGACCCACAGGAATTCCATCGCGGCGGTGGTCAGCTCGCGCGGAATCGACGTGCCGTTGAAGACTTCAATCGCCATTGGTCAGCCCGTTTCGGTGCACGCATACCGCGTATCCGGCAGTGGCACACTCCCCCCGCCGCGAGATTGGCAGAAGGTGGTCAGCAATTGATTAAGCTGTCATCGGGTCGTTATGCGCGTTTGGCGGCGATGGCGTCCCAGATCTTCGCCGCCACGTCAGGGCCGCCGAGCCGGGCGACGGCCCGGATGCCGGTCGGCGAGGTGACGTTGATTTCCGTCAGGTGGCCGTCGATGACGTCGATGCCAACGAACAAGAGGCCCCGCTCGCGCAGCGCGGGCTTCAGCCGTTCGCAAATCTCGCGCTCGCGCGGCGAGAGATCGGTGGATTGCGCAGCACCTCCGCGCACCATGTTGGAGCGCAGATCGTCCGCCGCCGGCACGCGATTGACCGCGCCGGCGAATTCGCCGTCGACCAGGATGATGCGCTTGTCGCCGTGCTTCACCTCGGGAAGGAAGCGCTGAATCACCCACGGTTCGCGGAACGTCACCGAGAACATGTCGTAGAGCGAGCCGAAATTCATGTCGCTCGGCGTGACGCGAAACACCGCGGCGCCGCCATGCCCGTAGAGCGGCTTCATCACCACATCGCCCTGCTCGGCGCGGAACGCATTGATCTCGTCCTTGTCGCGAGAGATCAGCGTCGGCGGCATCAGGTCCGCGAATTCCATCACGAAGATTTTTTCCGGCGCGTTGCGCACGCTGGCCGGATTGTTCACGACCAGCGCTTTCGGATGAATGCGTTCGAGGAAATGCGTGGTGGTGATGTAGGCGAGATCGAACGGCGGGTCCTGCCGCAGCAGAATCACATCGAAGGATTCGAGATCGACGCGCTCGGCATCGCCGAGCGTGAAATGATCGCCATCCTCATCGCGCACTTTTAGCGGCTGGACCATGGCGACCAGTTGCTCGCCCTTCAGGGACAATTTTTCGGGCGTGTAGTAGGACAGCGCATGGCCGCGCTTCTGTGCTTCGAGCAGCAGCGCGAACGTCGAGTCGCCGCGAATGTTGATCCGCGCGATGGGGTCCATCTGGACGGCGACTTTCAGCTTCATGCTTTAAACCCGGTTGTTGATCTGTTGCGGCGGCAATCTGTGCGATTTGGCGCAATCTTTCCAGAACAATTCCGCGCAACCCTGCCGTTCAGACGCTGGCGTCGAACGCCGCCATCAGGTGTTTTGGAAGGTGTTTTGGTGCGATCAGAACGGCGTCGAACCGCATATCGAAATCCGCGTGCTCGGGATGCGCCATCAGCCAGGCCTGGGCTGCGGCGACGATGCGGTGCTGCTGCTGGGGCGTCACCGAATAGGCGGCTTCGTCGAGGTTCGCGCGAGCCTTCACCTCGATAAAGGCAAGCAAGCCCCGCCGCCGTGCCACAATGTCGATCTCGCCGTAAGGCGTGCGGAAGCGCCGTGCGAGGATGCGATAACCCTTGGCGATCAGGTAAACGCAGGCTTTGCTCTCGGCAGAAATTCCGGTCTGAAACGCCGCGACGCGCGCGGGCGAGGGGATTTTTGCGCGAGCCTTTGGCAATTCCGGCGGATCGCTATCCCGCTTCATCGCCATCCTTTGAGAGTTCAAGTGCGCGGGCATAAATCTCGCGGCGCGGCCGTCCGGACACTTCGACCGCGTGCGCCACCGCGTCCTTGACGCTGCCGTGCGTGAGCGATGTGCGCAGCAAATCGTCGAGCGCATCATCGCTCATCAGCCCGGCATCGGCGGCGGGCGGACCGATGACCAGCACGAATTCGCCGCGTGTCTCCAGCGTGTCGGCAATCGCTGCGAGTTCGGTCACGGTCGCGCGGCGGACTTCTTCGTGCAGCTTGGTCATTTCGCGGCAGATAGCGGCTTCGCGTTCGCCCATAATGCCTGCGAGATCTTGCAGCGAATCCTGCACCCGTGCGCCGCTCTCGAACATCACCAGCGTGGCATCGATGCGTGCAAGCTCACCGAGGCGCGTGCGGCGCGCATGCTGTTTCGACGGCAGGAAGCCCTCGAAGAAAAACCGGTCGGTCGGCAGTGCCGCGACCGAGAGCGCCGCCAGCACCGATGACGGCCCCGGCAATGCGATCACCGGGAAGCCCGCCGCGCTGACCTCGCGCACCAGCTTGAATCCGGGATCGGAAATCAGCGGCGTCCCGGCGTCTGACACCAGCGCGATGGATGATCCGCGCGCCAGCGCCTCCAGAATCTTCGGTCGCGCCTGCTCGGCATTGTGCTCGTGATATTGCTTGAGCGTCGCATTGATGGAGAAACGCTCCATCAGCCGCCGTGTGATGCGGGTGTCTTCGCACGCCACGATGTCGACGCCTGCAAGTGTCTCCAGCGCGCGCAATGTGATGTCGCCAAGATTGCCGATGGGCGTTGCGACCAGATACAGGCCGGGCGCGGCCTTGGGCGCATGCACGAGTTGCCCTGCGACCGCAAAGGTGCGGGCCGGACCTTCAAGAGATTCATCGGATGAGGCGGAAGCATTTTTGGTGCGCATCGGGACAATCTAGCGCCGAAGGAACGCGGCGTCTTGTTCGCATCTGCAATAGCTGTTCATGTCCTGTTGTGCCGGTATGTGCGAAAAGCCTTTGAACCGGCTGGCTTATAGCCGACAATATGCCCAAATCCTCCTCCAGACGTGTCTGAGGATCGATACCCGGAAGTCAATGATGGTTGCGCCGTTCACTCCAAAGTCTCCACGCATCGGCGCGACCCGCCGCAGTGCTGTCGGCCTGATTCTGGGGGCGCCGCTCGTTGCCGGTTGCGCCGGCATGCAATCTCCGTTCTCCGGTGGCGAGCAGCCGGCCGGCCCGCAACAGCAGCCATCGGCGGTGGGCAGCGGCCAGGTCAAGGTCGGGCTCTTGCTGCCGCTGTCGGCGCCCGGCAATGCCGCCGTCGCCGCGCAATCGATGCGCAACGCCGCAGAACTGGCGCTCGCCGAATTTCAGAATCCGAATATCCAGCTCCTGATCAAGGACGACAGCGGCACTGCGCAGGGCGCACAGCAGAGTGCGCAGCAGGCCGTCGATGAGGGTGCTGAAATCATTCTCGGGCCTTTGTTCGCCCAGTCGGTGCCGGCCGCCGCACAGGCCGCGCGCAATCGCGGCATCTCGATGATTGCGTTCTCGACCGACTCGAGCGTCGCCGGACGCGGCGTCTATCTCCTGAGCTTTCTTCCCGAGTCGGACGTCAATCGCATCGTTGAATATGCGGCGGGGACCGGCAAGCGATCCTTCGCCGCGGTCCTGCCGGAGAACGCTTACGGCAACGTGGTCGAAGCGGCTTTCAAGCAAGCGGTCCCGCGCCGGGGCGGACGTATTGCTGCGTTTGAAAAATACGGCGCCGATCGCACGCAGCCCGCAGCCGCCATTGGCCAGGCGCTCGCCAGTGCGGATTCGCTGTTGCTTGCCGACGATGGCGACTCGCTGGTGAGTGTCGCGGATGCGCTTGTTGCGGGCGGCGCCGATCTCAAGCGCGTGCAATTGCTTGGCACGGGTCTCTGGGACAATCCTCGTGTGTTCGCGAATGTTAATCTGCGCGGCGGACTTTATGCGGCGCCCGATCCGTCCGGCTTCCGCAGCTTTTCCCAGCGCTACCGGGCCAAGTACGGCGGCGATCCCGTCCGCACCGCGACGCTCGCCTATGATGGGGTCGCGCTGGTTGCGGCGCTGGCGCGAACCCAGGGCGGTCAGCGGTTTTCGCCGGAGGTCCTGACCAATCCGTCAGGCTTTGCGGGCATCGACGGGTTGTTTCGATTCCGCAGCGACGGCACCAATGAGCGCGGTCTCGCGGTGATGCGCGCCGCGGCCGGCGGCGGACAGATCGTTGCGGGGTCGCCGAAGAGTTTCGGCGCGTAACTTTCAGCACTGTCGATTCGTCATCCTGAGGTGCGAGCACTTGCGAGCCTCGAAGGATGACCTTTTGAACATACGATCGCCTTTCGAGGCTCGCCGCAATGCGGCTCGCACCTCAGGGTAACGGCAATTACGCGGCGAGATCCGCGACCACGGCGTCCAGCACCGGAAATCCCTGCATCGTCACTCTTACACGGCCATCGGGATCGACCGTGATCGCGCCCTCATCCCGCAGGATTTCGATCCGCCTCGGATCGAGCGCGCGTCCCGACAGAGCCCGATAGCGCGCTGGGTCGATGCCTTCCGCCAGGCGCAGCCCCATCAGGAGATATTCGTCGGCACGCTCCTCGCTGTTGAGAAGTTCGTCGCTGGTCACGCCATGGCCCTGCGCTTCGACGCGCATCAGCCAGGTTTCGGGCCGCTTCTCGGTGGCGATGGCATGACGGACGCCGTCGATATCGAGGCGGCCATGCGCGCCCGGGCCGATGCCGGCATATTCCTGTCCGCGCCAGTAGACGAGGTTGTGCTTGCACTCCGCGCCCGGCCGCGCGTGATTGGAAATCTCGTAGGACGGCAGACCGAGTTTGGCGCAAACATCCTGCGTCACGTCGTAAAGCGCGCGCGCAACTGCTTCATCGGGAATCTTGAGCTTGCCGGCGGCATGTAGCCCGAAGAACGGCGTCTCCGGCTCGATGGTGAGCTGATACAGCGACAGATGCTCGGCGGCTTCCGACACCGCGAGCTTCAATTCGTCTTCCCACATCTTCGGGGTCTGGTCGGGCCGCGCGTAGATCAGATCGAACGAATAGCGCTCAAAAGTCGAGCGCGCGATAGCCACCGCATCGAGCGCTTCGCGTGCGGTGTGAAGTCGTCCCAGCGCTTTCAGCGATGCATCGTCCAGCGCCTGCACGCCGAGCGACACACGATTGACGCCGGCGTCGCGATAGCCGCGAAAGCGCGTCGCCTCGACGCTGGTCGGATTGGCTTCCAGCGTCACCTCGACATCGCTGGCGACGCGCCAGTGCCGCGCAATGGAATTGAGGATCGCGCCGACTGTCTGCGGCTGCATCAGTGACGGTGTACCGCCGCCGAGAAAGATCGATGTGACCTCGCGGCCCGGCGTGCGCGCGGCGGTGGTTTCGATCTCGCGCTCGAAGGCGCGCGCAAAACGAAACTCGTCGATCGGCGCGTGACGCACATGGCTGTTGAAGTCGCAGTACGGACACTTCGACAGGCAGAACGGCCAGTGGACGTAAACACCGAAGGCTTGTTTCGCGTCAGCGCTCATTTGAGACACATCTCCGCGAGTTTTACGAAGGCCTTGGCGCGATGGGAGAGACCCATTCCGTGCGGCGGCAGGCCATGCTTCTCGATGCTGGTCATCTCGCCGAAGGTGCGCGTGTGACCATCCGGCAGAAACGCCGGATCGTAGCCGAAGCCAGCGGTGCCACGCGGCGGCCAGACCAGCGTGCCGTCGACGCGCGCCTCGACGTCTTCCTGATGTCCGTCCGGCCAGGCGACGCAAAGCGCCGAGACGAAATGCGCCTTGCGTTGCGCGGGCTCCTTCGCGCCGCGCTCCTGCAACAAGCGTTCGATCTGCGACATCGCGGCGAGAAAATTCTTGTCCTCGCCGGCCCAGCGCGCCGAATAGATTCCGGGCTGGCCATCGAGCGCGTCGACAGCCAGTCCTGAATCGTCCGCGAAGGCCGGAAGCTTCGTCGCCTGTGCCGCGGCCATCGCCTTGATGCGGGCATTGGCCTGAAACGTGGTGCCGGTTTCATCTGGCTCGGCGAGGCCGAGTTCCGCCGCCGACACCGCTTCGACGCCGTAGGGCGCAAGCAGTTCGCGCATCTCGGCGAGCTTGCCGGGATTGTGGGTCGCGATCACAAGGCGGCCGGTGATTCGGCGATGATCACTCATGCGCAATGGTTATCCGTCAAAAGCGCGGTTGAAAGCGGGAAAATTACGCCACCGCCATTTTTTGCAGGTCGACCAGCCGGGCGATGCCCTTCTTGGCCAGCGCCATCAGGTTGAGAAACTCGTCCTGTGAGAACGGCGTCTTTTCGGCGGTACCCTGCACCTCGATGATGCGGCCGTCGCCGGTCATGACGAAGTTCGCATCGGTCTCGGCCTCGGAGTCTTCCGCATAATCAAGGTCGAGCACGGGGGTGCCGTTGTAGATGCCGCACGAAATCGCAGCGACGTTGTCGCGCAGCACGTTGTCGTTCTTCAGCATGTTGCGGGCCTTCATCCACTGAAGGCAATCCGCCAGCGCAACCCATGCGCCGGTGATCGACGCGGTGCGTGTGCCGCCGTCGGCCTGAATGACATCGCAGTCCACCGTGATCTGGCGTTCGCCCAGCGCAACCAGATCGACGGTGGTGCGCAGCGAGCGGCCGATCAGGCGCTGGATTTCGACGGTACGGCCGCTTTGTTTTCCGGCGGCGGATTCACGGCGCATGCGCTCATGGGTGGCGCGCGGCAGCATGCCGTATTCGGCGGTGACCCAGCCGCGTCCCTGACCCTTCAGCCACGGCGGCAGGCGATCTTCCAGCGTGGCGGTGACCAGCACATGGGTGTCGCCGAATTTTACCATGCAGGAACCTTCGGCGTATTTGACCACGCCGCGTTCCAGCGTGACGGGGCGCAGTTCGTCGGGCGCGCGACGGCTTGGCCGCATGAAAAACCTCCTGAAATTCCGGGAAATCCTGATTTGGCGCTGCTTTTAGGGGGTTGGGGCCGCAGCGGCAAGGGAAGATCAAGAGCCGATAAGGATGTTCGCAGAATGCTGCTTGTCATGGCGCCGCGCGATGGACAATTGTAGCAGGAACAACCCGTTTGGAGCCCGATTTTGGCCCACCACGACCCGATAGGCCATCTGATTACGCCGAACGCCGGGCTGGCGCAGCTCAACGAGCGGTCGCGGGATATTTTTCGGCAAATCGTCGAGAGTTATCTGGCCACCGGCGAACCGGTGGGCTCGCGCAACATCTCGCGCCTGATCACGATGCCGCTGTCGCCGGCCTCCGTGCGCAACGTGATGTCGGATCTCGAACAGCTGGGACTGATCTACGCGCCGCATACTTCGGCGGGCCGCCTCCCGACCGAACTCGGATTACGGTTTTTCGTCGACGCGCTGATGCAGGTCGGCGATCTGACCGAGCCGGAGCGGCAATCGATCGAAAGCCAGCTCAAGTCCGTCGGCGGAGCGACATCGGTCGAGGCTGCGCTGAGCGAAGCGTTGACGCGGCTGTCGGGGTTGACCCGCGCCGCCGCCGTCGTGCTGACTGCGAAGTCGAACGTGCGGCTGAAGCATATCGAGTTCGTCCGGCTGGAACCGACGCAGGCGCTGGTCGTGCTGGTGGCCGAAGACGGTCAGGTCGAGAACCGCGTGCTGCCGCTACCGCCGGGTGTGCCGTCCTCGGCGTTGACCGAGGCTTCGAATTTTCTCAATGCCCGAATTCGCGGACGCACGCTGGCCGAGGCGCGCAGCGAACTCGAAGCCGCGCTGACAGCGGGACGCAGCGAACTCGATCAGCTCACGCAGAAGGTGATCGCAGCGGGTATCGCGAGCTGGTCCGGCGGCGCCAGCGATGAGCGGCAACTGATCGTGCGCGGTCACGCCAATCTGCTGGAAGATCTTCACGCGATGGAGGATCTCGAGCGGGTGCGGCTGCTGTTCGACGACCTTGAGGCGAAGAAAGGCGTGATCGATCTGCTTGGCCGCGCCGAGCGCGCCGACGGCGTGCGCATTTTCATCGGCTCCGAAAACAAGCTGTTCTCGCTGTCCGGTTCCTCGACCATCATCGCACCCTATCGCGACGGCGCGGGTCACATCGTCGGCGTGCTCGGCGTGATAGGCCCGACGCGGCTGAACTATGCGCGGGTCATTCCAACGGTCGATTACGCCGCCCGGATCGTCAGCCAGCTCATCGGTAAATAAGTGAAGTTGTCATGGCCGGATTTATTCCGGCCATCCCGGTAATTGAGGCGCTTACGCTCAATTGATCGGGATCACCGGGACAGGCCCGGCGATGACAAAATGAAGCGATGAGCCATATTGGCTTGATTTTAGGCCGCCAAATGACGATATGCGGGCTAACAATCCGACATTCGCGATGACGATTTGCTGAAAAGGGTAAGCAATGGCCAATTCCAATGGGCAAAAGGAACCGCAGGACGCGTCTGCGCCGGAACCGGCGAACGACAAGGAGCCTGTGGTCTCAAAGCCTTACGTGATGCCCGATGATCCCGAGGAAGGTTCGGTCGAAGCGCTCACCAAGGACGTGGCCGAGGCCAAAGATCGCATGCTGCGCACGCTCGCGGAGATGGAAAATCTGCGCAAGCGGACCCAGCGTGAAGTCGCCGACGCGCGGACCTATGGCATTACCGCGTTCGCGCGCGACGTGCTCGACATCGCCGACAATCTGCAGCGCGCGCTGGACGCCGTGCCGATGGACGCCCGCGAAGCCGCCGATCCCGGCCTCAAGGCGCTGATCGAAGGCGTCGAGCTGACGGAACGGTCGCTGCACAAGACGCTGGAGAAAAACGGCGTGCAGAAACTCGATCCGCTTGGCGAAAAGTTCGATCCGAATTTCCATCAGGCGATGTACGAGGTGCCGGATTCCTCGGTGCCCGCAGGAACTGTCGTGCAGGTCGTGCAGGGCGGTTATACCATCGGCGAACGCGTGCTGCGGCCGGCGCTGGTCGCGGTCGCCAAGGGCGGCGCGAAGAACTAAGATTTTCCCGGCGTCATTCCGGACAGTCCGCACAAGCGGACTGATCCGGAATCTTTGAGAGTGCATTCGGCGCAATTTTCGGATTCCGGGTTCGCTCGCAAATGCTCGCGCCCCGGAATGACGGCCTTTAATTAGCGCGGGTCGATGCCGTCGCGGACCGCGCGGAATCGCGGGAACGCTTTCGGCCATTCCTCGCGGGTCGCACTCGCGATGATCCGCAGCGATGATCCGCCGCCGAATCTCAGCCACTGCACCACGGTCACCGGCGTATCGTTCTTGCCGGCCACGGCTTCGATCCGTGTTTCGAATCCGGGCGTGCCTTCGATCCGCATTGGCTCGTTCGAGATGATGCGCGCATTGCGAATGCCGGGAATGGCGGCGGCGGTCTGTTGCGCAAAGCGCCCGCGATCGTCCGGCGACGCCGGGCCCGACGCGGTCAGGCCGATCACCATGTAGGGCGCGCCGTCGAGCGTGGTGTCCTCGGTGCCGTCAGTCAGCAGGATCGATGAGCGCGGCGCCAGGGTGCGAACGGTTTTGAAATCACTGAGTTCGCCGATCTTGAACGGCATCAGGCTGAGCTGTTCCTCGGTCGGCACGTCATTGCGCAGCTTCGCCGAGGCGAACATCTTGCGCATGGCGTCGTCGGAGAGGGGTTTGGCGGCATCCTCGCGCGCCTGCGCGATGATGTAGCCGGTGAACTTCTCGCCGGAGATGATGACCGAGTACATCTTGATCGTGGTCGCGCCGTCCTTGCCGGTATCGGACGTAATGAACGCCTTGCCGGATGCGGTCTCAAAGGCCTCGGGTCTGGATCCGGTGGCGGTCGGCTTACCCTCTTTCACGGCCTCTTCAACCGTTGCGAAGGCTGCGGGAGGAATCTCGGCCACGCCGACCTTGATCTTCTGGTCCGCGGATTCGAACCCCAGAAAATCCTTGGCCACGTTGAGGCCCTCGGCGGGCACCAGCCCGACGCGCGCCCCCGACGGGAACACCGGATCGGCGGCCAGGGCCGGAGATGCGACAGCAACAGCGGAGACGACGGCGAGAATGCGGGCGATTGTTTTCATGAAGCCTGACTGATGTCGTATTGAGGCCGTTCGATGGTCTGGCACGGCGCGGGGTGGTCTCGTTTCGGGGCCCTGACTGTTTCCGCGCCGGGCCAACAGATCAAGGCCCGAATCGTTGCAAATTGACGCATTGGCGATTGCTTCCCATGCCCGGAGGACGGGCCCTGAGGCACCTGCGGAAATTCATTTTCCCGGTTGTTTACAAGGGCTGGTCCTTGCGGCCCCATGCCCCCCTCCTATATGAGGCGGAGCGTCGCGACGTCGCGAATATTTGATATTGGGGGTTTGGATTGGTGTGCCGTCAGGGCCCAGCCAACCTGCCGCAAAAAGAAGGACTAGAGGACCATGGGAAAGGTCATTGGGATCGATCTCGGCACCACGAATTCGTGCGTTGCCGTGATGGATGGCAAATCGCCGAAAGTAATCGAGAATGCCGAGGGCATGCGGACGACACCGTCCATCGTTGCCTTCACTGACGACGGCGAACGCCTCGTCGGCCAGCCCGCCAAGCGCCAGGCTGTTACCAATCCAGAAAACACCATCTTCGCAGTCAAGCGCCTCATCGGCCGCCGCTACGACGATCCGACGGTCGAAAAGGACAAGAAGCTTGTCCCCTACAAGATCGTAAAGGCTTCCAATGGCGACGCCTGGGTCGAGGCCGACGGCCAGACCTACTCGCCTTCGCAGGTCTCCGCTTTCATTCTTCAGAAGATGAAAGAGACCGCGGAAGCCCATCTCGGCCAGAAGGTCGATCAGGCGGTCATCACCGTTCCTGCCTACTTCAACGACGCCCAGCGTCAGGCCACCAAGGACGCGGGCAAGATCGCCGGCCTTGAAGTGCTGCGCATCATCAATGAACCGACCGCGGCGGCGCTCGCTTATGGTCTCGACAAGACCAAGCAGGGCACCATCGCGGTGTACGACCTCGGCGGCGGCACCTTCGACGTGTCGATCCTCGAGATCGGCGACGGCGTGTTCGAGGTGAAGTCCACCAACGGCGACACGTTCCTTGGCGGCGAAGATTTCGACATGCGTCTCGTTGGCTATCTGGCTGACGAATTCCAGAAGGAGCAGGGCATCAACCTGCGCAACGACAAGCTCGCCTTGCAGCGCCTGAAAGAGGCCGCTGAAAAAGCCAAGATCGAACTGTCGTCGACGACCCAGACCGAAATCAATCTGCCGTTCATCACGGCGGATGCATCCGGTCCGAAGCATCTGACCATGAAGCTCACCCGCGCGAAGTTTGAGGCGCTGGTGGACGATCTGATCCAGAAGACCATCGAGCCGTGCCGCAAGGCGCTGAAGGATGCTGGTCTGTCGGCAGCCGAGATCAACGAAGTTGTTCTGGTCGGCGGCATGACGCGCATGCCGAAGGTGCAGGAAGTCGTGAAGCAGCTCTTCGGTAAAGAGCCGCACAAGGGCGTCAACCCGGACGAAGTCGTTGCCATCGGCGCGGCAATTCAGGCGGGCGTGCTGCAGGGCGACGTCAAGGACGTGCTGCTGCTCGACGTGACGCCGCTGTCGCTCGGCATCGAAACGCTGGGCGGTGTGTTCACGCGCATCATCGAGCGCAACACCACGATCCCGACCAAGAAGAGCCAGGTGTTCTCGACCGCCGAGGACAACCAGGGCGCGGTCACCATTCGCGTGTTCCAGGGTGAACGCGAGATGGCGGCTGACAACAAGATTCTCGGTCAGTTCGACTTGATGGGAATTCCTCCCGCGCCGCGCGGCATGCCGCAGATCGAGGTCACGTTCGACATCGACGCCAACGGCATCGTCAACGTGTCGGCGAAGGACAAGGCGACCAACAAGGAACAGCAGATCCGCATTCAGGCGTCCGGTGGACTGTCCGAAAGCGATATCGAGAAGATGGTCAAGGACGCCGAGGCCAATGCGGCCGAAGACAAGAAGCGCCGCGAGGCGGTCGACGCCAAGAACCATGCCGACGCGCTGGTGCATTCCACCGAGAAGGCGCTGGCCGAGCATGGAGCGAAAGTCGGCGAGCCCGAGCGCAAGGCCATCGAAGACGCGCTGGCGGATCTGAAGGAAGCCCTGAAGGGCGACGATGCAGAAGCCATCAAGACCAAGACCAATACCCTCGCTCAGGCTTCGATGAAACTCGGCGAGGCAATGTATACGCAGCAGGCCGAGGCGGACGCCAAGAAGGATGCTGCGAAGGACGATGTCGTTGACGCCGAGTTTACCGAAGTCGACGACGATAAGACCAACAAGAAGTCCGCGTAACCGTACACGACCGGCCTCCCCCTCAAGGGGAGGCCTTTCGTGGTGAACCGAACCACTTACAGATCCAGACTCGCATGACCCAGATCAGCCATGTCTAAGGCCTGCTATTACGAGACGCTGGAAGTCGAACGCTCCATCGACGAAGCCGGACTGAAGTCGGCATTCCGCAAGCTCGCCATGAAATGGCACCCGGACAAGAATCCGGGCGATCCGTCGTGCGAGCACAAGTTCAAGGAAATCTCCGAGGCCTACGAGATCCTCAAGGACGGCAACAAGCGCGCCGCCTATGATCGCTATGGTCATGCTGCGTTCGAGCAGGGCAATGGCGGCGGCCACGGGCCGGGGTTCGGTGCGGGCTTCGCGTCTTCCTTCTCCGACATTTTCGAAGACCTGTTCGGTATGGCCGGGCAGCGCGGCGGCCGCGGCGGCCGCGAGCGTGGCGCGGACCTGCGCTACAACATGGAAATCACGCTGGAGGAGGCATTCTCCGGCAAGACCGCGCAGATCAACATTCCCGTCGCGGTCACCTGCGAGACATGCTCCGGCAATGGCGCCAAGGCCGGCACCAAGCCGAAGACCTGCTCGATGTGCGGCGGCGCCGGGCGTGTTCGCCAGGCGCAGGGCTTCTTCACGCTGGAGCGGACCTGTCCGGGCTGTCAGGGCCGCGGCCAGATGATCGAAACGCCGTGCACGTCCTGTTCGGGACAAGGCCGCGTTCAGAAGGAGCGCGCGCTGTCGGTTAACATCCCGCCGGGCGTCGAGGATGGCACCCGCATTCGTCTCGCCGGTGAAGGCGAGGCGGGCGTGCAGGGCGGTCCTGCGGGCGATCTCTATATTTTCCTGTCGCTGGCTGCGCACCAGTTCTTCCAGCGCGATGGCGCCGATCTTCATTGCCGCGTTCCGGTGTCGATGGTGACGGCGGCCATGGGCGGCGAGTTCGAAGTGCCGACCATCGACAAGGCCAAGACCAAGGTGAAGGTGCCGTCGGGCACCCAGTCCGGCCGCCGCTTCCGTGTTGCCGGCAAAGGCATGCCTGTGCTGCGTTCCCGGCAGATGGGCGACATGTACGTGCAGGTCGTGGTCGAAACGCCCCAGAACCTCACCAAGAAGCAGAAGGAGCTGCTGGCGGAGTTCGAAAAGCTCTCATCGGGCGAAACCCAGCCCGAAGCGGCTGGATTCTTCAAAATGGTCAAAGACTTCTTCGGAACCCGCGCGAATACGCCCTAGGCGCCATCCTTGACGCTTTTTGCTTGCGTCTATACTCATTTGTGAAGGAAATTTGACGCCTCGCCCGTCCCCGGGCTCCGCTGGAAGTATCATGGCTCCCCAATCCACTGTGCGTGCGTTGAAAAAACCGCTTCGTCTTGACGACGAAGTCCGTTTTCTCCGCTCCTGGATTGAAAAGCCGCTGCACATGGGCGCAGTAATGCCCTCCAGCAAGGTGTTGGCGCGCACGGTCGCGCGTTATGTCGATCCGCATTCCGACGGCCCCGTCATCGAGCTTGGACCCGGCACCGGCGCGATCACCGATGCGCTGATTGCGCACGGTGTGACCGAGAAACGCCTGGTGCTGGTGGAGTTCGATCCGGGCTTCTGCGCGCTGTTGCGCGAACGCTATCCGCAGGCGACCGTGATTCAGGGCGACGCCTATAATCTCGATCAGACAATGTCCGAGTGGAAAGAGCCCGCTGCCGCCATGGTGTCGGGCCTGCCGCTGGTCACCAAGCCGATGCTGGTCCGCCTGAAGCTGATGCGCGATGCATTCCTGAAGATGGAAGCCGGCGCGCCCTTCATCCAGTTCACCTATTCGGTGGCGCCGCCGATCCCCAAATCACTGCCGGGAATCCACACCCAGGCCTCCGAGCGGGTCTGGATGAACCTGCCGCCCGCACGGGTCTGGGTCTATCGTAAAGGCTAGGGCATGATCCCGAAAAGTGGGCACCGGTTTTCAGACCACATCATGCCCATTTAAAGCTCGCCTCCGGCCTTTTGCGTCTCAAAATCCCCCAAGCTATAAACCGGTCGCGCCTTCGCTTGATCCGGAGGTGACAGGGACATCATGGCCGCGCTGAAAATCCTCGTCATTCCCGGCTCGCTGCGCACAGGCTCGTTCAACGCACGGCTTGCCGCTGTGGTGGTCAAGGAACTGGCGCTGCTCGATGTCGACGTCACGCTGATCTCGCTCGCTGATTATCCGCTGCCGATCTATGACGGCGACCTTGAAGTGAAATCCGGCGTGCCGGCCAATGCCGTCAACCTCAAGCGCATGATCGGCGCGCATCACGGCGTCTTCATCGTCAGTCCGGAATACAATTCGTCGGTGCCGCCGCTCTTGAAGAACGCCATCGACTGGGTGACGCGGGTACGCGACCGCAACGAGACGTTCGGCCAGGTGTTTCGCGAGCGTGCCTTCGCAATCGGAGCCGCGTCCGACGGAAAATTCGGCGGGCTTCGTGTGCTGATGGCGCTGCGCCAGATTCTGGCGCTGGGCTGCGGCGCGACGGTGATCCCGAAGCAGATGGCGCTGTCGTTCGCCGGTCAGGCCTTCGATGACATGGACCGCCTGAAAGATCCGGCGGATGCCGAGCTGCTGCGCGGAACCCTGCGCCAGTTGATCGCTGCTGCCCAACAGATGATGTGAGACCGCATGAAGCCCACCCACGTTGAAACCCGCGACCGGCTGATCGTCGCGCTCGATCTTTCCAGCGTCGAGGCGGCTGAAGCGCTGATTGCGCGGCTCGGCGACAGCGTGACGTTCTACAAGATCGGATACCAGCTCGCTTATGCCGGCGGGCTTTCGCTGGTACCGAAACTGGCCGAGCGCGGCAAGAAGGTTTTCGCCGACCTCAAGATGCACGACATCGGCAACACGGTTGCCAAGGGCGTCGAGAGCGTTGCGAAGCTTGGCGCGACGTTCCTCACCGTGCATGCCTATCCGCAGACCATGAAGGCGGCGGTCGAGGCGCGCGGATCGTCGCTGAAGATTCTCGCGGTCACGGTGCTGACCTCCTACGACGATGACGATCTGCACGCGGCGGGTTTCCGCTTCGGCGTCTCCGATCTGGTCGAGGCGCGCGCCTTGCAGGCGCAGGCGCTTGGTGTCGATGGTCTCGTATGTTCCGGCGAGGAAGCCGCCACGGTGCGCGGCATTGTCGGCGCGCAGATGGCGCTGGTGACGCCGGGTATTCGCCCTGCGGGCAGCGCTGTGGGCGATCAGAAGCGCATCATGACCCCTAGCCGCGCTATCGCTGCGGGCGCGGATTATCTCGTTGTCGGCCGCCCGGTGGTGGAAGCCGCCGATCCGAAGGCGGCGGCGGAAGCAATTGTTTCCGAAATCGCGCAGGCCGGCGGCTAAAACAAAAAGGAGAATAGCAATGCCCAAGGGTTACTGGATCGCACGGATCGATGTGCATGACCTCGACGCCTACAAAAGGGATTATGTCGCGCACAACGGCGCGGTGTTCAAAAAGTACGGCGCAAAGTTTCTGGTGCGCGGCGGCATCCACGAAGCGCATGAAGGCCCGGGCCGTTCGCGCAACGTCGTGCTCGAGTTCAAGGACTACGAGACCGCGCTCGCCTGCTATCACTCGCCGGAATATGCAGCCCTCGTGAAAGCACGCGCGCCGCATTCCAAGGGCGAGATCGTGATCGTCGAGGGCTACGACGGCGAGCAGCCCTGAGCATGAAGAGTTTAGATTAAGGGTCGATCCGTCATCCTGAGGTGCCGAAGCGAAGCGGAGGCCTCGAAGGATGATGGCGTGACGTCCCCGCATCCTTCGAGGCTCGCAAGAGCTCGCACCTCAGGATGACGAGTTTTATTTCCCCATCCCGTTCTCAGGTACGATCAGCGGCACAAACCCGAACACGTTGCTGCTGTCGGGATCGACCAACACGCGGACGGCATGGACCAGCGTGTCGCCGTAGACCATCAGCTTGTTGACGCCGGGGATCGGCTTGCCCTTGCTGTTGCGCAGCGGGGCGATTGAAAAATAATGCTCGTCGCCGTGAATCAGCAGCACGGGCTTGCCGAAACTTTTCGCGCCGGCCTCGATGGCGTCGAGCGTGTTGGTAAAGCCGGACTGGCGCGGCATTGCTCCGTTCGGAAATCGCGACTCGTCGAACTCGGCCTGCACGAACATCACAACGGCCTTGGCGTTGTCGGCGCTCGCCTTGGCGAAGCTCGCATTGATCCAGGCGACATTGGCCTTGTCGCGGGCGAAGAACTCCGGCGCCGCATCGGGGTCCTGCGCCTCGAAGCCGTTGTTCGAGCCCGGCACATGCGCAGTAAAGAACATCACGCCGTTTTTGGCGAACCGCGTGTTCTCCACGTAGGTCGAGAATTCCGGCATCAGCAGCGCCTGGCTCTCCACATCAAGCGGCATCTTGCCGAGAGATTTTGCGGGCGCTGCGAAAAACATTTCGCGCAGTTTCGCCAGCCGCTCGCGCGGATTGTAGCCGCCCGCGGCCTTGCGGTGGCAATCGAGCCATTCGTTGTCGCCGATGGTGTAGACCAGGGCACCTTCGAAGGTCTGGATCTGGTCGTAGGATTTCTTCAGGACCTCGTCGCTGCACGGCAGCCCGCCGGATTTGATGTCGCCCACATGCAGGGTGAAGGCCGGCTTCAGCGCGTTGACCGCTGCAATCAGCCGGTCGAACTTCGTATAGTCCTCCGGCAGGTTGTAGGGCATGTCGCCGAGCGCCACGAACGAGAACGCATTGTCGCCGCCGATGCGCTCAGCCGCTTGCGCGGGAGCAATTGAAGTCGCGATCGCGAGCATCGCGGTGGATACGGCAAGCAAGAGGCGCATGGGTGGTGTCCTTCGGGAGGTCCCTCAATAGGTCGGCCGCGTGACCCTTGCATGACTTCAGACAGGGCTGTCCAGCCGCGAAAAGCTGGTATTTGCGCCGCGCGGCTCCGGTTGCCGCCGTGGTCCTGCGCCGCTATACCGCCAGAGCAAGCTTAGAAACGTGTTTTGAGGGCTGGAAATGGCCGATATGCGCCTGATCGTTGCTGGAGCCGGTGGCCGGATGGGGCGGACCCTGATCCGCGCCATTGCCGAAACCCCGGGGTGCGTTTTGTCCGGCGCGCTGGAGGCACCGGGTTCCGAATTGCTGGGCCAGGATTCGGGGCTGCTCGCCGGACTGCCCGGCAACGGTATCGAACTGTCGGCCGATCTGTGGGCGCTGTCGAAGAACGCCGACGGCATTCTCGATTTCACCGTTCCCGCCGCGACCATCGCCAATGTCGCCATTGCGGCCCAGCGCGGTATCGTTCACGTCATCGGCACCACGGGTCTCTCGGCATCGGACAACGCGGTCATCAAGAGCGTGACCTCGCAGGCCATCGTGGTGCAATCGGGCAATATGAGCCTTGGCGTTAATCTGCTGGCGGCGCTGGTCAAGCAGGTGGCGAAGTCGCTCGACGAGGATTTCGACATCGAGATTCTCGAAATGCACCACAGGCAGAAGATCGATGCGCCGTCGGGGACCGCCTATCTGCTCGGTCAGGCTGCCGCGGACGGCCGCGGCGTCAATCTCGATCAGCGATCGGTCCGCGCCCGCGACGGTCACACCGGCGCGCGCATTCCGGGCGACATCGGCTTCGCGACGCTGCGCGGCGGCACCGCCACAGGCGATCATAAGGTGATTTTCGCCGGGCCCTATGAGCGCATCGAACTGGCGCACAAGTCGGAGGATCGCATGATCTTCGCGCGCGGCGCGCTGAAGGCGGCGATGTGGGCTCAGGGCAAGAAGCCCGGTTTCTACACCATGGCCGATGTGCTCGGCATCGGCACTTCTTGAATTCATCAGCGAAATCGGAATCGAAAGAATGAGCGACCGTCTTCTCGTGCTCGTGCGTCACGGCCAGAGCGAATGGAATCTGAAGAATCTTTTCACCGGCTGGAAAGATCCCGGTCTCACTGAACTTGGCGTCAAGGAAGCCATCGGCGCGGGCCGCAAGCTGAAGGAACAGGGGCTGACGTTCGATGTCGCCTTCACCTCGGTGCTGACGCGCGCGCAGACCACGCTCGATCTTGCGCTGAAGGAAATGGGCCAGACCGGCATTCCGATCACGCGCAATCTTGCGTTGAATGAACGCGACTACGGCGATCTGTCGGGTCTCAACAAGGACGATGCCCGCGCCAAGTGGGGCGAAGAGCAGGTGCTGGTCTGGCGGCGGTCCTACGACGTGCCGCCGCCCGGCGGCGAAAGCCTGAAGGACACGCTGGCGCGCACGCTGCCTTACTATGTGCAGGAAATACTGCCCTGCGTGCTGCGCGGCCAGCGCACGCTTGTCGCGGCCCATGGCAATTCGCTGCGCGCGCTGATCATGGTGCTGGAAAAGCTGACACCCGATCAGATTCTGAAGCGCGAGCTCGGCACCGGCGCGCCGGTGGTCTACCGGCTCAACGCCGACGCCACCGTGGCGTCGGTCGTCGATCTGGCGTGATAGGTAAACTAGATCGTCATTGCCGGGCTTGACCCGGCAATCCATCTTCTCGATAGAATCTTTTTTGAAGATGGATGCGCGGGTCAAGCCCGCGCATGACATTCAATATGCGTTTGAAGGCGTTACTGCCCCGCCGCCTGCCCGCTTTCCCAGCCGAGCATCGCGCGCTTGCGCGTGATGCCCCAGTGATAACCGGTGAGAGCGCCGCTTTTGCCGATCACGCGGTGACACGGCACCACGAATGAGATCGGATTCCGGCCGACGGCCGCACCGACCGCGCGCGACGCCTTCGGCTTTGCGATCTTGCAGGCGACATCCCCGTAGGTCGTGGCGCGGCCCATCGGAATCTTCAGCAGCGTTTCCCAGACCCGGACCTCGAAGTCGGTGCCGATCAGCACCACGCGCAGCGGCTGGTCTTCGCGCCATTGCGAGGAATCGAAAATCCGTTTCGCCAGCGGCGCGGTCTCGGCGAACGATTCGATGTAGGTCGCCAGCGGCCAGCGCCGCTGCATGTCGGCCAGTGCCGGCATTTCCTCGCCCTCGTCCGCGAATGCCAGGCCCGCAAGCCCGCGCTCGCTAGCGATGACCACCGCCATGCCGAACGGCGAGGGATGGAAGCCGTAGCGCAGCGTCATGCCCTCGCCGCCCTTCTTCCATTCACCCGGCGACATCGCCTCATGGGTGACGAACAGATCATGCAACCGTCCCGGACCGGACAGGCCGGAGTCATAGGCGGCATCGAGCACGCTGGCGGAATCGCGCAGCAGGCGCTTGGCGTGGTCGAGCGTGAGCGCCTGCATGAAGTCCTTCGGTGTCAGTCCCGCCCAGCGCCGGAACAGATGATGCAGTTCGTCGGGCGTCAGGTGCGCGGCATCCGCCATGGCTTCGATGGTCGGCTGGGTACGCCACTGCTCGGAGATGAACCCGATCGCGCGGCGGACCGAATCGTAATCGCGCAGTGCCGCGCCCTGCTTGGACGGCTTTGCGAGTTGCAGATCGGTGAGCATGGATTTCATCGCGGTGTTCATCATGGCGGCGTCCGTTATGCGGTGTCCATCATGATCCGGATTTAGGCCGTTCGTCTTGCGCCAACCACCCGTTTCCCGATTCCAGCTCAGGTCACCGGATTATAGGTCGGGCCGCGTTTGGCGGCCTGGAGCGCCGCCAGCAAAGCTTTGGAAAAACTTGCCTTTTCGTCCGGGCCGAGAAAGCCGCCGATTGAAAGCCGCCGTCCTCTGGAGACCAGATAAAGCTTCTCGATGCCGAATTCGGCGTGCGATTTCTGCTCGAGCTGGACCCACATCGGATTGAGCGTCCATTCGGCGATATGCCCGCGATGGCTGATGCGCCGGACGCGGATTTCATACGGCGTAACGACGATGTCCTCGATGGCGTCGGCGCGGCGGAAGTTCAGTTTGAACGCCCAGTAGATGATCAGCGCGTCGAGCCCGAAGAAGGCGAGCACCGGCCAAGCGCCCATCATCAGGAACATGATGCCCGCCGCGAAACTGACGGCGATGATAAATCCCATCAGCACCAGAAAGCCATGGCGGCTGAGCGAACGATGCGGCGTCAGCCGCGCGCTGAACAGCGGCGCGTCCGCGATCTGCTCAAGATCAAAATCGTTGCGCTCATCCATGGCGCCTTACTATACCGGGAACATGGCAAAAAAGGCGATCACTTCTCATTCAAAGCCAAAACCGAAGTCGCGTGCGGTCAAGACGGCAAAGCCCGCGAAGGTGCTGAAAGCAGGGGTTGCCGGATCGCAGCCCGGCAAGCCGAAGGCGTTCAAGCCGGTAAAGTTCAAGCCTTGGACTGAATCCGAAGTGGTCGAGGCTTTTACGCGCTTCCGCAAGGCCAATCCCGAGCCGAAGGGTGAACTCGAACACCTCAATCCCTACACGCTGCTGGTCGCGGTCGCGCTGTCGGCGCAGGCGACCGACGTCGGCGTCAACAAGGCGACGCGGCATCTGTTCCCCGTGGCCGACACGCCGGAGAAAATGGTGGAACTCGGCGAGGAGAAGCTTCGCGACTACATCAAAACCATCGGGCTCTACCGCACCAAGGCGAGGAACGTCATCGCGCTATCGGAGCAGCTGATCGTACTGTACGGGAGCGAAGTGCCGCGTGATCGCGCGGCGCTGGAGGCATTGCCCGGCGTCGGCCGCAAGACCGCCAACGTCGTGCTCAACATCGCGTTCGGCGAACCGACCATCGCAGTCGACACCCATCTGTTTCGCGTCGGCAATCGTACAGGATTGGCGCCCGGCAAGACGCCGCTTGAGGTTGAGTTGGGGTTGCTCGAGATTGTGCCGCCGCAATTCGCGCGCCACGCCCATCACTGGCTGATCCTGCACGGCCGCTATACCTGCGTCGCGCGCAAGCCGCGCTGCGAAGTGTGCATCATCAACGATCTGTGCCGGTGGCCGGAAAAGACGGTGTGAGTGTTCTTCACCTCTCCCCGCGAGCGGGGAGAGGTCGGACTGCGAAGCAATCTGGGTGAGGGGCAAATGCATTGCGTCGGCCAAGCCCCTCACCCCGACCCTCTCCCCGTAAGAACGGGGCGAGGGAGAAGCCATCATGCCGTCGGGACGCTGGTCCGGCGCACCGGTTCAAGCAATTCAGGCCGCGGGCCCGATAGCCGCTTGTGCATGTGAACCATGAAGGCCATGCCGAACAGCGGTGTCGCCAGATTCACGATCGGAATCGACACGAAGGCGGCGATGAACAGTCCCGCCGTGAAGACAGTCGCGCTGTTCTGCTTGCGCATCAGCTTGGCTTCCTCCGGCGTGCGGAAGCGCATCGCGGCGAGTTCGAAATACTCGCGGCCAAGCAGCCATGCCGTCGCGATGAAGAACACGATGAAGCCTGCACCGGCGATCAGCACGAACGGCAGCGCGATCAGGTAGACCAGGATCGTCAGCAGTGCCGTCTTTGAGCCTTCGATAACGGCGCGGCCAACCGGAAGCGCGACGCCTGGCTTTTCAGCAGGATAGTGCTCGCGCTCGACAATGTCGGCGACGTCGTCGACGAACACGCTGGCGACCAGCGAGGTGATCGCCGGCATCAGGAACACCGCGCCGACCACGACACCGAGACCGGCCGCGATCGAGACAATCCATGTGAGGATGTTGATGAGGGTGTGGTAGTTGGAGCCGACCATGGTCTCGGCCCACAGCCCGCCAGATCCGGCGAGCCAGCTCAGCAGCCGTTGCAGCGCGACCGCGGCTGCGACGATCAGCACCAGCGCAAGGCCGACCGACTTCCACAGGATGGAACGCATCGGCGGCGACAGGATCTGGGACAACGCCTTGAGCGCGGCGTCAAGCATGGGCTTTCCTCCAAGAACTCCTCGCGAGTTCGACAGGGGGAATTAGACATGCGGAGGGGGTTCGGCAAGGGCGGGAGAGCGGCGTGTTTGGCCGCGCGAGCGGATTCTTTATCCGCTTCGCTCGAGATCGGTTTCCGGTTCAGGCTGCGAGGTTGCGCGCCGGTTCGGCTTGCGCCGAAGCTTGCTCAAACGGCGCAACAGGCGCGAGCGGCGCTTCTGGCGTTTCGAAGACTCCCTCTGGAAAGGGATCAGTTTCGTCCGTCACCTCCGGGGACGGCTTTGTCGTATCGGCCCAGTGCAGCGCCGTGTAATCGAAACCGCGGACGATGGTCGGCTTGACGATCTCGAAATAGGGCGAGATGTCGAAGTCGCGCGGCATGTAGAGCGAGGAATCGCGGATGTGCAGGATTTCGCGGCGCGCCTGGCGGCTCGCGGCCTGCGTGATCTTCGGCAAGATCGGATAGCGCACCGCGCCGAACGCCTGCGCGATCAAGGCCGAGCAGATGATCTTGGTCGGATCGCCCGAGCCCAGTGAAATCATCCGCCGCCGCCAGCGCTGCGGGACCGGCACCGGAATGAGATAGCGCATCAGATCGAGAATATTCTTGGTGTCGTAGCCGAAGCCGACGCGGTTGATCGCGTAGCGGCAGACCGTGGTGCGGTCCTCATAGGACAGCCCGACGGGGCGGCAGAGGCGGGTGTGATAGGGATAATATTTCGAGAGCGGCGCGGTGGTAACGCCTTCGCCGATATTGGCCTCGATCAGCACATGCGGCTCGCCGTCGGGCTCGTTCGCGCCATCGATCGGGCCGACATAGAGCGCGGCGTGAGACCACGTCGATTGGGTGAGATACTTGATGATGCCGGAGACGCGGTTGTTGCCTTCGACCAGCAGCACGTCGCCGGCTTCGATCAGCCCGCGCAGCCGCTCCGGATCGCTCGGCGTAAAGGGTTCATAGCCCGGCACCTCTTTCTGGAGGTAACCGGCAATGATCTTGCCGACAGTATCGAGCATAATGCCCATTGGAGGATCCCCCCGAGCGGCACGTTCCGGCCGCTTTCTTGTTGGCTTATTGTTGTCGAAAGCAATTTCAATTTAGTTCATGCGTCAAGCCCGTCGCTCATCAAACATTCACCATGACCGTTGCCGGAAGCCTTATGATACGGCAATTTCGTCTGATATCCCTGTTTTTGGTCGAATTTCGGAAACCATGACATGACAATTACCCGGCGCGATCTTCTAGCCGGCTCGGCGGCAATGGTGCTTTCGCCGTTCGCGACGCGTGCCCTGGCTGCGCCGCTGCCGCGCGACGCCGAGGTGGTTGTGATCGGCGCAGGTGCCGCCGGGATTGCCGCCGGGCGCCGCATTGCCGCGGCCGGCCGCAAGGTTATCGTGATCGAAGCCGCTCCCAACATCGGCGGGCGCTGTGTCACCGACGCGGCCTCGTTCGATGCCCCGTTCGACCGGGGCGCGCGCTGGCTCTACAACGCGGAGACCAGTCCGGTCGCGAAACTGGCGCGCGGCGTCGGCATGGACATGCTTCCCGCCCCACGCGGCCAGCGCATCCGGATCGGCCGCCGCAACGCGCGTGCCGGCGAGAGCGAAGATTTTCTCGCCACACTGGTTCGCGCCAATCGCTCCATGGGCGATGCCGTGCGCGGCAAGGCCGATATGCCGGCGGCGGCCGGGTTGCCGAAGGATATCGGCGTGTGGGCGGGCACGACGGATTTCCTGCTGGGCGCCACCGCCACCGGCAAGGACCTGAAGGATCTCTCCGCACTCGATCTCGTCGCCATGGCGCAGCGCGACGGGCCATCGGCCTGCCGTCAGGGACTGGGTGCGCTGATTGCCAAGCTCGGCGAGGGGTTGCCGCTGATGCTGTCCACGCCCGTGACTCGTATCGTCTGGAGCAACCGCGACGCGCAGCTCGAGACACCGGCGGGAAAGCTCAACGCAAAGGCTGTCATCATGACGGCATCGACCAACGCGCTGTTGTCCGGGAAAATCAAGTTCGCGCCTGAACTGCCGAAACGCCAGCAGGATGCGGCGTCGAAACTCACGCTCGGCAGTTACGATCACATCGCACTCGAATTGCCGGGCAATCCGCTTGGGCTGTCGCGCGACGATATCGTGATCGAACAAAGCACCGACCGCAGCACCGGCTTTCTGCTCGCCAATCTTGGCGGCTCATCGCTGTGTCAGGTCGATGTCGCGGGCTCGTTCGGCACTGAGCTGTCGGCGCGGGGCGAGGCGGCGATGGTGGCGTTTGCGACGGAGTGGCTGACGAAACTGTTCGGCGCGGACGTCAAGAACATCGCCCGGCGCACCACCGCGACACGCTGGAACGACATGCCGTACATCTATGGGGCGATGTCGGCGGCCTCGCCCGGCGGCCAGCCGGCGCGCAAGGTTCTGATGGAGCCATTGGGCAGCCTGTTTTTCGCAGGTGAAGCCGCGCACGAAACCCAGTGGGGCACCGTCGGCGGCGCCTGGGAATCCGGCGAGCGCGCCGCGGAGGCAGCCTTGCGCAAGATCGGCGCGCTTAAAGATGCGCCGGGGCCCGAGAAATCCGGCAAGAAGCCGAAGCGCACGCAGTCGCGCGCGGCGGCGGAGCCGCCCGCCCCCGGCGAGCGCAGCCTGAACTGGCCGCGCTGACGAGCGATCAGCCGCGCAGCACGCCGCCGGTCTTCTTGGTGACATCCGCGATGATCTTGGAGGCGACTGCGTCGATCTCCTGATCGGTCAGGGTCTTCTCGCGGGGCTGCAAAGTCACGGCGATGGCGATCGATTTCTTGGCCTCGTCGATGCCCTTGCCTTCATAGACGTCGAACACCGTCACATTGGTGATCAGCTTCTTGTCGGCGGCCTGTGCCGTGCGCACGATATCGCCGGCCTTGACGCTGCGATCGACAATGAATGCGAAATCGCGCGACACTGGCTGGAACGGCGACAGCTCCAGCAGCGGCTTGGCGCGGGTCGGCTTCGCCTTGGCATCGGGAATCCGCTCGAGGATGACTTCGAAGGCCACCAGCGGGCCGTCGGCCTTCAGGGCTTCCAGTGCGCGCGGATGCAGTTCGCCGAAATATCCCAGCACATTCTGCGGGCCGATCTGGATCGCGCCGGAGCGGCCGGGATGCAGCCACGCCGGAAAATTTTTCGACTCAGCCGCCGAGACAACCTGAAGCCCTTGCATCGGCGCACCCGCCGCGGCCAGCACCGCCAGCGCATCGGCCTTGGCGTCGAGCGCATCGACGGTCGCCGAGCCGGACCAGAAACGGCCAATGCCCTTCGATGAAGCCATCGCGCGGCGCACGCCGCTCGCGGCCATGAACTGGTCTTCGGGGCGATCGCCCTTGAAGATCTGTCCCACCTCGAACAGCGCCACATCCGCGAAGCCGCGATCCGCATTGGCCTGTGCCGCCGCGACCAGTCCCGCGATCAGCGAGGGACGCATGTCGGAGAGATCCGACGCAATCGGATTGGCCAGCGTCAGTTCGGGTTTTCCGCCGCCGAACAGTTCGGCCTGCGGTTTGGAGACGAACGACCACGTCACGGCCTCGGTCATGCCGCGCGCGGCCAGTGCGCGTTTGGCGCGGCGGGTGCGGAGCTGAATCTGGGTCAGCACCGGCTTGCGCGGCGCATCGCCGCGTTCGAACGGCGTCAGCGGCACGCTGTCGACGCCGACAATGCGCACGATCTCTTCGACGATATCGGCCTTGCCATGGACGTCGCTGCGCCACGACGGCACCGCGACCTTCACGACAGGGCCGGTGCCTGCGACCATGAATCCGAGATGGCCCAGGATCAGTTTTATCTGCGGGAACGGCACCTCAATGCCGGCAAGACGTTTCACCTCTGCCAGCGGGAATTCGATGATGCGGTCGTCGCCATGGGATTGTCCGGCGACCACGATCTCCGACGGCGTGCCACCGCAAAGATCCATCACCAGCTTGGTCGCCATCTCGAGGCCCGGCACCATGAAAGCCGGATCGACGCCGCGCTCGAAGCGATAGCGCGCGTCGGAATTGATGCCGAGCTTGCGTCCGGTCTGCGCGATGTTGATCTCGTTCCACAGCGCCGACTCGATCAGCACGTCGGTGGTATTTTCGTCGCAGCCGGAGGCTTCGCCGCCCATAATGCCGGCGATGGATTCCACGCCGTTGTCGTCAGCGATCACGCAGACGGTGTCGTCCAGTGCGTAGGTCTTGCCGTCGAGCGCGATGACCGTCTCGTTGCGTGCGTGGCGCACGGTGAGATTGCCCGTCACCTTCCTGGCGTCGAACACATGCAGCGGCCGCGCGCGGTCGAAGGTCATGAAGTTGGTGATGTCGACCAGCACGTTGATCGGGCGCAGGCCGATGGAGGTCAGGCGCTTTTGCAGCCATTCGGGCGAGGGGCCGTTCTTGACGCCGCGCACGAGGCGCAGCGCGAAGCCCGGACAAAGTTTCTCGTCCTCGATCTTCACCTGCACGGGGCAGGGGAATGCGCCCTTGATCTGCTTCGGCGCGTTGTCCTTGAACTTGCCCATGTCGGCGGCGGCGAGATCGCGCGCGATGCCGTGGACGCCGGTGCAATCCTGACGGTTCGGCGTCAGATTGATCTCGATCACCGGATCGCCGAGGCCGGCCCACTCCGCATACGCCTTGCCGACCGGCGCGTCAGCCGGAAGCTCAATGATGCCGTCGTGGTCTTCGGAGAGTTCAAGCTCGGCGGCCGAACACAACATGCCGTGGCTCTCGACGCCGCGGATGGTGCCGACGCTCAGGGTAATGTTCTTGCCCGGAATGTAGGTGCCGGCCGGTGAGAACACGCTGACAAGGCCCGCGCGCGCGTTCGGCGCGCCGCAGACGACCTGCAGCGGCTTGTCGCCGTTTGCGATCTGGCCGTAATCGACCATGCAGACGCGCAGCCGGTCGGCATTGGGATGCTGCTCGGCGGAGAGGACCTTCGCGATGACGAACGGCGCGAGCGCCTTGGCCTTGTCGTCGATATGCTCGACCTCAAGCCCGATCATGGTGAGCTTGTCGGCGATCTTCTCGAGCGGCTCGTCGGTGTCGAGATGCTCTTTCAGCCAGGAGAAGGTGAATTTCACGACGACAACCCTCCCGCCAGCGTCGGGACATCGAGCGGCTTGAAGCCGTAGTGATTGATCCAGCGCGTATCGCTCTCGAACATTTGCCGCAGATCGTTGATGCCGTACTTCAGCATCGCGATGCGATCGATGCCCATGCCCCAGGCGAAGCCCTGATAGACGTCGGGATCGATGCCGCAGGCGCGCAGCACATTCGGATGCACCATGCCGCAGCCGAGAATCTCCAGCCAGTCTTCGCCTTCGCCGAAGCGGATTTCGCCCTTGTCGCGGCGGCACTGGATATCGACTTCCAGCGACGGCTCGGTGAACGGGAAGAACGACGGACGGAATTTCATGTTGACGTTATCGACCTCGAAGAACGCCTTGCAGAATTCAGCGAGAATCCATTTCAGGTGGCCGAGATGCGAGCCCTTGTCGATCACGAGGCCCTCGACCTGATGGAATTGCGGGGTGTGGGTCGCGTCGCTGTCGATGCGGTAGGTGCGGCCCGGACAGATCACGCGGATCGGCGGCTTCTGCGACAACATCGTGCGCACCTGCACCGGCGAGGTGTGGGTGCGCAGCAGCGGCCGCGAGCCATCTTCTTTGCGGTTGAAGAAGAACGTGTCGTGCATTTCCCGCGCCGGATGGCCTTCGGGGAAATTCAGCTTGGTGAAATTGTAATCGTCGGTCTCGATGTCCGGACCCTCGGCAATCGAGAAGCCCATGTCGGCGAAGATCGCGGTGAGTTCGTCCATCACCTGAGAGAGCGGATGAATGCGGCCCTGCTCGGCGGGCGTCTCGCGCGTCGGCAGCGTGACATCGATGGTTTCCGATGCCAGCCGTGCATCGAGCGCGGCGTTCTTGAGAATGTCGCGGCGCGCGGCGAGCGCTTCCGTCACCTTGTCTTTCGCGAGATTGATCTTCGCGCCTTCGGTCTTGCGCTCGTCCGGCGACATCTTGCCGAGCGTCGCAAGCAGCGCGGAGATCGAGCCCTTCTTGCCGAGTGCGCCGACGCGCACGGCTTCCAGCGCAACTTCATCGGAAGCCGCGGCGATCGCGCTAAGGATTTCGGTTTCGAGTTTGGCGAGGTCGGACATTGTAGAAAGCCCCATCGGAACGGTGGTGTGTTTGAACCGTCCGGTGGGGTTTAATCAAGCCCAGCCGAACGGGTCGGAGCGTTTTACGCTCCGGTCGTGTCGGCCTCGTACAAGAGGGGCATGCCTAGGCCGCGAACGCGGCGATCGGCAGGCTTACGCCGCGAGAGCGGCTTTGGCCTTTTCAGCAATCGCCTGGAACGCCGCCGGTTCGTGGATCGCGAGATCCGACAGCACCTTGCGATCCACCACGACGCCCGACTTGGCGAGGCCGTTGATAAACACGCTGTAGGTCATGCCGAACGGGCGCACGGCCGCGTTGAGGCGCTGAATCCAGAGCGCGCGGAAGGTGCGCTTCTTCAGCTTGCGGGCGCGGAAGGCGTACTGGCCTGCCTTGTCCACGGCGGCCTTGGCGGCGCGGATGGTATTCTTGCGGCGGCCGGAAAAACCCTTGGCGGCCTTGTAGACTTTCTTGTGCTTGGCGTGAGCCGTCACACCGCGTTTAACGCGAGCCATGACTGATCTCCTTCATCTGAAAATTGAATTGGTGACAGAGTGCCGCGCTGTCGCGCGGCCCGGTGATCAGGCGTTTGGCAAGAAGTACTTCTTGACGTTGTCGCCGTCGGTCTTGAACAGAATGCGGGTCCCGCGGAGCTGACGAATCTGCTTCTTCGTCCGCTTGATCATGCCGTGGCGCTTGCCCGCGTGGGCAGACACGACTTTTCCGGTCCCGGTGACTTTGAAGCGCTTTTTAGCGCCCGACTTGGTCTTCAGCTTGGGCATTTGGCTCTCCTGTTGCCGCAACAAAAAACCGCCCCGAAAGGCGATCTGGCGGCTGAAATGCTCGTTAGAGCGTTGATAATGCTCGACTTAATCCCGTGTGGAGAAAATCAGCATTGGCGTCGCCACGGCAGCCCTTAATCAGCCGGGCGACGAAGGTTGGGCTTATGGCAGACAAGCCGCGAATTGGCAACGATTAAGACCATTATTGAACGCAGGGAACCGTTTCAGCGACTATTCTGAAGACCTTCGCGCCCTCATGCTGGAAAGCCAGTCCCATGAATGTCAGCGTTCTGAAGTGGTCGGCCCCCTTCGCCTTTGCCGCAGCGGTTCTCCTCGCGGGTTCTCCCGCCCGGGCCGCCTCGTTCGACGGCCCCTGGACGGTCATCATCGTCACCCAAGCCGGCAACTGCGACGCGGCCTACAGCTTTCCGCTGCAAGTCAGCGGCGGCCGGATCGTCTCGGCTGGCGGCGCGACCATCAGCGGGCGCATCAGCGGTGGCGGCGGGGTCAATGTCGCGATTTCCAGCGGCGGCTCCTCCGGCCGGGCCAGCGGACGGCTGTCGGGCTATTCCGGATCAGGCCGCTGGAGCGGCATCCTGAAGGGGGCCCGATGCAGCGGGCGCTGGGAAGCGCATCGGTAATATATTATTGGAATAATTAGATATTTTCGAAAGTGCCGCGCAGTTGCTGCGCTGTGCTGGAAGTCTCGCCACAATCTGACTATATCCCTCCCAGCACCCACCACATGTGAGGGATAGAGATGGCCGCGCGCGCCAAGACGATTGCCTTGTCCTTGTATCCAGCCGCCCGGCTGTTCGCTCTGGCCGCCTTTGCCGCTGCGGCCCTGACGGCGGCTGTTGTGCTGGCCAGCTCGGCCAAGGCCGGTTCCTCATTCGACGGCTCGTGGAAGGTCACCATCATCACCCAGTCCGGCAATTGTGATCCGGTCTACAGCTATCCGGTGAAGGTCGAGGGCGGCCGCGTCAGCTATTCCGGTGATGGCGGCTTCGATATTTCCGGTCATGTCGGCGACGCCGGCACGGTCAGCGTTGCGATTGCGCACGGTGACCAGAAGGCCAGCGCCAGCGGCAAGCTCTCGGCCAATTCCGGCTCCGGGCAGTGGAGCGGCAAATCCTCGAGCATGACGTGCTCGGGCCGCTGGGAAGCCACCCGCGCTTCGTAGTTCTTCAGCGGGATTTGCTGAAACGAGAAAGCGCTGCTCTCCGCGGCGCTTTTTTATTGGCGAGGTTCTGCAATCGATCGGTTTTGTCGCGGCTATCAGGCCGGCGCGTTGGCGATCCTGATCAGTTCGTCGAGGAATTCGCTCTGGCGCTGTTTCGGCAAAGGCCTGTCTGACAGTGTGAAGCCAAGAAACGCCCAGTAGAGAATTTGCGCCCGCGCCCGCGCCACATCCGGCGGACATCCCGCCGCCGTCAGAAGGCTTTCGATATAGGATAGCCGGCGCTTGTCGATCGCCTGCACCGCCGCGCGCGCCGCCGGATCGACGGTGGCCCAGCTCCGCACAGCGACCTCGACCGGGAGTCTCGCGCTGAACGCCCCGCGCAGCAACACGTTGAGCGGCGCCTCGCGGTTTCTGGATTGTTCGAGATTGGCGATGATCTGCTCGGTCGAAATCTCGCGCCACCGCTTGAGCAGAGCTGAGTGAAACGCGCCGACATCTGCGAAATGCCAGTAGAAGCTGCCGCGTGAGACGCCCATGGCTTTCGCCAGCGGCTCGGCCTTCAGCGCGGTATAGCCGCTTTGAGTGAGCGTTTTCAGGCCCTGATCGAGCCAGTCGTTGGCGGAAAGCTGGACGGTGGTCACGCAAGCGTCTCCGATGTTCGGAAGCGACCATACATAACTGTATTGACAGGCACCAGCATCCGGTGCATCGTCACCATACAGTTATGTATGGCTACCTTATGGAGGCAGCGTGATGCGCGATTTGCTTTTGCAATGTTCCGGTGCGCTCGCGATTGTGGTGGCGCTGGTTCATGGTGTGCTCGGCGAGACGAAGGTGTTCGCGCGTGCGACCATCGAGCCGCCGCGCTTGCGGACGCTGATACGGCTGGTCTGGCAGGCAGGCACGCTGGCGTGGATCGGCGGCGGAGTGCTGCTGATCGCGGCGCCGTATATGGCGTCGGAGCCGGCGCGCCACTGGATCGTTGCGACGTTCGCGGTGGTGTTCGGATTTGCGGCGCTGGCCAATGCCTACGCTACACGCGGACGTCACTTCGGATGGATGCTGCTGAGCGGTGTGGTCGCCCTCGGGATCGCGGGTTACTAAGGCATACCCGTCAAAGGGAGCCGCCGCGGGTTACTGCAACGGCGGATCGCCGGTGGTCTGCTTCTTGGCGAGATCCATTTCAGTGACGGCAATCAGGATTTCAGCGCGGGTCTTGAGGTCGGGCGCTTCCAGCAGCGCCTGCTTTTCCGCAGGCCCATAGGGCGACATCATTGCCAGCGCATTGACCAGCGCCTCATTGGGCGCGCTCTCAATGCCTTCCCAATCGACCTTGAGCTGATTGGCTTTCAGAAACAGCGTAAGCGCCTGGAGCAAAGCCTGGCGGTCAACTTGCTCCTCGCCCTTGCGCGCGATGAAGTCGTCGATGAACGCGGCAAAATCAACGCGGCACTGGCGATAGGGGGTGAGAACCGTCTTCTCCTCCATCACCTTGAAGCGCGCAATGCCGGTCAGTTCCAGAATGTAGCGGCCGTCGCCGGACTCGGCGAGCTGCGTGATGCGTCCAACGCAGCCGACCTTGAACAGCGAGGGCCGCTCGTTGCTCTGGGAATGGGTCACGTCAGGCTGGATCATTCCGATCAGGCGGTGGCCGTCGCGAAACGCGTCATCCACCATCTGAAGATAGCGCGGCTCGAAAATATTCAGCGGCATCTGGCCGCGCGGCAGCAGCAACGCTCCCGGCAACGGAAACACCGGAATGATTTTCGGCAGATCGGCGGGTCCACGGTATTCGGCGTTGATCGGCATCCGCTTCCCTCACATCAGTCGTACGGAAATTCCGTAAAGAGCCTCAGGAGAAAAGGATCGTTGAAAGACGCTTGCGGCCTTCAATGGTCGCATCGTCATTCGGTCCCCACGCTTCGAAGAACTGCACCAGCTTCTTGCGCGCACCGTCGTCGTCCCACTTGCGGTCGCGCTTGACGATTTCCATCAGGTGGCCCGCCGCTTCGGTACGCTTGCCGCTGGCGTTGAGTGCGACGGCGAGATCGAATCGGGCCTGATGATCGAGCGGGTTGGCGGCGACCTTCTGTTCGAGGTCCGTCACCGGGCCGACGGCTTTGGCCTGTTCGGCGAGATCGAGCATGGTTTGTACTGCGGAGATCGCGGCATCGTTGCGCTTGGACTCCGGCACCAAAGCCAGCGTCTGCTTGGCCTGCTCCAGCGCGCCGGTTGCGACGTAGCATCGCGCGAGACCGGCAAGTGCGGTGAGATTGGTGGCGTCGACGCCGAGCACTTCGGCATAGATCGAGGCGGCAGTCGCTGCGTCGCCGGCCGCCATCGCGGTCTCGGCCTCGTTGAGAATTTCGGCGATGTCGCCTTCCGGCGAAGGCATGCCCTGGGTCAGCTTGTCGATAAAGGCCGTGACCTGGCTTTCAGGCACCGCGCCCATGAAGCCGTCGGCTGGCTGGCCGTTGACGAAGGCGATGACGGCGGGAATCGACTGGATGCCCATCTGCCCCGGAATCGCGGGATGCTCGTCGATGTTCATCTTGACCAGCTTGACCTTGCCTTTGGCGGCACGGACGGCTTTTTCGATGGTCGGCGTCAATTGCTTGCAGGGGCCGCACCATGGCGCCCAGAAGTCGATCAGCACCGGCTGGCGCTTCGATTCCTCGATGACGTCCTTCACAAAGGTCTGGGTCGTGGTGTCCTTGATGAGGTCGGGGGGCGTCATTGCCGCCGGTCCGCTGCCTTGCTCGACTATGGTCACGTGATCCTCGTCTGCCGCATGTCTTATGGAAGAGAGCCGCTTCTAGCACGATCGGGGCATTTTCCGGCAGCTTCGATCCGCCGCGGTGAAAATGGCCGATATGCAAGAAAGCGCGAATTTCCGCGCGGGCCGGGTGGCCGTCAGGCCGGGAACGGCGCAAAGCCACAGATGGAGGTCTTTTGGCTAATTTTCAATCGGGTGATAGGCCGCAAAGGCTCGTGAAAACATCGATTTGGCTCGAAATCGCCGGAACCGGGCATGAGGAATAAAGGATTCGCCCTGTTGCATTGCATGGCCGCATTTGGCATAGGTTTGCCCGGCGGCGCGCTTTGCGCCCCGCCAATTCTGATGCGGGTGTAGCTCAGGGGTAGAGCACGACCTTGCCAAGGTCGGGGTCGAGGGTTCGAATCCCTTCGCCCGCTCCAGAAATTCTCGATTGAGAATCTTGGCCGATAGCTACGACAGGATCGTTGCCGTCGAATGACAAGCCGCCGCAAGGCGGCTTTGTCGTTTTTGCGCTGCATCGCGCGACATTCACGGACCAGTCCCAACGCCCATGCGCCTACTCAGCCACAGGGAATCTGCCTAGCATCCCGCCGGCTCGGGCTGAGCGGACGATCCGGCTTGGGCAGCGACAAAAAACATAACGTCCAAATAAAATGTCCATGGGAGGACTTCGATGCTCAGCAAGTTTTCGTGGGTCGCTTTGGCGTGTCTCGCCACGGCTGCAATTTTCACCGGTGTGAGCGCGCAGGCAAAGGAGGTCAGGCTCGATACGTCGGACACCATGATTCCGACCGGCGACGCCGGCATCCAGCTGTTCGTGCGCAACAAGCATCCGGCGGGCCAGAAAAAATTCGCGCCCGACAAGATCCTGCTTTACGTGCACGGCGCGACCTATCCATCCGAGACCGCGTTCGATCTGCCGATCGAAGGCAAGTCGATGATGGATTTGATCGCGGCGCGCGGCTACGACGTCTATCTGGTGGACATTCGCGGCTACGGCCGCTCATCGCGTCCAGCGGAAATGAGCCAGCCGCCCGGCGACAACAAGCCGATCGTCCAGACAAAAGTCGCCGCGAAGGACTTTGGGACGGCGGTGGACTACATCCTGAAAAAACGCGGCGTTTCCAAGATCAATGTGATGGGCTGGTCGTGGGGCACCTCGACGGTCGGTCTCTACACCAGCGAGAACAATGCCAAGGTCAACCGCCTCGTGCTTTACGCGCCACAGTGGATTCGCACCGAACCGCCGCCAGCCACGTGGCCGAAACTTGGCGCGTATCGTCTCGTCTCGAAGGATTCGGCCAAGGAACGCTGGCTGAAGGACGTGCCGGAGAACAAGAAGGCTGATCTCATTCCGCCCGGCGTGTTCGACGCCTGGGCCAAGGCGACCTGGGCCACCGATCCGGATTCGGTGACAAAGAATCCGGGCATGCTGCGCGCGCCGAACGGTGTGATCGAGGATACCCAGCTTTATTGGGGCGCCGGCAAGGCGCTGTTCGATCCCGGCAAGATCACGGTGCCGACGATTATCCTGCACGCCGAATGGGATGCCGATTTGCCGAGCTATCTCGCGCAGAACTATGTCAAGCAGTTGAAGAATGCGCCGTACTGGCGCTTCATCGAGATCAGCGAGGGCACCCATACGGTGATGATGGAGAAGAACCGCATGCAGTTCTTCCGCGAGTTGATGAATTTCCTCGACGAGGAAAAGCCGCTCGCTCTGAACTGATCGCGGATCACAAAAAGAAAAGGCCGGGTTTGACCCGGCCTTTTTGCTTCATGGGCACGTGAGGCGGAGGTGGCTCACGCCAGTTGCGATTCGTACGCCTTCAGATGGGTGTAGACGATGCGCAGCAGCGGCACGTTCAGCGCCCCCTTCTTGTTGGTCTCGGCGCGATGGATCAGATCGCCGATGATCTGATCGGCTTCGATTCTCGCATTGCTGCGGATATCGCGCAGCATCGATGCCGTCATCTGCGATCCCGGCGCGAACAGCAGACCGCCGGTGCGTTCCAGAAACTCGGCGCGGGGGGCATAGCCCGCCGCTTCGGCGACTGAGGCGATCTCTGCACGAAGGCCGCGGATGAACTGTTCGCCGCCCGGCGCGCCGGAGATATGCCCGGCCGGTGCCCGCATCAGCGACGTTGCGCCCGCCAGCGTCGCGAGGAACACCCACTTCTCGTACATTTCCTGAACGATGATATCGCTGGCCTTGGCGTCGAACATCGCGCCCTGCAACGTCGCCTCGATGCGCTTGGCGCGATCGCCTTTGGGCGTGCCGCGCTCGCCGAACGACATCGCGTGCATCGGCGTGAGCTGATGGATGACGCCCTGCGGGTCGAGCATCGCGGCGACCTGGCATTGCCCGCCCATGACGCGATCGATGCCGAACTTCGCATCCAGCACGTCGAGATGCTTCATGCCGTTGAGGAATGGAATGATTGCGGTGTCGGGGCCGACGGCGGCGGCGAAGGACGCGATTGCGTCGTCGAGATCGTAGGCCTTGCAGCTCAGGATGATGACGTCGAACGGGGTCGTGATTTTTTCCGCCAGAAGGGTCGGCGGGTTCTTGAGCGTGACGTCGCCGACCGGACTTTTGATGACGAGGCCATTCTTTGCGAGCAACTCGGCGCGCTTCGGACGCACGAGGAAGGTCACGTCGCGGCCGGCCTGCAAAAGTCTGCCGCCGAAATATCCGCCTGTTGCACCGGCGCCGATCACAAGTATGCGCATAGTCAGATCCACTTCTTGGTGAGTGTTAGAGCACGAAAGCGGTCACGGAATTTTGGGCGAGAACACGCCCTGCGAAGAGCGCGCGATCCTTGCTTGAATGGCGACACCGGCGCAAGCAGGGCTCACGCCGGCGTGATGCTCGGCAGCTATGCGCCTACCACTTCTCGCCGAACGGGCGAATTTCCAGTTCGAAGGTCCAGGCGCTGCGCGGCTGCTGGTAGAGCAGCCAGTAGGATTCCGCGACCGACGCCGGCGGCATCAAGAGATCGGGATTGTCCAGTGCGTTCGGGCCATTGGCCTCGATGCGCCGCTGGCGGACCCACTCGGTATCGACGCCGGAATCGATGATCAGGTGAGCGACGTGGATGTTCTGTGGTCCGAGCTCACGCGCCGTCGCTTGCGCCACGGCGCGCAGGCCGAACTTTGCGCTGGCAAAGGCCGCGTAGCCCGGTCCGCCGCGAAGGCTGGCGGTGGCGCCCGTGAAGAAGATGTTGCCCTTGCCGCGCGGCAGCATCACGCGCGCCGCTTCGCGCCCGGCAAGGAAACCGGAATAGCAGGCCATTTCCCACACCTTGCGGAAGACGCGTTCGGTGGTATCGAGAATCGGAAAATTGACGTTGGCGCCGATGTTGAAGATGCAGACTTCGAGCGGGGCGTGCTTGTCAGCGTCGGTGATGAAGGACACGATCTCCTCTTCCTTGCGCGCATCAAGCGAACGGGCGTGGATTTCTCCGCCTGCCGCCTCGATCTCCTTCACCAGCGGCGCGAGCTTGTCGCCGTTGCGGCGGCCCGCGAACACAGTGAAGCCTTCGGAAGCGAATTTCTTGGCGATCTCGCCGCCGATAAAGTCGCCGGCGCCGATCACCGCCACGGTCGCATTTCTCTTGGCCAAGGTCCGTCTCCTATCAACAGAGGTCGTTTGCGGTTATCGCGGTGCGGCAGACCTCAGGTCCGCCGCGCAGGGTCAGATTATCACTTCGGATCGTCGCTCATGACTTCGCCGAACAGTTCCCAGTTCTTGCCGTTCCAGCGCTGCAGTTGCGACTGCGTATACATCTGGTTGTTGGTCGGGCCTGTGTTCACAACGATGCCCGGAAGCGACATCGGCAGCGCCAGCCCCTTGATGTTGCGGGTCTGCTTGAGAATGTTCTCGCGAGACAGGTCGTTTCCGCACTGTTTCAGCAGCGCCTCAAGGATCACGCCCTGATGCATCCCGGCAAAATAGTTGGCGTCGGCGATGTCGGCGCCCGGCATGTATTTCGCCATGAACGTCAGATACTGCTTCACGCCGGGATCGTTTGCCCATTTCGGATCGTCAGGGTCCTTGCGGTAGGTGGCGGTGACAATACCCTTGGAAATTTCAAGGCCGGCGGGAGCGAGAACCGACGCGATTGATGTCGAGATCAGGTTGACCAGGAATTCCGGTTTCCAGTCGATTTCGTGAACCCTCCGGATCGCCTGTGCGGCGAATTTCGGCGTGCCTGCGAACAGAAAGACCTTCGCGCCTGAACTCTTCAGCGACACGATCTGTGAATCAACCGACGGCTGGCTGATTTCATAGGCAGCGGTCACGACCTTGCTGTCGAATGTATCCTTCATCTCGGAGCGGAAGCCGTTGATGAAATCCTTACCGAGATCGTCGTTCTGGTAGAGGATCGCGATCTTGGCGTCGGGGAATTGCTTGGCGACATACCGCGCGTAGATTCTGGATTCTGAGCCATAGCTCGGCAGCGCTGTGGTGATAAACGGATACTCCTTGTAATCCGTAAACCGGGATGCGCCGGTGACAATGAAAGCCTGCGGCACCTTCTTGCCCGCGAGATATTTGGCGATCGCCAGATTGCTGGGGGTGCCGAGCGTGGCGAATATGAAGGCCACTTCGTCGGATTCTACCAGCTTGCGGACCTGCTCCACGGTTTTGGGCGGGCTGTAAGCATCATCGAGATCGATCAGCTTGATCTTGCGTCCGTTCACGCCGCCGCGTTCGTTGATGTAGGTGACGTATGCGGCCAGCGCCTTTCCAACATTTCCAAGAGCGGAAGCCGGCCCGCTATAGGGAAATGTCGCGCCGATCTTGATCTCGGTTGCGGTTACGCCGGTCATTTCGGCGGCGGTCACCGTCGTATGCAGTCCGGCAAGCAGCAGGGCTGCAACGGTGGCCTTGAGTGCGGTTCTCCTCAGCATCGCTCATCTCCCTTTAGCCTTTTTGTTGTTTGCGGCGCCGGATCGCATGCGATCCGAGCCTCTCTTGCTTCGATCAGTAGAGTTCTAATATAGAACTGTCAACGGCAACCGAAGCGCTTGCGGAGTGTTGCGATGCACAAATACCTGGCTTCAATTTCATCTGTGATCAAGGTATAGTAGATATCAAATCGGAATTGAGGGCCGGTCATCGCGGAGCTGCGAGATGAAGTGGGAATCTCTTGAGGATGAGGCCTGTTCGGTGGCGCGCACGGTGTCCGTCATCGGCGATCGCTGGACGCTGCTGATTTTGCGGGATTGCTTCCGGCGCATCCGGCGGTTCGACGAATTTCAGTCGCGCCTCGGCATTACACGGCATCTGCTGGCCGAGCGTCTCAAGAAACTCGTGCGCCAGGGCGTGCTTCGGCGCGTGGCCTATCAGGAGCGTCCGAAGCGCTACGAGTACATCCTGACCCAGAAGGGGCTGGACCTGCATCCGATCATGATGTCGATCGTCCACTGGGGTGACGTTCACATGTCGGATGAGCGCGGCCGACCGGTGCTCCACCAGCACAAGAATTGCGGCCACACCTTCGATCCGGTGATGACCTGCTCGGTCTGCAACGAGCCGCTGTCCGCCAAGGAAGTACATGTGCATCCGGGACCGGGCGCGGACCCGTCAAAGCTCGCACTGCCTTCGATCGAGCAGCAGATTCTCGATTAAGCAGTCTCGAATGCAACTGCCGCAAGCCGTTTGACGTGATCGCGCACGTCGGCGGGCCATCTGGCAATCGCGGCATCGAAGCGCTTCTGTTCGCCTGCGTAGAGCGCGCGTAACGCCTCTTCGTAATGCGGCTGGTCGCCTCCCATCGCCGTCATGAAACGATGCAGCGATTCCTGTCCCTCGCGAACGCGATCCTTGGCCGCGTTTGCGCGCCGTGCTTCCTCGACAAGTTTGCGGATCGCGACCGAAGCCCCGCCTGGCTGGAGCGATAGCCACTCCCAGTGCCGCGGCAACAACGTGACCTCGCGCGCGACCACGCCGAGTTTAGGCCGGCCCGGTCCGCGCGGCGCAGCCTCCGCTGCCGCCTCATCGTCCTGAGCCGGTATCCGCCGCGCGACGCGCTTCTGCACGTCGGCAAGTGATCCGCGCAGATCGATCTCGGCAGTCCGGCTGGTTGCGGCGTCGAATATCACAAGCTGCGCGTCGCTGTTTTTATCGAGCGCCTGCTTGGCCTTTGTCGCGACAAGGTGAGGATCGCCAAGACCAAGGCATCGGTTGCCCTCGAAGGCGATGATCACGGCAGGAAGGGGATGCATTGGTTGTCCTTAGGCCTCATCTGGCAGGCGGTATTTACCCGGGTAAAATGTGCCTGTCAATATGACCCGGGTAAAATTATGCCCGGGATTCCTCCTGTGCCGCATCAACCCGCCGCCTCGACTTTCCTTGAACGGGCTGTCACCACTAATGCCCCGCAACGAACCATGACCGGCGTCTCATGCTGACAGTTCATCATCTGAATAACTCTCGCTCGCAGCGCGTGCTCTGGCTGCTGGAAGAACTGGGCGTGCCCTACGAGATCGTGCGCTATCAGCGCCAGCCTTCGATGCTTGCGCCGAAAGAACTGCGCGCGATCCATCCGCTCGGGAAGTCGCCGGTCATCACCGACAACGGCAACACCATCGCGGAATCCGGCGCCATCGTTGAGTACATCATCGATACGTATGGAAATGGCCGGCTGATCCCGCCGCCGAAAACCCCGGAGCGCCTGCGCTATACCTACTGGCTGCATTATGCCGAAGGCTCGGCAATGCCGCTGCTGCTTCAGAAGCTGCTGTTCACGCTGGCGCCGAAGCGCGCGCCGGCGCTGATGCGGCCGCTGCTGATGCCGGTGTTCGGCAAGATGCTCAACACGCTGGTCAATCCGCAGCTCAAGCAGCACATCGCGTTCTGGGAAGGCGAACTGAGCAAGAGCGAGTGGTTCGCGGGCAACGAGTTCACCGCTGCCGACATCCAGATGAGCTTTCCGTTAGAGGCCGCATCGGCGCGGGCCGGTCTCGATGCAAGCTCACCGAAAGCGTGGGCGTGGCTGCAGCGGATTCACGCGCGTCCGGCTTATCAGCGCGCGCTTGAAAAGGGCGGGCCGTATCAGATCGGACGCTAGTTCACGTTACCGCGGGAAAACTAAACAGCCGCTGTCTAATAACCGGCGGCCTCCGCGCCGCGCGTACGCGGATCGGGTGCGCCGAGCAGGCCGTCGGGCGTGACGGCAATGGAGTTGGCCGAGGTTTGCCCCAGCGGCGCGATCACGCGGTGTCCGCGCTCACGCAGCGCCGCAAGTGTGGTCTCGGAAAATCCTTGCTCGACACGAACCTCGTCCGGCAGCCATTGATGATGCAGCCGCGGAGCCGACACCGCCGCGGCGACGTTCATGTCGAAGTCGATCGTGTTGAGAACCACCTGGAGAACTGCCGAGATGATCCGGCTGCCGCCGGGCGAACCCGTCACCAGCACCGGCTTGCCATTCTTCAGAACGATGGTCGGCGACATCGATGACAACGGCCGCTTGCCGGGGCCGGGCAGGTTGGCCTCGAAGCCGACGAGCCCGTAAGCATTCGATGCACCGGGCGCCGCAGTGAAGTCGTCAAGTTCGTTGTTGAGCAGGACGCCGGTGCCGTCCGCGACAAGGCCGACGCCGTAACTGAAGTTCAGCGTGTAGGTGTTGCTGACGGCGTTGCCGTCCTTGTCGACCACTGAGTAGTGCGTGGTGTTGCTGCCTTCACGCGGTGCGGCCGCCGTCGCTTCGCTCCAGGGCGTTGCCTTTGCAAGATCGATGGTGGCGCGCTGCTTGGCCGCGTAGTCTTTCCCGATCAACTGAAATGTGGGCGCATTGACGAAAGCAGGATCGCCGAGATAGCGCGCGCGGTCGGCATAGGCGCGCTTCATCGCCTCGATGGAGACGTGCAGTGCATCGACAGAGCCCGCGCCCATCTCGCGCAGCTTGTAGCCTTCGAGAATGTTCAGCGTTTCGATCAGCACCGTGCCGCCGGATGACGGCAGCGGCATCGATACGATATCGAAGCCGCGATAGGTGCCACGGATCGGTGTGCGGACGATCGGCTGATACGCCTTGAGGTCGTCGCGCGTGATGATGCCGCCTGCAGCCTGAATACCGGCCGCCAGCTTCTCGGCCACCGGTCCGTCGTAGAAGCCGCTTACGCCGTGCGCGGAGATTGCTTCCAGCGTGATCGCGAGATCGCTTTGTACCAGACGGTCGCCCGGTTGCAACGACGTGCCGTCGGGGCGTGAAAAGATCTTCGTGCTCGACGGCCATTTCACCAGCCGCCGATGCCAGTCCGGCAGCGTGTCGGCGGTGTCGTCGGCGATCACAAAACCGTCGCGCGCCAGTGCAATCGCAGGCGCGAGCAGATCCGCAAGCTTGAATTTTCCGGAGCCATATTTTTCCAGCGCCAATGCAAGTCCCGCGACGGTGCCGGGCACGCCGATCCCGAGCGCCTGATCGCGCGACTTCCTGGTGTCCGGTTTGCCGTCGTCACCCAGAAACATGTCGCGCGTGGCAGCAGCCGGTGCGCTCTCGCGATAGTCGATGGCGATATCTTCGTTGCTGCTCGTCAGATGAATCATCATGAAGCCGCCGCCGCCGATATTGCCCGCACGCGGATAGGTGACGGCCATGGCGAAGCCGGTGGCGACAGCGGCATCGACCGCGTTGCCGCCGCGCGCCAGAACATCGCGGCCGATCCCTGCCGCGATACGCTCCTGTGCGACGACCATGCCGTTCTTCGCGGCAACCGGCCGAACGACATCGAGCGCCGGCGGCGCATAGTAGCCATGCCGCGAATCCTGCGCGAACACAGGCAGCGCGTACGACAACCCGATGACGCCAAGAGCAAGGGCGAGCGCGCGGCGCTTGGTAAACAGGGCCATAAGCTTCTCCGGCAAACCGCGTCTAGTGTGGTGGTTCGCAAGTCCGCATTAATCTTGCGGCGCGTTTCTATGCGGACTTGCGAACCAAAACCACACTACAATTGAAACTTTCTAGTGTCCTTTTGAATCCGAAGTTCGCTACGGAAGGCGCGGCAGTACGAGGCGAACTTCGGATTCAGGGCACTAGGTAAAAACGCGATGGCAATTGAACCGCCGCACTATATGGTTTTGCGGCGGCGACGGACACTGTCCGCGTTGATTCGGCAGGAAATTCGATAATGGCTCAAGCTCTTCCGGCGCATGACAGTTACGCAAACGCGGCGCCGCAGACTTATCCGCCGCGCTCGGCGGTTTTCGGCTGGATTTTGTTCGACTGGGCCGCGCAGCCGTATTTCACTTTGATCACCACGTTCGTATTCGCGCCCTACTTTGCCTCACGCGTTGCATCCGATCCGGTCGCGGGACAGGCGAGCTGGGGATATGCAACCGCAGCGGCGGGTCTGGTCATCGCCGTGCTGTCGCCCGTGCTTGGCGCGATCGCGGATGCCGGCGGCCGCCGCAAGCCGTGGATCGCAGCGTTCGGTGCGCTGCTTGTGATCGGCTCGTCGCTGATGTGGATCGGCAAACCCGGCGATCCGGCGATCATCGTGCCGCTGCTGATCGCTTACGGGATCGCGACTATCGGCGTTGAATTCGCAACGGTCTTCAACAACGCGATGATGCCGACGCTGGTGCCGCCGGAGCGCATCGGGCGATTGTCGGGCACCGGCTGGGCCACCGGCTACATCGGCGGAATTCTCAGTTTGATTCTTGTGCTTGGGTTCATGGCGGCGAACCCGGTCACCGGCAAAACGCTGTTTGGCCTCACGCCGATCTTCGGTCTCGATCCATCGACATTTCAGGGTGATCGTCTCACCGGGCCACTGACCGCGGTATGGTTCATGATCTTCGTGCTGCCGATGTTTCTGCTCACGCCCGATCACGCGGCAAAGACGCCGGCGCGCGGCGCGGTGCGCGAAGGTCTGCGCGAATTGCGCGAGACGCTGGCGCGGCTGCCGAAAACGCCGTCCATGCTGGCGTTTCTGATCGCCAACATGATCTACATGGACGGTCTCGTGTCACTGTTCGCGTTCGGCGGCATCTATGCCGCAGGCACTTTCGGCTGGAACACGATTCAGATCGGCACCTTCGGCATTCTGCTGGCGATCTCCGGCACCATCGGCGCGTGGCTTGGAGGCCGGCTCGACGACAAGTTAGGGCCGAAAACAGTTGTCGCCGGCAGCCTGCTGATTCTTCTCGGTGCAATCGCTGCAATTCTTCTGATTGATCGCGATTCGATCTTCTTCATTCCGGTGACGCCGCCGGTCTCGAACGGCGGCCTGTTCGCTGCGCCTGCCGAAAAAGCCTATCTCGCGCTCGGATTTCTGATTGGGCTTGCCGCGGGTCCGATGCAGGCGGCGTCGCGCACCATGCTGATCAGGCTCGCTCCGAAAGACCGCATCACGCAATGCTTCGGACTGTTTGCCCTGACAGGAAAAGTCACGTCGTTCTTCGGGCCGTTGCTGATCGGAATCGTCACCGATGTCGCCGACAGCCAGAAGGCCGGGATGGCCGTTCTGGTGCTGTTTTTCGCAGGCGGCCTCGCCCTTCTGATGCGGGTGAAGGCCCAGTCCGTTCGCGCGCTTCCCGCTTGATCAGTGCTTGAAGTGCCGCGTGCCGGTGAAGACCATGGCGATGCCGTGGGCATCGGCGGCCTCGATCACCTCGTTGTCGCGCATCGAGCCGCCCGGCTGAACCACAGCCGTCGCGCCCGCCTCGATCGCCACCAGCAAGCCGTCGGCGAACGGGAAGAATGCGTCGGATGCCACGACCGAGCCCTTGGTCATCGGCGCAGCCAATCCCAATTCCTTTGCGGCATCCTCGGCCTTGCGGGCTGCGATGCGCGCCGAATCCACGCGGCTCATCTGACCCGCGCCGATGCCGACGGTGGCGAGATCCTTCGCGTAAATAATCGTGTTCGACTTGACGTGCTTGGCGACGCGGAAGGCAAATCGCAGATCGTTCAACTCGGCATCGGTCGGCGCACGCTTGGTGACGGTCTTGAAAGTCATGTCGTCGACCACTGCGTTGTCGCGCGTCTGCACCAGAAGACCGCCTGCGACGGTCTTCGTGGTCAATCCTACCGCGCGCGGATCCGGCAGGCCGCCGGCCAGCAGCAGGCGCAGGTTCTTCCGCTTGCCGATGATGGCGATGGCTTCGTCGGTCGCGTCCGGGGCGATGATGACCTCGGTGAAGATTCCGGCCACCGCATTGGCCGCGTCGGCATCGAGCGTGCGGTTGAAGGCGATGATACCGCCGTAGGCTGATGTTGAGTCACAGGCCAGCGCCTTGCGATAGGCTTCGGCGAGATTTTTGCCCTCGGCGACGCCGCATGGATTGGCGTGCTTGACGATGACGCAGGCCGGGGTGCGCTTGGCGTCGAATTCCGCGATGGCTTCATAGGCCGCATCGGTGTCGTTGATGTTGTTGTAGGACAGCTCCTTGCCCTGCAACTGGCGCGCAGTGGCGACGCCGTAGCGGCGGTCGGGGGTCTTGTAGAACGATGCCTGCTGATGCGGATTTTCGCCATAGCGCAGCGCCTGGATCAGCTTGCCGCCGAAGGCGCGGAAGTCGGGCGCCTCGATCTTGAGCTGATTGGCGAACCAGTTCGAGATCGCCGCGTCATAGGCCGCGGTTCGTGCGTAGGCTTTCTGTGCAAGCTTTTTGCGCAGGGTGAGCGTGGTCGCACCCTTGTTGGCGTTGAGTTCATCCAGCACGGCCTGATAGTCGGACGCTTCGACGACAACGGCGACGTCGTGATGGTTCTTCGCTGCGGCGCGGATCATCGCCGGACCGCCGATATCGATGTTCTCGATGCAGTCCTCCTCGGAGGCGCCTTTGTCCACCGTCGCCTCGAACGGATAGAGATTGACCACCAGAAGATCGATCGGCGCGATGCCGTGATCCTTCATGCTGCGCGCGTGATCGGCATTGTCGCGGATCGCGAGCAATCCGCCGTGCACGTTCGGATGCAGCGTCTTGACGCGCCCATCCATCATCTCGGGAAAGCCCGTCAGGTCCGACACGTCCCGCACCTTGAGACCGGCGTCCGCAATGGCCCTGGCGGTACCGCCGGTGGAGACCATCTCGATGCCGTGACCGGCGAGCGCGCGGGCGAATTCGATCAGGCCTGATTTGTCGGAAACGGAGAGGAGTGCGCGCGCAACGCGGCGCGGGTGGTCAGCCATTAGGTGCGTCCTGGTTCGGATAGGTGTTGTCCGCCGGGTAGCATGGTTTTCTTCCCGGCAAAACCTCCAATCCACGCACTTTTCGCAACGATTTTGCCGCTTTCCGAACCGTTTCGGCTCCGCCGGGACGACGCCCGGGTCGGCGATCCTACAGCGGCAATTCCGGCTCGCGCCTGGCGTCGCGGCGGGCATTGGTCACGGTGGCTGACGCAGATGAGCGGGTGAAGCTCCAGCGGACGCTCGGCGAGTCCTTCCGGTTCTGCCGGATCACGATCTGGGCGGTGCGGCGCGGCCCGTCGGAGCCCGCCAGAAACACGCTGTCTTCCAGATCGACCTTGTCGTTGACCGCCTCGAACGTCCAGACGTCGCGATTGGGCAGAACCAGCATCACACCGCGGGCGTCGGAAAGGCGGCTGGCCTTCACCGCTGGATGCAGATGAAACCGCAGCACATAGTCGTCGGGCTTGCTGCGCGTCGACGAGCCGGACGCGTTGAGCAGGGTGTCTTCGCCCTCAAGCCGGCTGCCGTCGTTGGACAGTGTCAGGCTGCGTTGATGCACAACGCCGAATTGCCGCGCGTAAGCGTCATGAGACGCCGTCAGGACAATCCCGTCATTCGCCGCCTCGCGAAATACACCGACATTGGAAGGCCCGCTGACGATAGGTGCGCCTTGCAGCATCCGCTTCATCGCCGGCAATTCAATGAACTGGCACGACGAGGTCTCATGGCAGGTCAGGGTCGAGTGCGCCGCTGTTGAGCGCGCGAAGGCGCGCCAGTTGTCGCGGCCGGTGGCGGGGATACCGCAATTGACCACGATGCGTCCGGTGCCGGACGACAGTTCGAATGACAGGCAGCCCGCATGGGCATCGCGGCTGACAGCAGGCGGCGGCGGCGCGCCGGTGTCCATGATGACGGCGGTGTTGCCGGCATCGAGGCGCTGAAAGCCCGAATGCGGCATGTTCGACATCGGAATGCCGTGGGTGTCGTCATAGGCGAGCAATGTCGCGAGCAGGCCGGACGGCGCGCTGCTCATGCCGTTGAACAGCGCGAAACTGCCGTCGCCGTGACGGAAGAAACGCAGCATCGGCATCATGCGGTCGATGGCGTTGAGCAGCGCCGGCGGCGGCGCGATGTTGCGGGCGGAGAAAGTCTGGCGCAGCGGCAGCAGATCGGGCAGCAGTTCGATCAGTGCGCCGGGATTGCGCGAAATATGCCCGCCGTCGGGAAGCAATTGCCGTTGCAGTTCTTCCGACAATTTGCGCGTCGATGTGCGGATGTGTTTGGCCTGATTGGCGAGACACAGCGACGCGTAACACAATGCGATCAGCACCTGGAGGCGCGGCACGCCGTCCGGAATATCGACCATCGTGTAGCGCAGATACCGAATCTCGCGCGTGAGGCTGCGCAGGAAGCGGCGATAGAACTTTCCGTCGGCGTCGTTCAGCACCAGAGGCGCCTGCGACAGCAGCGAGATCACGCGCCGCGCCAGCACGTCGGCGCGCCAGCCCGCGCCGCGCTTGCGGATCGGCTTTGAAATCCAGTCGTCGATCAGCGCGCGCGCATTGGCGCGGGTGATGGCGGAATCCGCGGCGCGCAGATGGCGCAGCCAGCCGAATCCGAGCAGGTTGGCTTCCCAGTCTTCCGACGGCGGATCGAGTTCGAAGATCGATCGGCCGTGCGACGTGACGATCTTTCCTGCGAAGACAAAACGCCCGGCATAGATTTCGGACGCGCGGGTGGCGTCGACGGTGCGAAGATCATTCGGCGCGATCAGCAGCCGATCGGTGCGGCCGGGCCAGAAGCGCGACAGCGCAACCGACTTGCCGCTGGCGCGTGCGAGTATGTTCCGCGCCGCGCGGCCAAGCAAAAGAGACGAGATGCGTCGTCGGTAAGCGACCGCCACGTGCGCCCTTGTCCTGAATCACGCCGGTAGACCCGACTAAGGCCGCTGCCGAACGTGATCGTTCCCCCACAAAACGGAGCATTCCTCCCCCGAAACCCACGCCGGCGACGAACGCGCCATACTGTGAGGGAATCTCCGCGACTCTTTGTAGTCCGGAAATGCCTGCAAGGCACCCCCAACGCAACCCCGAGGCGCCCATTGACCCAGACATGTGGATCATGAGCGCGTTTGGCGGCTTGCCGCGAATCAGATGCCGGTCAGGATTTGAATCAGGACTTGATAAGACGGGCTGCGTAGAAGCCGTCGAGGCCGCCGAGCCGCGAATCGCCATGGGCGAGATGCGAGGGCAGGGTGCGGATGTCGCCGTCTGCGGTGAGAATTTCGTCCAGTCCCGCCACTTCATCCCGGCCGACGGGTGCACGGCGCAGGCCCGATTCGGCCGCAAGGACGCTTGCGACGGCCTGTTCGCCTTCCTCGGGCTCAAGCGAACAGGTGCAATAGACCAGAGTTCCACCGGGCTTCAGCAGCGTGGCCGCCTTTTGCAGCATGCGCTTTTGCACGGCGGCAAGCGCGCCGATGTCGGCTTCCTGTTTCAGCCATGCAACATCGGGATGACGCCGGATCGTCCCGGTCGCGGCACAGGGCGCATCGATCAGCACGCCGTCGAACAGTTCGCCTCCCGGCGGCTGCCATTCAATCGCGTCCGCTACTGCGGTACCCGCCTCAAGAGAGAGCCGCGACAGATTCTCGCGCAGGCGCGCGATGCGGTTGGGTGACCTGTCGACCGCCGTGACCCGTGCACCGGCATGGACCAGTTGCGCGGTCTTGCCGCCGGGCGCCGCGCACAGATCGGCGATGGTCTTGTCTTTAACGTCACCGAACAGCCGGGCCGGCATGGCGGCGGCGGCGTCCTGCACCCACCATTGGCCTTCGTTGAAACCGGGAAGCATGGTGACCGATCCATGCAGCAGCGTTCGCACGGTGCCGGTCGCCAGGGCCTCGCCATGCAGGCGCGTCGCCCAGCCGCCGGGATCGGATTTGACCGTGAGATCCAGCGCGGGCTCGACGCTGATCGCGGCAGCCATCGCGCGTGTCGTTTCTTCGCCATAGGCCGCAATCCAGCGTGCGACCAGCCACGGCGGCAGATCGAGCATCTGCGATTTGACTTCATCGATCAGCGGCTGGCCTTCACGTGCGCAGCGCCGCAGCACAGCGTTGACGAGACCGGCATATTTCGCGGCACGCCGGTCCGCCTGCACGAGACGCACCGATAGGTCGACGGCGGCGTGATCGGGAACATCCATCCACAGGATTTGCGCCGCGCCGATCAGCAATGCACTCTGTGCGCGCGGCGCGTCGCTCGGAATCCCGCGATCGAGCAGCCGCGACAGGATGTGGCCGAGCGTGCCGAGCCGCCGCAGAATCGTTGCAACCAGCCGGCGCATCAGGGCGCGATCGCGATCCGCCAGCGTCTTCAATCCGGGATGCGCACCGGGCCCGTCGAGCTGATCGTCGAGCATGCGGTGCCTGTGCAGTACGCCGTCGAGAATATCGGCCGCGATCCTGCGCGCTGCGAGGCCGGGCACCTCGGTGGGCGGGACAAATCTCGAAGGCTTCATGCGTGAAAAAACATTCGCTGGCAGGAGGAACGCGACAAACGTCGAGCGGATATAATCTCGTGGCATCGGAATATGCCAAATGTAAGAATTGGTCCGACTCTGAATCGCCTTGTCTGAAACATCTTGGGAAATGTGAGCTGGCTCACGGACAGGCGGCTCACCTGCGTCAGACTGCATCGGCCGAAGGGTCTTGATCGAACGCGCTGTCGGTCTAGATTGATTTCGGCTCTGACCACCGGGAGTGTCAGCCATGATCCATGATCCAACTCATTCCGAACCTGTCGCTGGCGATCCGGCCGCCCCGCGTAAACCGTTGTCCCCACAGGCGCAGCGGGCGCTCGCGGAAGCCGAGGAGCGGCGAATCAAGGCCGCGCAGGACAATAGCTCTCGCGCGAAAGAGGTTCAGGGCCCCAAGGGGCTGGAGCCGACCCGATACGGGGACTGGGAACACAAGGGACTTTGTTCGGATTTCTAACCGTACGCATGACTACGGATGCGCCGGTTCCGCTCTTGCGGCTGAGGTTCTTTTGATCCTATTCTAGGCATATGTTCCTAGATCGGTCGTTTCATCGGGTATCCCGGCATCCACTCCACGGTTCACCGCTTTGGCTGCTTGGCGTGATTTTCGTCGCCGGCGTTGCCGCTGGAACCGTCATTCCGTTACGGGATCGTCTGCCTTGGACTCGCGCGTTCGGCGCGCCCGAGAATCCCGCAGCTTTGAGCCCGGCCGGGCAGCCCGCACCTCCGACCTGGAGCCGTGATGGAAATCCAGGTGTACGTCATTCGGTCGAGGTGGTGCGCGTGGTCGACGGCGACACGTTCGAGGCGCGAGTTCATCTGTGGCCGGGGCTGGAGATGATGACGCGCGTCCGGCTTCGCGGCATCGATGCACCTGAAATGAAAGGCGCGTGCGCCGAAGAATTCCGGATGGCGGAAGCGTCGAGTGAAGCGTTGCGTGCGCTGCTCGCCGACGGCGATGTCGCGATCTTCAATATCGGTCCCGACAAATACAACGGCCGCGTCGTCGCCGACGCCGCTACGCGGCGAACGCCGAGCGTGTCAGGTGCATTACTTGCATCGGGTCATGCGCGCCAGTATCAGGGCGGCAAGCGCGGCGGCTGGTGTACGGCAGCGATGCGATAAGACGGCACTAAAGCCGCGTCATGACGCGGCTTTTTGCATTCTTAAATTTGCATTGTTGGAAACTGAATCTCAGCGCGAGGTGACAACCACCGGCGTGCCGACATCGACGCGCTCGAACAGATCGCTGATGTCCTGATTGTACATCCGCACGCAACCGTAAGAGACATAACCGCCGACGGAGTTCGGACGATTGGTGCCGTGGATGGCGTATTCGCCGCCAGCCAGCGTCATGGCGGCGACACCCATCGGATTGGACGGCGAGCCGCCGGGAATGACATCGGGAATGCTCGGGTTGTCGCGCTTCACGTCCGCAGGCGGCGACCATGCCGGCTGGCGATATTTTCCGTCGATGCGGGTGGCGCCCGCCCACTGCTTGCCGGCCTTGCCGACGCCGACCGGATAGCGCAGCGCCTGGCCTTCGCCGAGGATGAGATAGAGTTTGCGCTCATTGGTCTTCACCACGATGGTGCCCGGCGCATAGCCGCCCGGAGAAGCCACCACCGACGGTGTGGCCTTTGCCGAGGTTCCTGACAGGCCGATGGCCATGGTGACGGTGAGAGCCACCGCGAGTTGACGCAACATTACAACCTCCAAAACACTTCCGAACGGTGCAGGCGTCCGGCATGGCCACGGAACCCTCATCGAATTCGCCAGTCTGGGGCAGAGGCTTCAACAGGCGGTTTCCACGAACCCCATGGGCGGATCGAACGCGACCTTAAGAAGAAAATTCCGGCGGCAAAGTAAATGCCCGGGAAACAACACCTGCGCCCAAAGGCGCTGGGAACGGGTGACATTTTTGTGAGTGCGGGTCGCGTCCGCGATCAGCCGAGGGTGAAAGCCTCGTGCACCGCAGACTGCACCGCGCCGCCGGTGACGGCGCCGCCGCCTGCGACATAGATCCAGTCGCCGATGGTCACGGCTCCCACGGCATGACGCGGCGTCGGTATCGGCGCGTGGCTCTGCCAGCGATCCGTTGCGGGATCGTAGCTTTCCATCTGGCCGAACACCTTGCCCTGCGTGATCTGTCCGTTGCGGATCAGACCGGCCTCGCCGCCCATCGCGAACAGCCGGTCGCGATACACCACAAGCCCGTGGCCGGAGCGGGTGGTCGGCAGCGGCGCACGCGTCTCCCATGTGTCGCGGTCAGGCACGTACACATGATGCAGCTCGGTGTTGTATTCGAACGTATTGAAGCGCCCGCCGATAACGTGCACAATTCCATTGTGCGCGACGCAACCGACATGGTCCCGTGCGCCCGGCAGCGCTTTCAGCGTCGTCCACTTGTCGGTCTTCGGATCGTAGACCTCGTGCCATCCGACGCTCGCGCGCTCCATCGTCGGCTCCGACGCGCCGCCGATCAGGTGAACGCGGCCATTCAACACCACGGCGGCGCCCGCGCCACGCGGACGTGGCAGCGGCGCGATCTTGTCCCAGCGATTGGCGGCGACGTCATAGGCGTAGGCGTTGTGATCGGGATTGCGGTTCTGCTCGATGAAGCCGCCAAGCGCGTAGACACGCCCGGCATCGGCCGCGACTGCGACATGGTTCGCCCCGCGCGGCAACGGCGCGCCGTCGAACCAGACATCCTTGGCCGGATCGTAGATGTGATGATAGGTGCGATCGACGCGGCCTTCACCGTAGCCGCCGACAATATGCGCGCGCCCCGCCCATTCGGTCGCCCACGCCATCTCGCTGCGTGGCAACGGCAATGCCGCGCGGGTCACCCAGCGGCCCGGCGCGTCCTGCGGCGCAGGGCTTTCCGTGACGCGCTGCGCCTGTTCGTCCGGTGAAATGTGATGCGGCGCGTTGGTACGAAGACCGGTGAAAGGCTCAGGCGACGGTGAGGCCTGCGGCAGTGGTGCATGCTGATGCTGCGCGCGTGCCGCCGTTGCGCCAAGCGCGAGTGACGAAGCGCCGGTGATGAAGGTTCTGCGATCCATCGTTGTTTCCCCGGCCATTGTTATTTTCTGGGAGTCGAGACTACCACGTGCCGGATGTGACAACAGTGACGCGGGATCGGACAACATTTCGCGGAGGTGCAATGTCTCCGCGAAATCGCGTTTATTCTTTTTTGGCCTTGGACTTTTTGGCCTTCGGCTCCTTGGCCTTGGACTCCGTTGGTTCCTTCGGGCATGCGCCGACATGGCTGAGCTGCACCTTGGCCTTCTGTCGCTCGCAATCGTTGGGATAGGTTTTGCCGTTGCAGCCGCAAACCGGCCGATGAATCTGCATGCAGAAGGCTGGTGCCTTGTCGCAAGTGCCCGCAGCATCGGTGGCGGTGCATTGTCCGGCAACCCTTTGGCACCAAAGGGCCGAATTGCAGGTGATATTGGCGGTGCCCCCGCAAGCTTCGTTGAGATTCGCCGCCCCGGATTCACCGGGCATGATCGCCACGCCGAGCATGGCGATCATGGTTGCAACAATCAGACGCATGAGGCGCATTCGCTTCGATCCCCCAGGCAAAGTCTGCGATTAATACCTCAGGCGCTCTTTTTATTTTGCCGGTTGTGCACGAGATCGTCGACCACGGCGGGATCGGCCAGCGTCGAAGTGTCGCCGAGCGAGCCGGATTCGTCTTCCGCGATCTTGCGCAGGATGCGGCGCATGATCTTGCCCGAGCGCGTTTTCGGCAGGCCCGGTGCAAACTGGATCAGGTCAGGTGATGCGATCGGACCGATGTCCTTGCGCACCCAAGCCACCAGATCCTTGCGCAGTGTCTCGGTGGGCTCGACGCCTTTCATCAGCGTCACATAGGCGTAGATGCCCTGACCCTTGATGTCGTGCGGATAGCCGACCACGGCGGCTTCCGACACCGCATCATGTGCGACCAGCGAGCTTTCGACTTCCGCCGTGCCCATGCGGTGACCCGACACGTTGATGACGTCGTCGACGCGTCCGGTGATCCAGTAATAGCCGTCGGCGTCGCGGCGGCAGCCGTCGCCGGTGAAGTACTTGTTCTTGTAGGTCGAGAAGTAGGTTTGCTCGAAACGCGCGTGGTCGCCGTAGACCGTGCGCATCTGGCCGGGCCACGATTTGGCGATGCAGAGGTTGCCCTGCGCTTCGCCTTCGAGAACCTTGCCGTCGGCGTCGACGATTTCAGGCACCACGCCGAAGAACGGTTTTGTCGCCGAGCCCGGCTTCTGCGCAATCGCGCCGGGCAGCGGCGTGATCAGAATGCCGCCGGTCTCGGTCTGCCACCAGGTGTCGACGATTGGGCAGCGGTTGTCGCCAACCACGCGGTGATACCACTCCCATGCTTCGGGATTGATCGGCTCGCCCACCGAACCCAGCAGACGCAAACTCGCGCGCGAGGTCTTCTTCACCGGATCGTCGCCGGACTGCATCAGGGCGCGGATCGCGGTCGGTGCGGTGTAGAAGATGTTGACCTTGTGCTTGTCGACGACATTCCAGAACCGCGAGTTGTCCGGATAGTTCGGAACGCCTTCGAACATCAGCGTGGTCGCGCCGTTGGCGAGCGGCCCGTAGAGAATGTAGCTGTGTCCGGTGACCCAGCCCACGTCCGCCGTGCACCAGTAGATGTCGCCCTCGTGATAATCGAAGACGTATTGATGCGTCATCGACGCGAAGGCGAGATAGCCGCCGGTGGTGTGCAGCACGCCCTTGGGCTGACCCGTTGAGCCCGATGTATAGAGAATGAACAGCGGGTCTTCCGCGTTCATCGGCTCGACCGGACATTCGGTATCGACCATTGCAGCAGCTTCGTGGTGCCAGACGTCGCGCACCGGGTCCATATCGACCTTGCCGCCGGTGCGTTTCACCACAACGACCCAGTCGACGCCGCCGACCTTGGCGATCGCCGCGTCGAGATTGGCCTTGAGCGGCACCTTCTTGCCGCCGCGCAGGCCCTCGTCAGCCGTAATGACGACGTTGGATTTGCAGTCCTTGATGCGCTGCGCCAGCGAGTCAGGCGAGAAGCCGCCGAACACCACCGAATGGATGGCGCCGATCCGCGCGCAGGCCAGCATCGCGTAGGCCGCTTCCGGAATCATCGGCATATAGATGGTGACGCGGTCGCCCTTCTTGACATTCCGCAGCCGCAGGATGTTCGCCATCTTGCAGACTTCGTCATGCAATTCGCGATAGGTGATCTTCTTCGACTCAGACGGATCGTCGCCTTCCCAGATGATCGCGGTCTGGTTGCCGCGCGTCTCGAGATGGCGGTCGATGCAATTCCATGCGGCGTTGAGAACGCCGTCCTCGAACCACTTGATCGAGATGTTGCCCGGCGCGAACGAGACGTTTTCGACCTTCGTGAAAGGCTCGATCCAGCCGAGGCGCTTCGAGGCTTCGTCAGCCCAGAAAGCGTTGGGGTCCTTCACCGAGCGCGCGTACATCTCCTGGTACTTGGCGTCGGTGATAAAGGCGCGCTTCGCCCATTCAGCGGATACGTCGTAAATTTTCTCGGACATGACTTCCTCGTTTCCTCCAAGCCTGCGCCAGCGTCACGACATGCGCGTGGCTTGTTTTTGATTGACGCCATTATGCGCTTTCGCAAGCTGCCCCGGCAAGGCGCGGCGAATAGGACTTTTGTCTGCCTTCCCAGGCCGAAAGGCTTTACTATTCCGCCCGAGAACTGCCGGAGCCAAGCAATTCCCACACCGCGGTCTGCTTGATCTCGGCGTCCTCAAGATCGCGGGTCACCGGGACGCTGTAGTCCGCGATGCGGCGCAATTTGTCGCGGGGCAGGTAGCTGCGGCCAGGATCGCCGACCAGCACGGTGGCACCGCGGGTGACATGGCCGAGCAGGAAATCGAACGCACGCTGCGCGGTGCCGCGTTCGTAAAAAATGTCGCCGGCCAGGACGACATCCCAACGGTTGCTGTTCGGCTCCGCCAGCAGATCATCCTGACATGCCGACAGCGTGACGCTATTTTCCGCCGCGTTCAGTACCGCGGCTGCACAGGCGAATGCATCGATATCGGCGACGGTCACCGACGATGCGCCGGCCTTCATAGCCGCGATGCCGACAAGGCCCGATCCGCTGGCAAGATCGAGCACGCTCTTGCCGCGCACCAGATTTGCGTTGTCGAGCACATGGCGCGCCAGCGCCTGGCCGCCGGCCCATGCAAAGGCCCAGAATGGCGGCGGCAGCCCGGCTTCGCCGATCTCCTCTTCGGTCTTGTGCCAGAGCGGCACGGCCTCGTCCGCCAGCAGCAGCGAAATCTCCGGCGTCAACGGCACCGCGCGCAGCCGTGTGTTGGCGCGAATGAACGCGTCCTTGTCGGCGATGACGGGCGCGTTCACACTCCGCCCATCTTGCAGATCATCTTCCACGCATCCGCCGTGACGCTCTGAACCGACAGCCGCGAATACTTCACCAGATCCATCTCGGCGAGCTTCTTGTCGGTCTTGATGGTTTCCAGCGTCACGGCCTCTTTCAGCGGCTTGTCGGCTTTGATATCGACGCAGACGAACTTGGCGGTCTTGTCGGTGGGATCGGGATAGTGCTCGCGGATGACCTCGACGATACCGACGATCTCCTTGCCCTCATTGGAATGATAGAAAAGGGCGCGGTCGCCTTTCTTCATCTTCATGAGGTTGGCTTTCGCGGTGTGGTTGCGCACGCCGGTCCAGGCTTCGCCTTTGGCGCCTTTCGCGACCTGCTGATCCCACGACCATGTGGAGGGTTCGGATTTTACAAGCCAGTACGCCATCGTTTCACATCCTGTGGTTCTTGATTTTGTCATCACCGGGCTTGTCCCGGTGATCCCGATCAGGAGAGGGCAGTGCCCAATCCGATCGGGATGGCCGGAACAAGCCCGGCCATGACAGTTGATTGTTATCCCTCGGCCCGGAACGGCCGCGTCAGCAGCATCTCGATCGCTTCATCGATGGTCAGGGCACCGCCGAGAACCGCCGCCACTGCACTGGCCACCGGCATTTCAACATTCTTTTCTTGAGCGAGTTCAATCAGCACCGGCGCGGTGAATGCCCCTTCGGCCAGCTTGCCCTGCGGCGGCGTCTCGCCGCGTCCGAGCGCGATGCCGTAGGAAAAGTTGCGCGATTGCGAACTCGAACAGGACAGCAGCAGGTCTCCGAGCCCCGACAATCCGGCGATGGTCTCAGGCTTGGCGCCGCAGGCAAGGCCAAGCCGCATCAGTTCCGCGAAGCCGCGCGTGGTGAGCGCCGCCAGCGCCGACGCGCCGAGCTTCTTGCCGGCGACGATGCCGGCCGCGATCGCGAGCACGTTCTTGGCCGCGCCGCCGATCTCGACACCGCGCACATCCGTCGAATGATAGGGACGGAATGTCGCCGATCCGAGCGCCTGAACCAGTGCTTTCGCAAGCTGCTCGTCGCCGGTTGCAAGCGTGACGGCAGTCGGCAATCCGCGCGCGACATCGACATCGAAACTTGGCCCCGAAAGAATTGCGGGCACGGCGCTAGGCAAAACCTCCGCGATGATCTCCGTCATGAACTGATGCGTGCCGCGCTCGATGCCCTTGGCACAGACAATCACCGGCGTATTCGCTGCAAGATGCGGCGCGAGCGCCGTCGCCGCCTGCCGCAGGCTTTGCGCGGGCGTGACCAGCAGCACCGCGCTGGCTTTCCCTGTCTCGGCAAGATCGCTGGTGACAGAGATGGTCTTCGCAAGCTGGATGCCCGGCAATTTCGGATTCTCGCGGGTCTGCGAAATTGTCTCGGCAGCGGCGCTGTCGCGGGCGTAGAGAATGACATCGCGTCCGGCGCGTGCCGCAGCATTCGCAAGGGCTGTGCCCCATGCGCCGGCGCCGACGATGGAAATTTTCTGGTGCATGATCATGTTAATGTCGCGCACGCGTGTTGGCGAATTTCGCCGGGGTCGATGCGGTTTCATCGAGCCGCCAGCGCGCGCGCGGCGCGGTCTCCATCGCGTCAACCATCCTGAGCGCAAGACGCTCCGCGCCAGCCCATGCGATCATCGCACCGTTGTCGGTGCAGAGCGCCGGCGGCGGAATGATCAGCATGGTCTGGGCGCGGGCCGCGATGTCATGCAACGCGCTGCGGATCGCGAGATTCGAGGCGACGCCGCCGGCGGCGACCAGCGCGCGGGGCGGGCCGAATTTTTCCTGAAACAGACGCAGCCCGACGCTGATCCGGTCCGCGGTGAGATCGAGCACCGCGGCCTGAAACCCGGCGCACAGATCCGACACGTCCTGCGGATCGAGCGGCATCAGGCGCGTCGCCTCGTTACGCACCGCGGTTTTCAAGCCGGACAGCGAGAAGTTCGCATCGGGCCGCCCCACCATCGGACGCGGAAACACGAACCGCTCGGGATTGCCGTGAGCGGCCGCGCGCTCGACCTGCGGCCCGCCGGGATAAGGCAGGTCCAGCATCTTCGCGACCTTGTCGAAAGCTTCGCCCATCGCGTCGTCAACCGTGGTGCCGAGCCGGACATATTTTCCGACGCCGAGCACCGCGACGATCTGGGTGTGGCCGCCGGATGCCAGAAACAGGCAATAAGGAAACATCAGCGGAACGGTGAGGCGCGGTGTCAGCGCGTGCGCCTCGAGATGATTGACCGCGATCAGCGGCGTGTTGTGAACCAGCGAGATCGCTTTCGCCGTGGTGAGGCCGACGATCACGCCGCCGATCAGGCCAGGACCCGCCGCCGCAGCGACGGCGCTGAGATCTCCAAAGCCGATATTCGCCTCTTTCATCGCCGCGCGGATAATACCGTCGAGCATGTCGACATGGGCGCGGGCGGCAATCTCGGGCACGACTCCGCCGAACGGCGCATGTTCATCGATCTGCGAGCGCACGATGTTGGACAGAATCCGCCCCGACCCGTCGCGCTGCCGTTCGATCACGGCGGCGGCGGTCTCGTCGCAGGTGGTCTCGATCCCCAGCACCAGCTTGCCTGCCAATTTCAGTCCCTGCTTTCTTCCGGCTCTTGCTTTGATCGCGGATCCGGCGTTTCCCTTTACATAGGCATTGGCCTTGCGCAGGGCAAAAAACGTCATCCGCCACCTAGGCGTCATTCAAGGGGTTCATAACGTGGAATCGTCAGGCGGGCTATCGTGATTCAGCACAGCATCGACCCGCGCGGAGCATCGTGAATGGCCATTCTTGTGACACGCCCTATCCCGGACAATGAGAGAACGGCGACCGCCCTGCGCGCGCGGGGCTATGACGCGCTGCTGTCACCGATGCTGCGGTTCGAGGAAATTCCGTTTCATGACGAAGACGACGCAGCCTATGACGCCGTGATCCTGACCAGCGCCAATGCGATCCGCGCCATCCTGGATCATCCGTCCCGGACACACCTGTTCGGATTGCCCGCGTTTGCGGTCGGGGAGCACACCGCGGACGCCGCGCGCGCCGCCGGCTTTCGGGAGGTCGCCAGCGCGCAGGGCAATGCGCAATCGCTCGTCGATCTCGTCGTCAAGAGACTGAAGAAGGACTCGACGCTTTGCTATCTCGCCGGCGCGGATCTCGCGCATGATCTTGCCGCCGATCTCGGCGCGCGGGGACTCACGGTGATAACGCACACGACCTACCGGATGATTCCGGTGACGGGATTTGCTGCGCGCGTCGGCGACGCGTTCCGCGCGGGCGGTATCGATGCGGTGCTGCACTATTCCCGGCGCAGCGCACGGGCCTATCTCGATGCGGCGCGGGCGGACGGTGTCGAAATTTCTGCCCTCGCGCTGCCACAATGCTGCATCTCCGAGACGGTGGCGGGTCTTCTTCGCGAGGCCGGGGCAATGCAGGTGGCGGTGGCGCGCACGCCGGATGAGAATGCCATATTCGATGTGCTGGACAGGACGCTCAAAGCATCGTCCAACTAGCTTTCAGGTAACCGGCAGGTAACCTTCCAGAGTGCTTCTGGACGCGAGCGGCGTTCGCAGAATCTGCTAGAGTCCGCGCGAGCGTGACAGGAGTGAGTTCCGATGGACGATAATAAGGACAAGGCCGGTGTGCTGCCGGGCGGTGACGCCAACAAGCGAACACCGCCGACCATCGAACTGACAGCTTCTGAAGTATCGGAAAGTCCGTCCGCGCCGGAGACGCCGGACGCAGATGCTGGCGCGCCGAAGCCGGATCAATCCGAGCCGTCTTCCGATGCGTCTGCTGAATCCATTGTTGCACCATCGCCGGGTCCATCGCGAACCTCGTCGGTGCTTTTCTCCGCTGTGGCGGGTGCCGTGGCCGCATTGCTGGCGATCGGCGCGGCGACGCTTGCGGGGTGGCCTCCGAAACCCGAGCCGGTCTCAACCGCGCCGCTTACGGACGGTATCGCAGCGAACAAGGCCGACATCACCACCCTGGGCACACGCCTTGCGAAGGTTGAATCAGACGCGGCAAAACCTGCGCCTCGTCCGGTTGCCGATCCTGCGATCGTCGCGCGCATCGATGCAGTTGAGAAATCGCTGACATCATTGCGCAGCGATCTCGCCGCCGTGCGCGGGCAAAACGAAAAGGTCGCGGCTGCGATCAGCGAGATCAAGTCCGCATCGCCGCAAGGCGTCATGACGGGCGAATCAAAAACGTCCACCATCGATACGTCGGCCATCGAAGAGCGCATCGCAAAGATTGAGCGCGCGACCGCGGCTCTGAGCGCTACCGCTGCGGCGCCTCCGCCGGCGCCGCAACCTCCGGCAGAGGATCCGAAGGTGCGCAGGCTGGGCGCACTCGTAAATCTCGACAAGGCCGTGAGCCGCGGTTTGCCTTATGCCACCGAGCTTGCGGCGGTACGTTCTGTTGCCGGTGATGCCGATGTGCTGAGGGCGCTCGATGGCTTCGCGACAGCGGGTCTTCCCACGGACGATGCATTGAGCAAGGAATTGCTTGCGCTGTTGCCGCAACTCGCGCCGAAGCCCGAAGCGCAGCCTGCTCCCAACGGTATCGTCGAGCGCCTTCAGCAAAGTTTCGCAAAGCTGGTGCGCATTCAGCGCACCGACGCGCTGGCCAGCGGCCCCACGGGCATTCTCGCCCGTGCAACGGCCGCCGCGCAGCGCAATGACGCGAACGAGGCGAAGCGGGAACTGCTACAGTTGCCGCCATCGGATCGCGTCCTGGCGCGGCCATGGATTGCGAAGGTCGAAGGCCGCGACAAGGCGCGGGCGGCAGTTGAGCAGTTTACGATGGATACACTGACCGCGATCTCGACATCGGCGCGATAGGCAGTTTCATGATCCGTATCATTCTCTTTTTGTTTCTGATCGGTGTCGTCGCGCTCGGCGCTGCCGTGATTGCCGATCAGACCGGCGATGTCACATTGTCCTGGAATGCTTGGCGTATCGATACGTCGTTGCCGGTGCTTGTGCTGGCGCTGGTATTGATCGTGTTTGCCGCGATGCTGGTCTGGGCGATCATTCGCAGTTTCCTGAACGCACCGGAGCGCCTGCGGCGGCTGCGCCACGAGCGTCGCCACGCCAAAGGACGCAACGCCATCACCCAGGGCCTGATCGCAATCGGCACCGGCGATCATTTCGCCGCGCGCCGCCACGCCGACGTCGCCAAACGGCTGGCGCATCAGGATCCGCTGGCAATGCTGCTGCATGCGCAGTCCGCGCAACTCGACGGCGATCGCGAGGGCGCGCAGCGCGCGTTTCATGCCATGGCGGAACGCAAGGACACAAGGCTGCTCGGCTTGCGCGGATTGTTCGTCGAGGCGCAGCGCCGCGACGACGCCTACGCGGCGGTGGCGCTGGCCGAAGAAGCATTGAAGACCGCGCCGGCTTCCGCATGGGCTTCACACGCCGTGCTCGGCTTTCGTTGCAGCAAGGGCGACTGGGACGGCGCGCTGAAGATTCTCGAAAACAATCTGGCGGCGGGGCTGATCGATCCCGCGCCCTACAAGCGTCAGCGCGGCGTTCTTCTGACCGCGCGTGCGCTCGATCTTGAGACCTCCGATCGCGACCGGGCGCGCGCCAGTGTGACCGAAGCGGTGAAGCTCGCGCCGACGCTGGTGCCTGCTGCGACACTCGCCGCAAAGTTTCTTAGCGAGAATAATCAGACCCGCCGCGCCATGCAGGTGATCGAGACGGCGTGGGCCGCTCAGCCGCATCCCGATCTGGCGGATGCCTATGCGCATGTGCGGCTTGGCGACTCTGCCGTGCAGCGGCTGGCGCGGGTGGAGAAGCTCGCGGCCAGATCGCCCGGAAACATCGAAGGCGCGCTTGCGGTGGCGCGCGCCGCCATCGACTCCAGTGAGTTCGCGCGCGCGCGTGAAGCATTGCAACCCTTTATCGATGCGCCGACCCAGCGGGTCGCCATTCTCATGGCCGAGCTTGAGCGTGCCGAGCATGGCGACGGCGGCAGCGCCCGCGTCTGGATGCAGCGCGCGGTACGGGCCGCGCTCGATCCGGCATGGACCGCCGACGGCTATGTGTCCGAGCACTGGCGTCCGGTGTCGCCGGTGACCGGACGTCTCGACGCGTTTCAGTGGCTCACTCCGGTTGCGGCCCTCCCCTCGGACAAAGCGCCGGTGCTCGAGGCCGAGGTCGCCGATGAGCCTGCTCTGCCGCCGGCTCTGGAAGCCGGTCCGGCGATGAAGCTGCCGCCACCGGCTGTCACATTGCAGGATAACGAGCCTGCGCCTGTGCCTTCACCACCTGCGCCTTCAGCTCCTGTGCCCGTCGAGCAGGCGGCTCCGCCTCCCGTTGCTCCGGTGATCGCCAATGTGCCGCCGCCGGTGTTTCGGCCCCGGCGCGACATCGAGAAACCGGACGCGCCGCGAATCCCCGCCGTCATCCCGATCGTGCGGGCGCCGGACGACCCCGGCGTCGCCGATGAGGTCAGGGACGAGGAATTCGATGATCCGGTCCAGCCGGAACCGGCGCAGCCCGGCGGCTGGAAGGGCTTTTTGTCCCGTCTTGTCAGTTGATTAGGAGTTGGCTGGCATAGTCGGCTCGCACTTGATCGAGACGAGAGAAAAGCGCCTCGCGGATGCCGCTGATGTTGCAAAGCGAGGCTCTGGCCAGTATCAGGTGCGGATATAAATCTCGCGCGTTTCGCCGCCTTAGCTCAGCTGGTAGAGCACCTCATTCGTAATGAGGGGGTCGTAGGTTCGAATCCTATAGGCGGCACCACTCTTCCCAGTATCTCGCAGCACATTGGACTTGCTCACGCGTGGGCGCTCGCCTGCACGGTGCTTCGTCTTCCATTGGAGAAGTGGGGCTGACGCTGTCGCAAACGAATTCGGCACACCGCCAGAACGGCGCAAGGAACAACAATGCAAACCGATCGAGAAAAGATTCTGGCCGCTCTTCGCGAAAAACCGCTGAAGATCTTCGACGTGATGAAGCGCGTGAACATCAAGAATCAGGAAGACTGCCAGGCGCTGCTGTTGAAGATGCGTGACGAGGGCCTCGTGCGCTTCGATATTCACAAGGGCATCTGGCTCATTGGCTGATGCCGACGCGCGGCGTCTCAAAGGCTCCGCGCGTCTCGGTAGAATGGCAGTTGCTTACGAGAATTTCGTTCGCTCTCTTTTCGCCGCATCGTAAATTTCGATCTGCAGCATTTTATACCGGCTCAGCAGTTCGCCCGCGGCCTTCTTGGCAGCCGCCTCGTCATTGTACAGCGTTTTGAAGTGGCCATCGACCACGAGCGTAAAGCCTTCAGCGGGTGCAATGTCTGCGCGCTGGATCTTCCGTGGCTCCTCTTCGGGGAGCGTGAGTGGTTTTTTCATGTTCTGCCTGTGCCTGGTTGTTTGGCCGAGTCTAGCACGGCCCAACTACGCATGTCGGATATTTCGATGACGGATTAACTTTTCGTCAGCGGCTCCAGCTCAACGCGCGCAACACCGACGCCGAGCCACCGGCTGTCATTGCCCATGCCGAGATCGCAGGGACGGCGCGTCGCATCGACTTCGATCGTGATTCCGAAATCGCGATCGGACGGCGGGATGTCGGCAATGCGTGCGACGGCTTCGATGACGAAACCGCCAAGCAGTTTTTTCCTGATCTGGCTTTGCAGCGGCTTGTCCCGCAGCAGGAGCCGGATCGCTTCAGGCGGCGCCAGCGACTTGACGACGATAATGCGAATCAGCAGGTCGGTCTTGAAATGCACCGGAAGATCGATGGTGGAACGGCGGCTCGGGCCGCTCCAGCGAAAGGTCTTGTAACGGCGATGCTTCTCGATGCCGTGCCACTCGAACGGCATATTTTGGCGATCGAGATCGAATGCGACCTTTCGGTCGATGCGCTGCATCTCCGATGCAGTGAACCGGCTGTCGGCTCCCTTGTTCCTGCGATTGAGGCGCACGGCCGAGCCGGGTTCGACTTCTTGCGACGGCATTTCAATCTTCAGGAATTTGCCTTTGACCACGGCATCCATGATGCCGATGAATTCCTGAGACCGGAAATCGGGCTGCGACTGGATCCGTTCCAGCAGGCGCTGCTGCTCGTCGGTTGACTTGATCTTGTAGGAATCTCGCCGCCACGCAGCGTTGAACTTGAACGATGTCAGTTCGCGGGTGGACGCGAAGCGCTTCGCCGCCATCGCGGTCTGGTTCATGAACAGCGCGTCCATCGGCACTGTCACCGAGGCCGGATCCTGCCATTTGATGCCGTCGCCGTAGATCGACCGCTTGTGGGCGAATGCGGACGGCGGCACGAAATCGCCGGCCGAGTAACTCCCGGATGTGAACAGGCCGGCCATCCCGCGGACGCCCGAATCCGGCGGGCCGTAAAGCGCCATCACGCTGGTGACGACTTCGGCGTCATGCTCGCGTGCCGCGCGCAGGATCGCTTCGAGATGTGTCGGATACCAGATGTCGTCGTGCCCGAGATACGCGATCCAGTCCGACGCCGCGTGCTCGATCGCGTAATTGTTCGCCACCCATTGCGAGCCGTAGTTGCGATCGAGATTGTGCCAGCGGATACGGGCGTCGCCGAACGACGCGACGACGTCCGCCGAATCGTCGGTGCAGCCGTCGCCGACCACCATGATTTCGAAGTTCTGCTCGGTTTGCAGCAGCACCGAGCGGATGGCGCAGCGAAGCGCCGCGCTCCAGTTATATGTCGGGATGACGACGGTGATCGCGGGCCGGTTTACCAACGGTACGAAACCATTGCGGCCGACTGCCTAGCCAATAACAAGTTTATTTCCGCGCGCGTGTCGATCATCGCTGTCCATCGGCGCAGTTGTTGAAGCGCGCCGGCGGACACTATTACGAACTTGCTGGCCGCGCCATCGGCTGGGTCCAACAAATCCGGGCTGACCACAATGTGACCAGCCCGTTGGGAGTTAACCCGCGATCTTCGAGAAATCGGGCTTTCTGCGTTCGGCGAATGCGGTGAGCGCCTCGCGCGCTTCGGGGCCCTTGAGCCGTTCCTTGAGAATAGCGCCTTCACGATTGATCTGCGCGGTGATCGAAGCGGTATCGCGCATCAGCGACTTGGTGTGCGAGAGCGATCCGGCTGGCTGCCTGGCGAGCTTAAGCGCTGCATCGCGCGCCTTCTTGCGCAGCTCTTCGACGGGGACAATTGCATTGACCAGACCAAGCGAGACTGCGGTTTCACCACTCATCGGTTCACCCAGAGCAAACATCTCGTAGGCGCGGGCATAACCGATTCGCCCCTGCAGGAGATGCGTCGAGGCCGCTTCCGGCACCAGCGCGATGTTCACGAACGGAGTGATCAAACGCGCCGTCGGCGCGACGTAAACGAGGTCGCAATGCAGGAGCATTGTCGTGCCGATGCCGACGGCATTTCCCTGCACCGCCGCGATCAGCGGCTTGGTCGCTATGCCGAGGTTCGTAATAAACCGCGGCGAGTGTGCCACGATGCTGGGATCTTTCGATTGCGCGGCGAAATCGCCCATGTCGTTGCCGGCCGTGAAGTGATCGCCGTCGCCCTGAAACACAACCGCGCGGATTGCAGGATCTTTTTCCGCGGTTTCCAGCGCGTCCGCGAGAGCGGCATACATTGCGTTGGTGATGGCATTCATCTTGTCCGGACGCGCCAGTGTCAGCGTCAGGACGCCTGACTCAAGCTCACTCTTTACGAATTCAGTCATGGTCTCCGTTTCCTTTCATATCGAATCTAGGAACTGTCCTTCGGGAACTTTGTTTGCAGGCTCACCAGCCAGCGCGAAACAACATCGATTTCCTTGTCCGAGAAGCCTTCCACCAGCGTGCTGTTGATGGCCTGCGCTCGTGTCACTGCTCGTTTGCGTATCTTCTCTCCGGCCTCGGTCAGATAAACGCGCTGCGCGCGGCCATCCGCGCCGTCACGTTTTCGTTTGATCAATCCTGCTCGCTCCATCCGGTCGGCAAGACCCGTGATGGCGGACGGCACGATATCGAGAGCAGCGGAGATATCGCCGATCAGCGCGCCATCGTTCCGTCCAAGAAAGAACAGCACCCCGGATTGCGCCGAGGTCAGGCCGTCTTCCGCGAGCATGTGCTGTTCGATACCTCGCTGCAGCCTGCGATAACCCACGGTCATCAGAAAAATCAGCCGACGATCTGTCGTCATGTCATCCCCTATATATTTCACATGTGAAATATCAAGCCTCGGCGGCGCCGGAAAGCCTTTTCATGACAGCTCTGCGTAAGCCACTGGCGATTGCCCAGCCATCCGGGGGCGGCGCTTCGCAGGGTTCCGGCGCCATTGCGCTTGCGCGCGGCCTGTGCGGAAATGGCGGCACAAAAACAAGCGCGGTCAGGCAGTCGTAACCGGCGTCATGAGCGCGCACTCAGGGAGAACGACCATGCGTTTTGCTGTCGCCGCGTTCGCGGCGCTCTGCCTTATGTTCCAGACCATCTCGCTTGGCCATGCCCAGGACACCTGGCCGTCGCGCAATGTCACGATCATCGTGCCGTTCACCGCCGGCGGCACTGCTGACCTGTTTGCGCGCCTGCTCGCCAGCCACATGCAGGTGACGTTCGGGCAGCCCTTCGTTGTTGAAAATCGCGGCGGCGCGGGCGGCAATATCGGCGCGGCCGCGGTCGCGAAGGCGCCCAATGACGGCTACACGCTGCTGCTCGGCACCGTCAGCACCCATGCCATCAACCCGACGCTGTATTCGAACCTGACATTCGACGCGGCGAAGGATTTCCAGCCGGTCTCGCTGATCGCGCGGTTGCCGAACATGCTGGTGGTGAAAAATTCGCTGCCGGTGACGAACGTCGCGGAGTTTGTCGCCTATGCGAAAGCCAATCCCGACAAGCTGAACTACGGCTCGTCCGGCGTCGGCACCTCGATCCATCTTGCGGCGGAGTTGTTCAAGATTGCGACCGGCACCAGGATGACTCACGTGCCGTATCGCTCATCCAACGAGATCATGCAGAACCTGACCGGCGGGCATATCGATCTCGCCTTCGACAACATTACGCTGGCGTGGCCGCAGGCGAAAGCAGGCACGGTGCGCGCGCTTGGCGTGACAAGTCCGCAGCGTTCTCCGACCGCGCCGGAAGTGCCGCCGATTGCCGACACGCTGAAAGGTTTCGATGCCACCTCGTGGCACGGACTGTTCGCGCCGGCCGGGACGCCGCGCCCGATTGTCGACAAGATGGCGGCGGAGGTGAAGCGCATTCTTGAAATGCCGGACACGGTGACCAAGCTTACCGATATCGGCGCGGTGCCGTCGCCAATGACGCCGGATCAGTTCACGGCGTTCATCGCGGCCGAACGCGCGAAGTGGGCCGAGGTGGTCAAGGCGTCGGGCGCAACGGCGAATTGATCTCACGCGGAGAGCAATCCAGTCCGGTCGCAATTGTGTCGTACTGGATTGCTTCGCTTGCCTCGCAATGACGTGTACGGTCGTTCCCGAAGCGCGTGATAAACTCCAGCCTGGTGTCGGAGCCAAAGCGTTATGAGCATTGCCGAAGTCCTTGACGCACCGATGCAGCGGCCACCGCTGGTTCCGCCGCGGCCTCCGCTCGCGCCGGACGATCTGTCGCCGCTCGGCCGCCTGGCCCTGATCCGCAACAACGCCATCGCCAGCTGGGGTCCGCGCGCCTACGAAGAGGACATCGTTCAGGGGCGGTTTTTCGGGCGCAGCAGTTTCATCCTCAACACCCCGGATGCGATCCGGCATGTGCTCGTTGAGAATTACGAGAACTACACCCGCACTCCGGCCGGCATCCGGGTGCTACGGCCGATCCTCGGCGAGGGCCTTTTGCTGGCCGAGGGCAAGGCCTGGAAGAACCAGCGCCGCACGCTGGCGCCGGCTTTCGCGCCGCGCGCGATTCCTCTGCTGGTGCCGCATATGCTGGCGGCCACCGACGATGCCATCGCCACGCTGAATGGCCAATGCGGCAAGCCGGTCGACTTGCGCGAGGCCATGCAACATCTTGCGCTCGACATTGCCGGCCGCACGATGTTCTCGTTCGAGATCGACAAGCACGGCCCGGCGCTGCGCGGCTTTGTCAATGAGTACGGCGAGCGCCTCGCGCAGCCGCGCTTCTTCGATCTGCTGCTGCCACTGGGCTGGCCGAGCCCGAGCGATATTTCCCGCGCGCTGTTCCGGCGGCGATGGACGCGGTTCATGCAGAAGCTGATCGCGGAGCGCCGCGCGAAAGGCGCGGACAAGGGTAGCGACGCGCCGCACGATCTGTTCGGCCTGATGGTCGCGGCGTGCGATCCGGAAACGGGCGAAGCCTTCTCCGACGAACAGCTCGGCGATCAGGTTTCCACCATGATCCTTGCTGGTCACGAGACCACCGCGACGGCGCTGTTCTGGTCGCTCTATCTGCTGGCGCTTGATCCTGTGACGCAGGACGAACTGGCGAAAGAGGCGAAGGCCGCGCTTGCGTCCGGCGCGCTCGACGTGACGCGGCTGACCTTCACCCGCGCGGTGCTCGATGAGACCATGCGGCTTTATCCGCCGGCGTTCCTGATCGTGCGGGCGGCCTCCGGCCCCGACACCGTGCCCGGCGCGGACATTGCGGCCAAAGACATCGTGCTGATCTCGCCGTGGCTGCTGCACCGGCATGAAAAGCTCTGGGACCAGCCGAATGCCTTCCGGCCGTCGCGCTTCCTGCCGGGTAGCCCGCCGCCGGACCGCTTCGCCTATCTGCCGTTCGGCGTGGGGCCGCGCGTCTGCATCGGTGCGCAGTTTGCGCTGACCGAGGCCACCCTGGCGCTGGCGAAGCTGATCGGCACCTTCAAGGTCGAGCTGCTCGACCGTGAACCGGTGACGCCGGTCGGCGTGGTCACGACTCAGCCGGACCGGTCGCCGATGTTCAGGATTGTGCGGCGCGATTGAACGTCGGCGTCGTTCGCGTTCGCTGAAGACGTGTTGCGGCGCGATGAAACAGGCGTGCAGCATTAACAATCCACACGCAGCCTTATTCCAAAGTCGTAGATGAAATCGTCAACTGCCGCGTCGAAGAGTCGCATTCATCCGATCATTCTTGCCAAATCTCCCCGTAAGCCTTTGTCTTGCCATCAATGAATAAAGGCCGGTTCAAGAAGAACGGGCCTAGCAGGGGAGAACGCCATGACGAAACGACACAAAGACAAGACTTCCAGCGAGAAGACCTCCAGCCGCCGCAACTTCCTGAAAGTTGCCGCCGCAGGCGCAGCCGCCGCGGTTGCGACGCCGGCTCTGGCGCAGACCGGTCCGGTCAACATGCGCTGGCAGAGCACTTGGCCAGCGAAGGACATCTTCCACGAATACGCGCTCGACTTCGCCAAGAAGGTCAACGACATGACCGGCGGCGATCTCAAGATCGAGGTGCTTCCCGCAGGCGCCGTGGTGCCGGCCTTCGGCCTGCTCGACGCGGTCTCGAAGGGGACGCTTGATGGCGGACACGGCGTGCTGGTTTATCACTACGGCAAGCAGAACGCCCTGGCGCTGTGGGGTTCGGGTCCGGGCTATGCGATGGACGCCAACATGCTGCTCGCCTGGCACAAGTACGGCGGCGGCAAGGAACTGCTGGCCAAGCTCTACGCGTCCATTGGCGCCAACGTGGTCTCGTTCCCGTATGGGCCGATGCCGACGCAGCCGCTGGGCTGGTTCAAGAAGCCGGTCACCAAGGCCGACGATCTCAAGGGCGTCAAGTTCCGCACCGTGGGTATATCGATCGATGTGTTCACCGGCCTCGGGGCCGCGGTGAACGCGCTGCCGGGCGGTGAAATCGTCTCGGCGATGGACCGCGGCCTGCTCGACGCGGCCGAGTTCAACAATGCCACGTCCGACCGTGTCCTTGGTTTTCCGGACGTCTCGAAGATCTGCATGCTGCAGAGCTATCATCAGAACGCCGAGCAGTTCGAGATCATGTTCAACAAGGACAAGTACAACGCGCTGCCCGAAAAGATGAAGGCGATTATTGCCAACGCCACCGAAGCAGCGGGCCAGGACATGGCCTGGAAAGCGATCGATCGCTATTCGAAAGATTACGAGGAGATGCAGACCAAGGACAAGGTCAAGTTCTACAAGACCCCTGACTCGATCCTGCAGAAGCAACTCGATATCTATGACGAAGTCGTCGCCAAGAAGTCGGTCGATAATCCGCTGTTCAAGGAGATTGTCGAATCGCAGTTGGCCTTCGCCAAGCGGGCGACGCAGTGGGAGCAGGACACGGTGGTAAACCGTCGCATGGCCTACAACCATTACTTCGGGCCGAACGCCAAGAAGAAGACCTGACGCAATAATCGGAACGACCAAGGCGTCATCCGGGATGGCAATTCCGGATGATGCTTTGTATCGTGTCCTGACGATCCGATCCCAGTCACATTGGCTTTTACGCTCATGAACGCTCAGCGTTTTCTGAATACCATCGACGGCATCAGTACGTTTGCCGGCAAGGCATCCGCGTGGCTGATCATCGGGCTGATGACACTGGTCTGCGCCGAGGTCTTCAAGCGCTACATTCTGAACATGCCGACGGCATGGATATTTGACGCCTCGAACATGTTCTACGGCACATTGTTCATGATCGGCGGCGCCTACACGCTGGCGCAGAACGCCCATGTGCGCGGCGACTTTCTCTACAGTTCGATGCGGCCGCGCACCCAGGCCTTGCTCGATCTCGTATTGTATATCGTGTTCTTCCTGCCCGGAATCGCGGCGCTGGTTTACGCGGGCTGGGATTACGCGCTCGGCTCCTGGCGCATCGACGAACACTCCAATGTCACGGCGGACGGCCCGCCGGTCTGGCAATTCAAGTTCATGATTCCGCTGGCCGGTGCGCTGCTGTTGCTACAAGGCGCGGCGGAAATCGCGCGCTGCGTCGTCTGTCTCAAGACCGGAGCGTGGCCGGAGCGCCTGAGCGACGTTTCCGAAATCGACGTCGTCGGTGAGCAGCTTGCCAACAGCGAGTATGTCGATGAGGAGTCGCGCAAGATCGCGATCGAGCGTGCGCAGGATATCGAAGAAAGCGCGCGTCAGCGCGGTATGGGCGGAGAGGTAAATCGATGAGCGATCCGGCACTCGGACTGTTGATGCTCGGACTCATCGTAGTCGTGATTATGATGGGATTCCCGACGGCCTTCACCTTGATGGGCCTCGGCATGTTTTTCGGTTTCTTCGCCTATTACCGTTCCGGCGAGGCGTGGGCCGACAGTCACATCTTCGATCTGATGGTCCAGCGCACCTACGGCGCGATGACCAACGACGTCCTGATCTCCATCCCGCTGTTCGTGCTCATGGGTTACGTCATGGAGCGCGGCGCGCTGGTGGACAAAATGTTCTACTCGATCCAGCTCGCGTTCCGCCGCGTGCCGGCATCGCTCGCGGTGGCGACGCTGATCGTCTGCACGTTCTGGGGCATTGCCTCGGGTTTGGTCGGCGCCGTCGTCGTGCTGATGGGCGTCATCGCGTTCAACCCGATGCTGAAGGCCGGATACGACGTGAAGCTGGCGTCCGGCGTCATCACCGCCGGCGGCACGCTCGGCATTCTGATTCCGCCCTCGGTGATGATCATCGTCTATGCGGCAGTCGCCGGCCAGTCGGTCGTGAAGCTCTACGCGGCAGCGATGTTCCCGGGATTTTTTCTGTCGTTCCTTTACCTCGTCTACATCATCGGCTGGGCGCTTTTGAATCCGAAGATCGCGCCGAAGCTTCCCGAAAGCGAGACGCGCGTACCTGTGCGGCCTTGGGTGGCTGAGCTGCAGCAGGCGTATTCGCACAGGATGCTGCCGGCGCTGATCGCAGCGACGCTGGCGCCCGCGAAGGCATTCGGGATCACCGCGGACGGCGCGCGGGTGAGTTACAGGCTGCTGTTGAAAAATCTGGGCTTCGCGTTGGTGCCGCTGGTGCTGACGTTGGGGACATTGTGGGGTGCATGGTGGTATGTCGTGATCCATCAGCAGCCCGATGCCCCTGCGCCGGCTGCGGTCGCGGAGCGCGTCGAACAGGCGCCGCAACAATTGGGAGCGGGCGCGACAGACACGCCGGCCGAAGAGAAGCTCGAGGAGCTTGGTGGCGGCGCCGCAAGCTCTGGGTCGTCCGGCGGCGGCAAGCCTGAAGTTCTGCAGCAGATGGGCAGCGCCGAACTGCGGAGTCAGATCAAGGCTGCGCCATCTGAGGCTGGGCCGCCTCAGGCCTTCTACACATATTTCGCATTCACGGCGGCGATCCTGCTGCTGTTGCTGTTCTATTACTACTGGATCATGGAGGCCGAACAGTTCGAGGTTCTCCGGCTTCTGATCTCCTCGGTGATGCCGCTCGGTCTTCTGACCGTGATCGTGCTCGCGGTGATCCTGCTCGGCATCACGACGGCGACGGAATCCGCGGCGGTCGGTGCGGCGGGCGCGTTCCTGCTCGCATTCCAGGCGCGCACCCTCGACTGGAAGCGCACCAAGGAAGCGGTGTTTCTCACCGCGAAAACCACATCGATGGTGTGCTGGCTGTTCGTCGGCTCGGCGCTGTTCTCGGCGGTGTTCGCGATCCTCGGCGGCCAGGCCCTGCTGGAGAGCTGGGTGCTGTCGCTCAACATGACGCCGGTTCAGTTCATGATCCTGTCGCAGGCGATTATCTTCGTCCTCGGCTGGCCGCTGGAATGGACCGAGATCATCGTGATCTTCGTGCCGATTTTCCTGCCGATGCTGAAGCATTTCAACATCGATCCGATTCTTTGGGGAACGCTTGTGTTCGTCAATCTCCAGGCCGCGTTCCTGTCGCCGCCGGTGGCGATGTCGGCGTTCTATCTGAAGGGTGTTGCACCATCGCATGTGACGCTCAACCAGATTTTCGCAGGCATGATGCCTTACATGCTGATCGTTATCATCTGCATGGTGCTGATGTATCTGTGGCCCGGCCTGACGCTGTGGCTCCCGAATTATCTGTATGGCAGTTGACGGCGTAGCGTGCAGCGGGGCCGTCGACGGCGCCGAATAACGCAAAAATGTGACTGGCCGGGTGCTTTCCCCCGGCCGGTCGGCCCCACGCATTACTTGGATACCCGCTCATTCTGCCGTAAACTCCGGGCATGAGCGATTTCAATTCCCTATATGCGGTTCTGAAGCAGACTGCCGATCCGAAGGTCGCCGATGCGATCCAGAACCTTGTCGAAACCGGTACGGACCCCGAACTGAACCGGATCAATCTCGTGGATTTTTCGGCCAAACGCGGCCTCGACGAGGAGCGCGTGATTTCGGGATTTCTCCACGCCTCACGGCTCGGCATCTTCGATATGACCTGGAACGTGCTGTGCCCGGGATGCAGCGGCGTCCTCGGCGCGCATGACACGCTGAAGCAGCTTCAACCCGAGGATTATCATTGCGGCCTTTGCGCCGCTGGATATCAGGCCTCCATCGACGATCAGGTCGAAGTTGCCTTCACCGTCAGCCCCAAGGTCCGGCGCATTGCGGCGCACGATCCGCATACGCTGCCGAGCTGGGATTACTGGCGGCAGATTTTCTGGAGTTCGGGAATCGATATCAGCGAAGACTCGTTCTCCCGTCTCGTGAACGAGGCGACGCTGGAAGCGGTGGAACTGGCTGCGGGCGAGAAGGCGGTTGTATCGCTGCAACTGCCGGCGGAGTTCGTGATCGTGTTCGAGCCGGTGACGCATTCCGCGCTGTTTCTCGACGTCAAGGGCGAGCCGACCAGGGAAAAGCAAAACGCCTCCCTCGTCTTTGATGGCGTGCATGCGCCGACCGGCACCATCGAGATGCGCCCCGGTCCGCTGCGGCTGACGCTGGAAAATCAATCGAAGAACCGCGTGCTTCCCTCGGTGTGGATCGCCGGCGAAGCGCTTCACGATCTGCTCGGCAAGCGCAAGCCGATCGTCACTGCGAAGCGGATCCTCGCGAACCAGACTTTCCGCGATGTCTACAAGGCGGACAATCTCAACATCGACCAGCGCCTCAAGATCACGTCGCTGACGTTCCTGTTCACCGATCTCAAGGGATCGACCGCGCTCTATGAGCGGGTCGGCGATCTGGCCGCCTTCGATCTGGTCCGCGCGCATTTCCGTGCGCTGCTCGAGATCATCGCGTCGGAGGCGGGTGCGGTGGTGAAGACCATCGGCGATGCGGTGATGGCGACCTTCGTCCGGCCGGAGCAGGCGGTTGCGGCCGGCATCCGCATGCGCAAGGCGATGGATGCCCTGAACGAGCAGCGCGGGACCAAGGATCTCCTGGTCAAGATCGGCATCCACGAAGGCGCGTGTCTGGCGGTGATGCTCAACGATCGTCAGGATTATTTCGGCCAGACCGTCAATATCGCGGCGCGGGTGCAGGGTCAGGCGACCGAGCGGGCGATCAACGCCACCGGGCCGGTGGTCAAGTCGCCTGCGGTGATGGAGCTGCTCGGCAGGGCGGGGCTGACCCCGGCGGAGAAAAGCGTCGAACTGCGCGGAATCGCCGATAAAGTGGTGATTTACGAGATTCCGTGACAATGCTGTGTCAAAACCCGTCCGTTACCCCGCAAGTTCCCGCCTTTTGCCGACAATTCGTCGTGCGCGCCGACCGGGAACCCGGCCAAGATTGCCAGAGTTTCATTTTCAGGCCATAGAACCCGATGATTTTGTGCCTTAGAGTTTTGTCCGGGCATGATCTCATCCGAAAACCGGTCCCCGCTTTTCGGGATCATGCCTTCGATCAGGGTCCCGTTTCCGATAGCAGAGATTGATGCTCGACAAATTACGCCACTTCATTTCGGATGTCGTTTCCCCTGCCGGGCATGAGAATCGCACCTTCGCCGATAATGACTACCGTCTGGCGGCTACCGCGCTTCTTATTCACGTCATCTCACTCGATGGAGAACCGTCGGAGACAGAGAAGCGGAAACTTCACGCGCTGCTCGAATACCGGTTCGATCTTGATCCTGGAACGGCCGACAAGCTGGTCGCGGATGCGACATTGGTCGAAGGTGAGGCGGTTGACCTCTATCACTTCACCAGCGTCATCATGCGCTCGGTCAACGAGGAAGGCCGGCTTCGCATCATCGAAATGATGTGGGAGCTTGTCTTTGCCGATGGCCATGTCACCGAATTCGAGGACAATATTGTCTGGCGCGCCGCCGATTTGCTCGGCATTTCCTCGCGCGATCGTCTTAA
>Ga0307490_1000010_pt1:0-75000 | contig 196308 bp, 191 predicted proteins | sample SI3UmetaG_FD_202118 | JGI IMG/M metagenome (GOLD analysis project Ga0307490, IMG submission 202118) | Sea-ice brine microbial communities from Beaufort Sea near Barrow, Alaska, United States - SI3U | ecosystem: Environmental > Aquatic > Marine > Coastal | place: USA: Alaska | collected...
CGACTACATCGAGCGGTTCTACAATGCGACCCGACGTCATTCGACGATCGGATACCTCAGCCCTGTTGAGTTCGAACGGAAGCTGGGATTAGCTTAACTAGCCGTCCACTAAACCGGCAGCAGCTCAGAACTCAATCATGTCGCGACTGATCGAGGATCATTGGCTTCTCTTCGCGCATAAATTCGTTCGCAGCAAAATCGATTATCCATCGATCACTTCAACACAAATTTAGCGTCGTCCGCGACACTCGCAACGACGTCTATCATCACAAATCAGTTGCGCGGATTTAGGAACGGACGTGTATTTGTCAGGCGTCAGCAAGAGGACGACATCTAGCGGTGGTTTGATATCGAACATCTTCGCGCCGTTCCTGAAACGGTAGATCCTCCTGATGCGATAGGTCTCGGGGTTCGCCGCGGCGACCTCGCATTGATTTCTCGACAGCCAGAACCGTGTCCGCGGATGACCGTTGGCCAAGACGAAAGATGCGCAACCGCTCTATCGCCAAAAGTTACTGATCTTATTATTAAAGGTCGTGTATAATTACCCTCGGCTCGACCACCTTCACAATTTCACAGAGATGGCGGTGGTGAGTAAAGTAAACGACCTGCCCAACGGTTGACATACCGGCAAGCAGTCGGAACGCTTCCTCAGCGCGGAAGTCGTCAAACGTTTCCATAATATCGTCGGCAAGAAATGGCGCAGGCGAATGTGACCGAGCAAATTCATGATATCCAGCAACGCGCAGCGCCAAGTAGAGCTGGAAACGAGTGCCCTTTGACAACTCCGAGGCGACTTTCGAGGTTCCGTCAGATCCATTCGCGATTAGTATCTCGCTGTCGTTCATGGGATGCGTTGCGAGCCCGGAATACGCCCCGCGGCTAATCAGCGAAAACGATTCGGAAGCTCGCGTCATCATCGAACTGCGATGGCGATCGCGATAGGCGCGTAGCGCCCTGTCCGCCGCGAGAGCACCAAGCCGGAGCTTAAGATGGGCAATCGCCTTGTCCTCGATCAACAGCGCTACTGTGCGCCGCTTCTCATCGAGAATGGCGACGGCAGCATCTCCGCCCACCGCAGTGATATTATCTTCCGCTTTGTTTCGCGAGGAAAACAAGTCGCGACTCCTTTGATCCAAATCATCGAACAGGGCTTTCTTTTCTTGGAGTTCGGCCTCGAGTGCGCCACGATCCATAGTGTCCAGCTGGGCCTCCGCCACCTCGATCGTTTCAACTCCCAAAGTTTCCAGTACCTCAAGACGCGCATCCGCCAACCGTTTCGTAAGATCGATCTTCCGAGCGACCTCGTGGAGACGCACATCCACCTCCAGAAGCGAGGTGACTCCGAAGTGCTCAATCATCTGCTTCTTGCGAGCATCGACGACCGCCATTTCCTCCGCAATCCGGCGGCCTTTCTTCTGTTCTGCATCGAGACGCTCCTCGATCTCCTGCCGACGATTGAGCATGATGGTCGCGTCCGCCACGCTGCTCATGACGGCCTGGCACAGCCCCAGTGCATCGGCCGGCCTAAACGCCAGATCGATGTTGGACGCGAACTTTTCGACTTCGCTTAGAAACAGCGTCTGGTCGCGCTCCATCTTTGCGATACGGTCGGTCAGCTCTGCTTTCTTCTCTATCTCAGCGCCAAGTTCCGCCACAGCATCCAATGTTTCTCTTACGGTAGTGATCGTAGGCGATCTTCCGCTTTCGCCGAGCCAGCATGCGGCGCAAGCATCGTGCCAGGCCCTGTTCCATGCTCGTTCAGCCTCCAACGCGTCGTTCCGTATCGTTTCGCGAGACTTTAGATCACGCCGACGATCGTCGACCGCCTTCAACAGAGCCCTCGTGTCAGTGTCGCGATCGATCGCCGCCTGGCCTGCCGCAAGTAGTGTAACGATGTCGTCATCATCCGAGTATTGGACGTTGGCGGTGCGCAGTGCCTTAACGATCTTTTCGCGGGATGAAGCTGCGTCATCCTGCGCATGCCGGAGCTCGCGTTCCGCAATCATCAGTTTCGCGCGCATCTCAATCGCCCGGTCTCGCTTCTGCAACCAGAGCTTCAGACCAGCAAGGCCCATCCCTTCATCCATACCCCCGCCAATGGCGCAAAGGGATTGCGCGATTTCCCGAGCGACCGCCGCCCGACTTGCAATTGTGTCCTGCAGAAGCTTGCTCGCCTGCTCGATGCTTGTCTTGACATCGACGCGCTCCAGCATCGCGAGATTTAGCTCCGCCACGCTCGACGTCTTAGCGAAGCGCTGGTCCATGACAAAATCGTCTCGTCGCATGGTGGCTTCAAAGGACGAGGCCGTAGCCGTATCTAGGGCAGCCTTGTGTGACGCCCACGCGGCTTCCCGAACGGCGCGAACTTCCCTAGCTTCCTGGTCACTGATGACTCCTCCCACAGAACCAAGCGCTTCACTCCTGGCATCGAGCCGCTTTGCCTCGTCGGTGAGACGATCAAAATTGGCCCTCTGTAGTGCCGCTGCCTGTGTCAAACTAGCTTCCGCCGCCGACCAATTCTCGATCTGGACCGGCGTCGGCACCGTCAGGGAAAGCAGCGTTTCTTGATCTCCTTGCCAAGGACGGAGCTCAAGCACCCGGTCGGCAAATTCCTCAGCACGCTCCAGGCGCAAGCGATTTGCCGCGCGGTATCGCCCAGCCTCGTCGCCCTCTCGAGCGGTCGCGATCGCCGCGGCCAGAGCTCGCGACGCTGTATCGTCGCGCTCGTTGCCAGCATCCCCAAGTCTAGCTTCAGCTTCGTCCAGTACACTAAGTGCATTGGTAAACTCGGCTTGCGCGGCAGCGACGCTCGTATCGACCCCTGATCGCTTTTCCATCAAATCGCGGATCGGCCCCGTGATGAGAGTCGTCAGGATCAATCGCTCTGGGTCGATCTCGGCACTTTGGTTAATAAGCTGAAGGATCCGCACGATCGCCTGGTTCGCAATACCAAGCTGAAGTCGGCGACTAGGCAGGTCCTTTTCCGCTGTAATGTATCGCGCCCGCAGATCGGTCAGCAGTTCGATGCGGCTCTCAAGTGCGCTGGCCGCCACATTGACCACCGTGCTCGCAAGTGCATTTTTCAGTTCTTCGATGGCACCAAAGTTTGTCTTGTCTTGGGTCGCCAGCCGTATCTCTTCAGTCATTAACCCGGGAAGTTCGCTGGCCCAAGCGTCAGGGATGTCCGGAAGCCCTGCGAGGGGTTCGAGCTCCTGACGAAGACGACGAACGCCTCCAAGACGCGGAAGCGCATTCAATAGGCGCTGGATCTCGTCAATACGCGCCAACGTGCGGCCACGCTGCGCGATAGCCTCGTTATATTCCTTGGCCGAACCGTCGCGTTCTGTTGTGAGGCGCGCATGCTCGGAAGCGAGCGTGTCGATCTTGTCGCGATCCTCTTTGAGGGTCGTGAGCTCTTTCTTAAGGTCCACGAGTTCTCCCGACCGCTTCCCCTGGCGAAAAAACGCATCAGCCTCCGACCTTGCAGTATCAAGCCTCTGGCTGAGGTCGGCGAGTCCTGCGGTCGCTGAAAACAGTAAGTGACCGAGGTCACCCCTGCTCGCGAGGATGCTCTCGCCACCCGCCTCAAGAGTCTCGTCATCAAGGCAGAACATCGTTTGGTAAGCTCCTCGATCGAGGCCACCAAAATTGCCTAACAGGGCAGTATCAGGCACCGGTTGCTCGGAATCGCCTAGCAGGCTGTTCTGTGAACGCTTGATCCGCGACAATCTGCGGACCTGACCTGACTGCTCGACATCCGCATCGATCCGCATCGCCGCGTAGGGATGGAGGAAGTTGAACTTGCTTTGCGGTAAGATGCCAAACAGCAGATCCAAAAACGCCGACACTGCTGTCGATTTGCCAGATTCATTCGGTCCATAGACGATGTGCAAATCTGGAGCGCCGGCTGTCGTTTCGCCGAAATCAATCGCGACGTCCGTGAACCGGCCATAGCGTTTGAGGCCAAGACTACGGATGCGCATTACCGCTTTCCTTCTACGTTGGCTGCGGCAAGGCGGGCAAGCACCTCCTCCGAGCCTTCGTTGCTCAACTGCTCGACGAAGCGAGCAAACCCGTCATCGTTGGGAGTCAAGGTTCGTCGGCATTCCGATGGCAACTGGGAGAGCAGTTCCTTTGCGATCTCCTCCGCCTCCCCGAGGAACGCCTGTGAGCCAATGATGTCGTCGTTCACCACCTTTCGTAACTCCTCGAGTGGATCGGCGCTCTGTCCCTCAGTCTTCGTTGCAGGACGTCGACAGTCAGTATCGAACTTTTCGATCCAGATATTCCCGATTGCCGAGGCCCGGCTCTCGGCCTCGGTGCGGAGAAGATCGGCGTCCCGTCGGATCGTCCAAGCAAGTGGCGTCGCACCGGAAACTAACAAGCGTGCGACGAGATGTTCTGAAGCCGTCTTTTCTGCGGCGTCACCGAGGGCGATCTCGAGGCCGGCGACGAGATCGGGCCAAGTGGTCATGGCGGTGGCATCGACCGCTACGCGCTCGAACTGCGCCACGCTGACCACGCGCTCCTCCATCGTGACGCTGCCGTCGTCGAGCACGCTCACCAAGGTCACGGATTTTGGCCCACTTTCTCCAACATCACGGCCTTGCGGGATGCCTGGCATCACGATAGCGCAGGATCCTTCCATCGCTGAACGCTTATGAATGTGTCCCAGCGCCCAGTAGCGAAAACCAGAATTTGCAAGATCGGACGAACTGCAGGGCGCATAGACGTCGTGGTTAGCCGAGCCGTCGAGGCTCGTGTGCATCAGCCCAATGTTGATCGCGCCTTCGATGGGCGGTCGGTATTTTTCAAGTAGGCTGTCGGCGACCTGTGGCCTCGCGAAGCTGAGGCCATGCACTATTATCGGCCGGTCACCGCGCTCTCGCACGACTTCGACCGCCTCGGCTCGGCCACCAAATATGTGAACAGTCTCGGGAAATACGAGTTCCTTGGTGATTTTCGAGAGCGCGTCGTGGTTGCCACGGATGATAAATACCTTGATGCCCGCGACGTGCAGGCGACGAAGTTGCTCGGCGAGAAAGCGCGCGGTCTTCATCGAAGTCTGCTCGCCGTCATAGAGATCGCCGGCGAGCTTCAGCGCCTGAACACGCTCATCGAGGCATAGATCGATGATTCTCACAAACGCTTGCCGAGTCGCGTTGCCAATGAGCTCCGCGAGCTGTGGATTACGCAGAGCAAGTGACCGCAGAGGCGAATCCAAGTGGATGTCGGCGGCATGAACGAAACGGTAGGCGGGCATCAGGGCGACTCACTGAGGCAAAGAATGATGAGGCTTGCAATATATCTCGCTACACGCAAGGATTGTGAGCCAGTTTCCGAGCATCACGCCGCTGCTACGCTGCCGTTAGACATTCTGCCACTAAGGTTCGCGCCGATCGAACGCGCTGCGGCGTAAGATGCTTCTCGCTCAGAGAAAGAGGGCGTTCGTCCAACTTCGGACAGAGCGAAGGATCCAATCCCTCCACCCCAGGGGTGCGTGCTTGGCACTGACGTCGCCGGCTACAAACTTGCGGATGTCGAAGCTCGGGTCTCCGACCGCGGTATGCGGATAGTGCGAGCAGGAAGCGGCGTTCCAGCGTCGAAACCGTTCCGCTTCGGTGACCAAGCCGGAATTGCCGTCGTACGAAAGATAGGCGCCAGGCCGGGCCCGTCGACTCCACGGTGTGACCATCTGCACGACCAAACCGACCGCCAACGAGGCGAGCACACCGTTCGACCACACCACCTGCGGACGTCCGCCGGCGGCACCATACTTGCGGGACTCTTCGGCCAGCGCCTCGTCGGTGACAATGCCCATGCAGCGCAGGCACGGGCTTCCCGGCTCCGAGAGAACAACTTGGCCCGCGACCAGATGGCCGTGGCCGCGGTCCAGCTTGTGCACGTCCATGCCTTGGTCGATGTAGGGGATGAGGAAACGGCGGCAAAAAGCATCTAGCTCGTCCTTGCCCCGCACGTTATCGAGACCGCCCACGATCACGTCGCAACGCTTGAGCACATCCCCCGCAAGCTGCCATTGCTTCGGATGGGTTTCGATGCGGGCTTTTGGATTGATGGCGAGGATCATCCTTTTCATGATCGCAACCTTGGCCGTCCGCTTGAGCACGTACCACCAAGTACCGCCGATCAGCCTGTTAAGGTTGGTCAGCGAGATATGGTCCATGTCCGCCAGTACGAAGTTGCCGACGCCCACGTGCGCAAGCTGCTGAGCGACATGCGAATTTCCACCGCCAAGGCCCACCAGGCCGACGGTCACCTCGGCCAGCCGCTGTTCGCTATTGGCGCCGAGAAAACTTTGACGATCAAGCCAGCTCATATTTCGCACCCCATTGCTCGACGATTGGTTGATCAATACGGATGAAGCGGTCGATCGACACGGAAGGTTTGCCGGATTCAAGCCACAGAAGGCCCGTCGCACCATTGTCGCTCAGCACCAGCAGTCCGTGCGGCATCTTCGGGCTTGATTGAAAGAATCCCGGTACGAATTCGTTGCCGCTCTCAAGGTCCACCCCGCTGAACCCGGGAAGGCCCCGGCCGCCGTGGGTGTGGACATGCAGGAGGGCCGAGGCGGGTCGATAGGCGACCTGTACCGCCTTCCGCATTGCGTTGGAGCCGATCCGCGCCCCAACCTTGGGAGCGAACTCGTAATCCTCGTCGGCGACAGGCATGTACTCGCGCACAAGCAGCATCAGACCGCCCGGCACCGCGGCCGCCCCTGCCGTCAGGAAGCCGACGCGCTCGTGTGCGAAAGCGTGGGGCCGGGCGAGGTCGCGTCGGACTAGATCCAGCAGCGCACTGGTGATTTTGACTGCCGCTCTCATTTGAGTTGTCCTAGGTGTATGGCGAGGATCTCGGACCACGGCAGCGATGCAGACACCTTGTTGAACGACATTGTGTGCCAGGCGCGACCCATGATGTGGTGCACGGTCCAGTTCTGGCCGCGGTTCGGAAAGGGCTGTGACAGGAAAAGCCGCGTGGTGTAGCTGCCATGGCTGCGGGGGCAGAGCAGACCGTCCACGGGCACCTTGTCTCCACTGTGCTGGATCTGCATGCTCGGCAGGTAGACGAGGGGATGCCCCCCCTCGTCCCAGAGTTCGGCACGGCGGTTGATCCGCCGCAACGCGACGAGTTGAAATTCGGCAGTCATGAGGACTGTCCCACCGGCGGATGGGAGGCGAACTCCATGCCGTCCTTGACCTTGAGGCGTTCGCCCGGAGCCATCTCGCGGAAGACGCCGTCGGAAGCGATGATGTCCAGCTTGTAGCCGGCGGGAACGCCGAACACTGTCATCAGTTGCTCGGTGGTGTACACGCGGCGCTCGAGTTCAAACTCGACGTCGCCACCGTAAATCACCGTCACCGTCTTCTTCCGGTGGCGAAGCTTAAAGCGTTCGACGCCACCACCGCCAATATCGACCTCATCGTCATCGTCGAAGACCTGATCAATGCCGGGCCGCTCCAGCGTCAGAGCCTGATCGTCGCCGGCGCCGGCGAGGAACTTGATCTGCGAAGCGATCAGCTTCTGGTGCGGCCATTCCATCGCCAGTCCCTCGACGAAGAAGCGGTGCGTGTCGCCGCCCTTGACGACGAAGAAGCGGCTGACCTTGTTCTTATCGAGATCAGTGGTCTCGGTGGGGCGGAGCGTTTCCAGTTCGCCCGTCCCGAGATGCCGCAGAACGCCATAATCTTCAACCGGGTGTCGGCCGACGGCCATGCAAAGCTGGCCGCCGGTAACCTTGGCGTCGTCGAACGCAACCGCGAGGAAGTCGAAATTTTCGTCACCGATCTGGGTTTCGAACGTGGGAGCCTGTTGCTGCGGCTCGCGATCGACACTCTTCAACACCGTATCCATGCGTATTCTCCAATCTCGCGCGCACGGACGGGCGCCGTCAGGCTTGACGAAATCCCGGAAGAGACCGATGATCTCGAATCAGTCCGTAATGGGACTGTATCTAATCGGACCCAAACTTTAAATCAAGTCCTATTTGGGACTTTTGAGAACCCCTATGGACATCAACATGGACGCAAACAATCGGACACAAACGACAGAGCAGCCCCAAGGGGCCCCCCCATCATCACTCGACTTCTTCTTCAAACTCGCAGAGATCTGGGATTTGAGCACTGATCAGCAGATGAAGTTGCTGGGATCACCGGCCCGCTCGACCTACTTCCGCTGGCGTAAGGATGGCGGCGACGTTTCGGCGGATACTCTCGAGCGGATTTCGCACCTAGGCTCCGTGTACAAAGCCCTCAGCATTCTGCTCGACTCGCCAGAGGCCGCGGTGCGCTGGATTCGCCGACCAAACCGATATTTCGAGGGGGCACCAGCGCTCGACATCATGTTAAGCGGAAATTTGAGTGACATCATAAGGGTACGACAATACGTCGATGCCCAGCGCGGGGGTTAAGTTGGCGTACCCGCAAATCTCAATCGATAACCGGTATCGCCGGTTGATCCCCTCGAAATGGCCGACGATCGACATCTACGAGAAATTCGGTTCTCGCGAGATGCAATCGTTTGCTGCCGAACTCGAGGCGGTTACCAGCCCGCGCCTTGCGGCCAAAGCCCGCATCACCGGCGGCGACATTTCGGCCGACTCCAACTCTCCCAGGCTGCAGAACTGGAATCATGCGCCGTTCGCGTACCCCATGCCGGAGGGGACGTATTCACTTCCGCCTCCCTACTCGGTAATGGAGCTCGCCGTCGACGAGCGGGGCGCTCTCGGTCGGGCAATCCTGCGACGCGAGGAATTTCTTTCGCGCACCGACGAGCCGGCCTGCGGCATCGACATGAGGATGATTGCGAACAGGGTCGTCGGAAAATTCGTTGATCTCCGCGGATTGCCGCCCGACACGTCGCAAACCGCGAGGTGGATGATGGGTCACCGCCTATATGAGGATGGTGTTCACGGCGTTCTCTTCAAAATGACCGAGCTGCCAGGCAGCGAGTTCATCTGTGTTTTCACCAATGAGGTGCTGGTGGACCATGGCGTGCAAGGCGCACATTATCGTTTCCGCTGGGACGGTCAGCGTATCAGTCGCATTTATGACTTCGCTGCGGACCGCGACATCGATCGCAACGACATTATCGCTGGGTCGATGGCAGCATAGATCAGCGCCTAGGTGAACCGCACAAGTCCGTCACCATCCTGAAAATCCGCTTCGCCATGCCGTCATGACAGCCGCTCGCGACGCCTACCGAGCGCCGAGCAGCACCGAAGCAGAATGGACGCCGAGCTAGTGCCGACGGTGCGCCTTCAAGATTGCCCCTTTCGGAACGTTTATTTTCTGCACCTGCTCAGTCGTGACTATGGCGCGGATTGCCGGTTTGCGTAGTTGTTCAATCGCATCCATCAGCGCGACCGTTGCATCTAACGCGCTCCAAACATTCGCAAGGTTTTGTTCCGTGATACATCGTCAACTGTATGGTCATTGAAATCGCCAAACGACATGCGGTCCATAGAGCCGCATTTCGTCGGTAGTTTTAATCTCAACCATTCGGAAGCACCGCAATCACTCTACACGCAGCACTTCCCGAGGCAATTCGCTAAGGCATCGTTGCTATATCGCCAGCCGAGGCCGGTCGGTCACCCATGGCCGAATTAGAACAAAACTCAAGACGGAATCGCTATCTTCCAGCGGAATATTTCGCGATGGAGGTTACCAAGGCTTTGTCCCTTCCAGCGAACATCTTTGACTGCTTCGCGATTGTTCGATTGATGTGCCGAACCCCCTCTGCAGATATGGACAGAACGCGGTTCAACGTATTGTTAGACGCCAAGATGATCGCAACATTCGGATCGATCGCAAACCAAACTTCGACCTCTGGATCACTGAGTTCCGACCGACCGATGGGAGTCAATTTCATCACCGGAAAACTTCCGAGCAAAAAACTCCGGTTGCGCGCCGTCCGAGCGAAAAACAGACCTTTTGCTGACAACACATCGAGCGCGGTACCGCTAGTGCGCGACAGGGACAAAACCCGAGCACGTTGTCGCTCGGCTTTCAGGTAAGCTGGCGACGCAAATTTCTCTTTTTCCTCAGGCGTGAGGGCGCGAAACTTCTGTTCGTATTGATCGATAGCCTCTTGCAACATCGCCGCGAACTCATCGTCAGAAATCATTCGTTGATATAATTCGGGCACGCGCCGCCACTGCTCATACACATAGAGATTGAGCAAATCGCGTTCGTTCGGCGAGAGGTTCGGATATTTCCCCGACAGCACTTGGGGGACGATCTTCTCGATCAGCAAGTTCATGAAGCCCTCAAGCTTGGAGTAGCGCGTCTCCAAGCTCCAATCGCGGGTCCCGTCACTGTTTTTAAGGGTGTATTGGCCACCCCGAACGAAAAGACTGTTCGGAGAGGTATCTCTGACACCACGATCTGGCCGATCGTTGTCGAAAAACCAGAGCATGCCGCGCTCGTCGGTGAAGCGCCGTTGCAACATCTCGGGAACAGAATGGTGACGTTTTGGCTCGTTCATCTGAATAACTCGATCAAGGATTCGCGCGCGAACGTTCGTCGACCATTCGCAGCGTTTCATGTGCCACCCATGTCACATGGAGCAATTGGAAAACGGATGATAACGTCCGCCGAAATTTCAAGAAACCGTTGGTAATGCTGCGTAACTCTATGTCCCGTTTAGAAACGATACTCGGCACATGAAATTTAAGGAAAATCGGCCCTAAGTCATTGAAAAACATTGGAGCGCGTGAAGAGAACCGTTCAACGCTGAAAACTCATGGTAACCGCCAAGAACGCCGGGCCTCGTCTTTCAATGCGAGGTCCTAAGTTGCTGTTGAGGTTTGCAACTCTACTCATCTCCTCGCGAGATACCGGTCCTGGCAAAGCACTAGAATTTGAAAACTTTCCGCCTATATGGGGCTTTCTGAAGGGTATTTTCCTTGAACTCCCCCAGTGGTTGCGATTGGATGCGGCCGTTAGCTGGGGAATATTTTAATGGATTTGGGATCGGTTCGCGCCGCGGCGTCTCAGCGGCTAAATGGGTTGAGCAACCCTATCAGAATTTTGGTGATCTTGGCGCTCTGCCTCATCGCGGGCATTGTCCTGCTGTGGCTGTTCAACCAAGTTTTCTACTACTATTTGGCGCGTAGCTACGTTGATGAAATTTCCGATTCCTTCAACCTCAATCGAGGATTTGCAACCGCACTCATCTGGATCAGCTTTGCGCTGATCGTCGTTCTATCGGGGTGGGCGTTCTCGCTGTCCAAAAACAAGCGCAACGCCGGTTATGCGGGTTTGCTGGCACTTCTGGTTGCTCACTCCGTAACAATCGGCATGGCCGACAAAAACTTCAAGAGCAGCGGCCAAGCAGAAAAGTGTTTTGTCATGGAGCGAAACAACGTGAAGATCATGAACCGCGTCGGTATTGATCCCGACACTGGTCGTGAGTGCCGGGCACTAACCACGGTAATGGCCGAGAAAATTGAGCTCTATAAAACCGGCAAGCGCCCCACACGTATAACGTCAAACAACCCGGCGTTTTTCAGCGCGATCAGCGGCGAGCCTGTCGTCTGGTATGCAGCCGACAAGGGCGGTTCGGTCGAGTTGTATGACCTGATGGGGTATCACCCACAGACAGCCGAAGAATTGCGGCCGGTCACACCGCAAGTGGTCGAAACCTGGAAAGAGCAGAATGACCGCACCGCAAAGCGAATTCCCGTCAGGATCGATCCGAAAATCTATGCCTTTTTTGATCCCATGACCGGCGCAGCACGTGTCTGGTACTGGCGTAGCCAGAGCGGCGAATGGGAATTCTACGATGGCCCCGGCTTCCATGCACGAACCGGAGAGCCGCTCAAACTGATCAACCGTGATGTGATCGCTGAATGGAACGCTGCGCTTCAAGCAGCGGAAGCGAAGAAGAAAGCCGACGCGGAGCAAGCTACCCGGGACGCACGCGAACGCGCCGCTGCGGCCGAGCGAGAGGCTCGCGAGCGATCGGCAGCTGAACAGCGAGCACGTGAAGCGGAACTAGAAGCCGCAAAAGAAAAGCAACTTGCTGGCGCGGAATGCGATCGACTGGCCGCAAACCCCACCGATGCCAAACGCGCGGCGGATGGCGTGCCTTTCGATCAGCTCAAAGGTATCGCCGATCAGGCAATTGAGGCCTGTACCCGTGCCACTCAGGTATATCCCGATGAAAAGCGTTACCTGTATCAGTTGGGGCGGGCGACGTATTTCAGGGATAAAAAGCGGGCATCCGAGATTTTCACGACCCTCGTTAGCGCGCGATATGCTGCTGCATTCGACAATCTCGGCAGCTATTTGCTCTACGATAAAAGGGATATGACGGCTGCGATTCCGATCTTCAAGCAGGGGATTGCCCTAGGCGATGCGGACTCCATGGTGACCCTCGCAGACTTGATGGATAAAGGTTACGTCCCACAAACGCCTTCGCTAAATAAGTGGACCCTGTTGAACAGCGCGGCTCAGTTAAACCATTCAGGGGCGCAGAAAGCCGTGGCGAAGGAAAAGACCCGCCTCGAAGCGGAAGACGACTCCAGAGAGGCTGCGCGGCAAGCGGGCGAGATATTCAAAGATATTCTCTTGGGAGGGGTGCGACGATAGACAGACGTCCGTCTCACGGTGTCGAAAGCATGACCAGCGAGCTCGCGCAGATCAAAAAGTTATTCAGTGTCCTAAAACGCGCGCCGCAGACCAAATTTTTCGGGTTGCAGGCGTTCATCTGGATACTCCCGACAATCAATGCGATTACATTATTTGCAGCCATAGCGGTCAACGTGAAATGCGGAGATCATCCGAGCGTCCCCACGCTCTCCGCCACTTCTGTACCCTCCCTTTGGATCGAAGCGAACTACAGCGCCAAACGCGGTCAGACGGTACATGCCATAGCTCGATGCGCCGCGTGATAAGGGCCTCCCTCATTGGGATACTCAGCAGCGAACTGCTTGGAGCGCCGCGTTCACGCATCCACTCGTTATCGGTTCATCGGGTGCGAATATCTGATGCGACACGCGGCCCGGGATCGCAGGAAATTTCGCCGTGGACCGCCCTCGCCCTTGTCCACTCAATTAGATTTGGTGGCTCAGCGAATCCTTCGCGACCGGTAGCGTGATTTTCAGAGAACGGTAGCCGGCCGGTGCGGTCCAACCTCGTAACCCATTGAAAGATCGAATGCTTGATGGGACTGCATCAGGCAACGCCGTGGTACGAAGCGTGGTACGAAAGAAAATCTGGGGCAGTGAAAGCTAAGAAAGTCCCATTTTTGTTGGTAGCGAGAGAGGGACTCGAACCCCCGACCCCAGGATTATGATTCCCGTGCTCTAACCAGCTGAGCTACCTCGCCACACGTCCAGACCGCCTTCGCGGTCGCGAACGGCGGCATATAAGAAGTCACCCAAATGCCTGTCAAGCAACGATGGCCGAAAGCGCCATCTGATTGGCTTTGCACACGCATTCATCCGGAAACAGCACGCCGCGAAGGCGAAAAACCTTACTTTGGCCGCACCGAGGGATCGCCGCCGGGGCTGCCGGGCGGCGGAATCACCGGCATCGTCCCGCCCTGAGGGGTCGGCGCATGCATTCCGGGGTCGACACCGGGCGGCGGGCAGAGCACGCCATCGGATTTCGCCAGCCTGTCGCCAAGCGATTCCGGCGCGCGCCCTGTCGTGGTCCCTCGCGGCGCGAGCGTGCCTTCGTGCGGAACAGCCTCGGTCGGCGTGCAATTCGACGCACGGTCGGGATTGGGCGGGGAAGTTTGCGCCGGCGGCGTTGCGGGTGCGGGCGGCGCCTGAGCAAACGCGACAGCAGGCAGCAGCGCCAACGCGGCACTCATGACAGTGCTCTTGGCAATCGGGAGTTTCATCGTCATGGAACGGAAACGGCGTCGCGGCGCGGATGTTCCCACAACGAATGAAGCGTGATCAGCCTTTGCGATAGCGGATCAGCGAGAAATGCCCCATCGGCGCCATCGGGCGCCGCTCGACCAGCGTCACGCCGCCATGCTTTGCAGCCCAGTTCACCAGCCGCGCCCACGGAAATTCCGGTCGCCAGCCAAGCCGCCGCGCCAGCGGCGCGAACGCGAGTTCGAAAATCTTGCGCGGCCCGCTTTCCGCGCCGATGTGATTGACCAGAATCAGTTCACCGCCCGGCTTCAGCACGCGCATGAAATCGTCCAGCGTCGCTTCCGGATCCGGCACTGCCGTAATGACGTATTGCGCCACCACCGCATCGAACGTGCCGTCCGGGAATGCGAGGTTCTTCGCGTCCATCACCGACAGGGTTTCGACATTGGTGAGGTTTTGCGCGCGCACGCGCTCCTGCGCCTTGCGCAGCATCGGCTCGGAAATATCGACGCCATGGAGTTTCGTGGTGCGCGAATAATCCGACAGTGACAATCCGGTGCCGACGCCGACATCGAGCACGCGGCCTCCGATCGCATCAGCCAGCGCGATGGTCGACTTGCGTCCCTCGTCGAACACCTTGCCGAACACCATGTCGTAAACCGGCGCCCACGCGGCGTAGGCCTTCGCCACTCCGGCACGATCGATGTCGTTGGTCATGTCCCCGCCCTGCTACGCAATACTAGCTACTGTTCCAGCACGATCCGCACCGGAAATCCCAACCATTCTTGGAGGATCAAAAGTTATCCGGCAAGGGCTTCGCGCAAACCAGTGTCCCGTATCCGACGTTCGTTTTGCCGTGCAACACCATCGTACGAACGTCGGATACGAATGGACACTGGCAAATGATGATTCTAGTGATCCTTTGGTCTGACATTCGCAAACAATGCTTGCTGAGATTACGGTGCGAATGTCAGAACCGGATCACTAGCCGCGGGCCGGACGATGCGCGGCGCGGCGCTGATGAAGCCGCCGCCGAGCACGCGCGCCTGTCCCGCAGGGGCATCGTAGAACACGCAGGCCTGTCCCGGCGATACGCCTTCTTCACCATCGACGAGTTCGACTTCATAGGTCCCGCCGACACGGCGCAGCCAGGCCGGCTGCGGCGGACGGGTGGACCGCACCCTGACAAACATTTCGAGACCGTCGCCGATCGCACGATCAAGGTCGCCATCGCCGATCCAGTTGACGTCGCGCAGCAGAATTCGGCGCACGTTCAGCGCCTCGCGCGGTCCGACCACGACACGGCGCGTCTCAGCGTCCAGATGCACCACATACAACGGCGCATGCGCCGCGATGCCGAGGCCGCGGCGCTGGCCGATGGTGAAACCGACGATGCCCTGATGGCGGCCGAGCACATGGCCATCGAGATCGACGATGTCGCCGGGCTCCATGGCGTTCGGCTTCAGCCGCTCGATCACATCGGTGTAGCGGCCGGTCGGCACAAAACAAATGTCCTGACTGTCGTGCTTGTCGGCGACCGACAGTCCGAAGCGGCGCGCGAGTTCGCGGGTCTGCGCCTTGGTCATGTCGCCGAGCGGAAAGCGCACGTCGGCCAATTGATCCTGCGTGGTCGCGAACAGGAAGTAGCTCTGGTCGCGGTCGGCATCGGCCGCGCAGACCAGCGCGCGCGATCCGTCCGCCAGACGCCGCGACGCGACATAATGTCCGGTGGCGAGCGCCTTGGCGCCGAGTTCACGGGCGGTCGCGAGCAGGTCGCGAAACTTGATCGAGCGGTTGCACTCGATGCAGGGCACCGGCGTCTCGCCGTGCACATAGCTCTCGGCAAAGCTCTCGATCACGGATTCGCGGAAGCGGCTCTCGTAATCGAGCACGTAGTGCGGGATGCCGAGACGCGCGGCGACATCGCGCGCATCGTGAATATCCTGGCCCGCGCAGCACGCACCCTTGCGATGGGTCGCGGCGCCATGATCGTAAAGCTGCAAGGTGATGCCGACCACGTCATAGCCTTCGGCCTTCAGCAGCGCAGCGGTCGCCGACGAATCGACGCCGCCGGACATGGCGACGACGACCCGGGTGTCTTCCGGGCGACCTTCGAGGTCGAGACTGTTGAGCATGGCAGGGGCCGATCTTGCTGTTGCCGGGACCACTTTGGCCGCCCAGTGTCCCGAATCCGACGTTCGCTTCATTTTGCAGCGCCTTCCGGTGCGAACGTCGGATTCGAAAGGACACTGGCAGTTATAGATTCTAGTGGTCCTTTTGTTCTGACATTCGCAAAGCGCGCTGCTGAGGTGAGGTGCGAATGTCAGAACCGGGACCACCAGACCGGTCATCGCTGGATTTGCACTTTATCTATAGTCCGACCCTACCTGAGGCAATCGCGGTCCGCCTTGATCTATTCCAATTAAAACCGGCCCTTTTGGGGGGAAAATCTTGCCGCCGGGCAGAAAACCCCCGGCCACGAAGCGTGCGTCGGCAACCGCAATCCGCTTCAAGCCATTGAAATAACTGCAATTTTTAATTCACCTCTGATGGCCCGGTCCTTGCTGAACAGAGGAAGCAATAACTTGAAAGGCCGCCCGTGTTCAGCGTTACCCCGGAACCAGCCGCATCCAAGCCAGCGTATGCCGGCTATGACCCGCAGGCCAGACAAGCGCGCCCCGATCAGCCGCCGTCGGACGGCTTCGCAGCACTGGTGGACAGCAATTCCAGCGCAAGCTCCGATTCCCGCCCCGCGCCGGATAACGCATCCCGCCGCGACTCCCGCGATGCGCGGCAGGCCGATGCGCCCCCTCCAGGCAAGGACCGGCCACAGGCCGATGGCCCCGCCGCTTCCGCGAGCAACGATTCCAGCGCCGCGCAGCAGGATGCCAATTCATCCACACCGGCCGACACGAAGGCGACCGGCGGCAAGATGGGCGGGAAAGACAAAACTGCGTCCACGGACACGAAAGCCGAAGACAAGCCCGGCAGCGATGACACAGCCGCGACGACCGCAACTCCGGTGATTCCGGCCATCGTGACCGATCCGGTCGCCGTCGTGATCGCCGCGGCTGCCGATCCAGCCGTAACACCGGGCGACGCGGCACCCACGGCAACCGTGACGGCCGCCGCTATCATCACCAGCGCCGCGGCCAGCGCCGCACAGGCTGATGCTTCTGTTGCGCAAACCGCGACCGATACTGACACCAAGGATGCCGGTGCAACCAAGGCAGACCTCGCAGCTTCTCTCGCCAATGGCAACGCGTCTGAAACATCCGCCGCGACAATCTCTGCCGCTGCGACCGTGACTAAATCCGACGGCGGCAAGACCGAAATCTCCGCAAAGAATGCAGAAACCACGCCGGCCAAAGACAGCAAGGACGGCAAGCAGGCCACCGATGCATCTGCGGCAAAGGCGGAGTCCGGACAAACCATCAAGCCGGAGACCGCTGCACCGACTGCGGACGACAAGCCGGCGCCGCATGACAAGGCGGCCGCGGAATCCGGTACGACCGATGCCGAGCCAGCAAAACACGCCGCCAAGACAACGCCGCAGGCCGAGCAACGCGCCGCGGCTTCTGCGCCGCAGCCGGCGCTTCAGACCGATCCCGGCTTGCAGGTTCCTACCGGCATTCAACCGCAACCGGTTCAGACCCATGCCGCCAATCTGACTGCGATCCCGGTGCCGGCGGCGAATACAACTCTCGCCGATAGCGCGCCGGTGCCGCTGAACGGCCTTGCGGCAGACATCGCGCTGCGCGCGGCGGGCGGCAACAGCCGCTTCGAGATTCGTCTCGACCCCGCCGAGTTGGGCCGCATCGATGTGCGCCTCGACGTCGACAAGCACGGCAATGTCACCTCGCATCTGACAGTGGAACGGCCGGCGACGCTCGACATGCTGCGTAACGATGCGCCGAGGCTTCAGCAGGCGCTGGAAGACGCCGGTCTGAAGACCGGCGACTCGGGATTGCAGTTCAGCCTGCGCGACCAGTCGTCGTCGGGGCGCGATAGCGACAACGGCTCCGGCCGCAATTCGCAGCGCGTCGTCATCACCGAAGAAGACACCATTCCTGCACAGGTCGCGGGACGAACCTACGGCCGCATGCTCGGAGCGAGCAGCGGCGTCGATATCAGGATTTGAGGAGGCGATTATGGCGGTCGATGCAGCAACCATGCCGACGATACCGACGTCGGCTCCCGCGACAAACAATTCGTCCAGCTCCAGTTCGAGCAGCTCCAGCAGCAGCACGACCGGCATCGCGGATAATTTTCAATCCTTTCTGAAGCTGCTGACCACTCAGTTGCAGAACCAGAATCCGCTCGCTCCGCTGGATACCAACCAGTTCACGCAACAGCTCGTGCAGTTCGCGCAAGTCGAGCAGCAGCTCAAATCCAACGATCAGTTGGCATCGCTGGTTAAAATCGAGAAGGCCGCGCAATCGACGCAGGCGCTGGTGTTCGTCGGCCAGACCGTGGCCGTCGACGGCAGCACCGCGCGTTTCGACGGCAAAGCGACATGGAATTTCAGCGCACCACAGAACTCGAGCGCGACCATTACCATCACCAATTCAGCGGGGCAGACCGCTTACACGGGCAGCTTCGCCATCGGCTCCGGAAATTCCAGCTTCGTCTGGGACGGCAAGGGCAAAGACGGCACCAAGTGGCCGGCCGGTGACTACAAGATGACGGTCACGGGCAAGGACACCAACGGCAAGGACGTTGCGATCTCCACGGAAGTCCAGGGCATGGTCGATTCCGTGGATCTGACGGCAAGCCCGGCGCTGCTGTCGATCGGCGGCAAGAACTACACGCTCGATCAGATCAAGCGCGTCGTGAAGCAGGCCGCGTCGAGCTGACGATGTGACAATCCGCTGACACGGCGCGATTCTGACACAACATTTCGCATCCCGCAGGCTGGTTCTTAACGGAACCGGCCTGTCCCGTTTTGGGCAGATCGAAGGAGAATCGTATTGGAGGCTTGGGTTTAGGTAAATTTTAAGCCGCCGGGGGTAGCGTGTTCCCACGAGTTCAGTTGTTTCGAGTTTGTGAGTACACCATGACAGAACCCCACCGCCCGAGGGTGAAGTACGTCATCGGGCCCGATGGCAGTCCGCTGACGATCGCGGATCTTCCCGCGCCCGGTACCAAACGGTGGGTTATCCGCCGTAAGGCCGAGGTTGTGGCCGCGGTCCGCGGGGGTCTCCTCTCCCTTGAGGAAGCCTGCAGCCGTTATACCCTGACAGTTGACGAATTCCTGTCCTGGCAGTTCTCCATCGACCAGCACGGTCTGGCCGGATTGCGCACCACCCGCATCCAGCAGTACCGCCAGTAAGTCTTCCTTCCCGATTTCATCGCAATTTTCCGAAAACCGGCTCCCTCGCGGGAAGCTGGCTTTCGGCATTTCCGCTTTTTCTCCCCAGCCGTTAACCGGCGTTAACCATATGGAAACCATAGATAGGCAAATTCTGCCCAGTCGGTGCGCGGCGCCGAATCTGTGGGGCTCGTGATCCGGTTCTGACATTCGTATCCCTTCGCGGCCGGTACTTTTACGAATGTCAGAACCAAAGGATCACGAGAATCATAACTAGCTAGTGTCCTTTCGTATCCGACGTTCGCTCGGAAGGCGCTACGAGGTGGGGCGAACGTCGGATACGGGACACTAGGTCGTTGCAGGGTCTGTTTTCCTTCCTGAAAGGTCTGGGCGCGGCGCGGATGGCGGCTATGGCCGCCGTAACGCTGGCTCTCGTCGGTTTCTTTGGCTTCGTCATCATGCGCGTCACCACGCCGCCGATGGCCACGCTGTTCACCGACCTCACCTATGAAGACTCCTCGGCGATCATCAAGGATCTGGAACGCCAGGGCATTCCCTACGAGATGAAGAACGAAGGCGCCGTGATCCAGGTGCCTAAGGACAAGATCACCCGGCTGCGCATGAAACTCGCCGAAGGCGGCCTGCCCAAGGGCGGCGGCGTCGGTTACGAGATTTTCGACAAGTCCGACGCCCTCGGCTCGACCAGCTTCGTCCAGAACATCAACCATCTGCGCGCCCTCGAAGGCGAACTGGCCCGCACCATCAAGGCCATCGACCGCATTCAGGCCGCGCGCGTGCATCTGGTGCTGCCGGAACGGCCGCTGTTCTCCCGCGAAACCCCTGAGCCTTCCGCCTCGATCGTGCTGCGCGTCCGCGGCGCGCTCGAACCGCAGCAGGTCCGCGCCATCCGTCATATCGTCGCCTCCGCTGTCAACGGCATGAAGGCGCAGCGCGTCTCCATTGTCGACGAAAGCGGCCAGTTGCTGGCCAACGGCGCCGCCGGCGACGGCGCGGCCGATGGCGGCAGCGGCGACGAGCGCCGGGCATCGTTCGAGAAGCGCATGCGCGACCAGGTCGAGGCCATCGTCTCCTCAGTGGTCGGCTCCGGCCGCGCCCGCGTCCAGCTCACCGCCGACTTCGACTACAACAAGATCACCCAGACCTCGGACAAGTTCGATCCCGAAGGCCGTGTGCTGCGCTCCAGCCAGTCGCGCGAAGAATCCGCGGCCACCGCGAATGCCAATGACGGCCAGGTCACCGTCAACAACGAGTTGCCCGGCGCTCAGGGCCAGGGCGGCGGCGCCACCGCGAAAGACCAGAGCAAGAAGAGCGAGGAAATCAACAACTACGAGATTTCCCGCGTCACCAAGACCGAAGTGACCGAGGCCGGCCGCGTCAACCGCATCTCGGTCGCGGTGCTGGTCGACGGCAGCTACAGCAAGAACGACAAGGGCGAGGTCGTCTACGCGGCCCGCGCGAAGGAAGACCTCGACCGTATCGCCGCACTGGTCCGCTCCGCGATCGGCTTCGACCAGAAGCGCGGCGACCAGGTCGAGATCGTCAACCTGCGGTTCGCGGACGTGCCGTCGGTGATCCCGGCGGAGACGCCGAAGGGCCTGCTCGGCATGTTCCAGTTCACCAAGGACGACATCATGTACTTCGTCGAACTGGGCGTGATGTTCGTGCTGGGCATTATCGTGGTGTTCATGGTGGTGCGCCCGCTGCTCAAGCGCGTGCTCGCCGCCGATGCCGCCGCCCAACACGCTGCGCTCCCGGCCCTGCCGGAAACCCCGCCGGCACCGACCAACCCGCAGCCGCAGATCGCCAACAACGCGACCGCGCAGATGATCGACGTCGCCCAGGTCCAGGGCCAGGTCCACGCCCAGTCCGTGCACCGCGTCGGCGAGCTCGCCGACCGCAATCCGAACGAGACCGCCTCCATCATTCGTCAGTGGCTTTCAGAACCGGCTTAATCCGACATGGCAAACGCACCCGCGCTGACAAACAACAACGCCCAGAACACCAACGACATAGCCGGTGTCGTCGCCACGCTGGCCAGCCGTCAGAACGGCCGCGCCAAGACCAAGCCGATGTCGGGGCCGAAGCGCGCCGCCATCATGATGCTGGCGCTCGGCGAGCAGTACGGCGGCAAGATCTGGTCGATGCTGGACGACGATGAGGTGCGCGAGCTGTCGCTGGTAATGTCGTCGCTCGGCACCGTCGAAGCCGATGTCGTCGAAGACCTGATGCTGGAATTCGTCTCGCGGATGTCGGCATCCGGCGCGCTGATGGGCAACTTCGACGCCACCGAGCGGCTGTTGCAGCAGTATCTGCCCTCGGACCGGGTCCACGGCATCATGGACGAGATCCGCGGCCCGGCCGGCCGCAACATGTGGGAGAAGCTCTCCAATGTGCAGGAAGAGGTTCTCGCCAACTACCTCAAGAACGAATACCCGCAGACCATCGCCGTGGTGCTGTCGAAGCTGAAGCCCGAGCACGCCGCGCGGGTGCTGGCGATCCTGCCCGAGGACATGGCGCTCGACGTCGTCAACCGCATGCTGAAGATGGAAGCGGTGCAGAAGGAAGTCATCGAACGCGTCGAGCAGACCCTGCGCGTCGAATTCATGTCGAACCTGTCGCAGACCCGCCGCCGCGACGCTCATGAGGTGATGGCGGAAATCTTCAACAACTTCGACCGCCAGACCGAAACCCGCTTCATCACCTCGCTCGAAGAGGACAATCGCGAGGCCGCGGAACGCATCAAGGCGCTGATGTTCACCTTCGACGATCTCGTCAAGCTCGACGCCGGCTCGGCCCAGACGCTGATGCGCCATGTCGACAAGGACAAGCTGGGTATTGCGCTGAAGGGCGCCAACGAGACCGTCCGCGACTTCTTCATGGGCAACATGTCGAGCCGCGCCGCCAAGATGCTGCTGGACGACATGGCCGCGGCAGGCCCGGTGCGGCTGCGCGACGTCGACGAGGCGCAGGCGCTGCTGGTCAACCTTGCCAAGGATCTCGCGGCCAAGGGCGAAATCATGCTGCAGAAAAACCGTGCTGACGACGAGTTGGTGTACTGATGGGCGCACCCGCAAAATTCCTGTTCGATCTCGACTTCGCCGCTCCCGACGTCGCGAAAGAACGTGCCGCGACCGCAATCGAGGTCGCGCAGCAGATCGCGGACGCGGAAGCACGCGCCTATCGCGCCGGCTATGAGGCCGCGCGCCATGAAGCCAAGGCGGAAAGCGACCGGCGTGCGGCGCTGGCGCTCGAGGAAATCGGAATTTCGATCAGGGCCATCGCCGGCCGCTTCGCGACCATCGAGGAGCGGATGGAGACCGAAGCCGTCGATGTCGCGCTCTCGGTTGCCCGCAAGCTCTGCGCGGAGATGATCGCCGCCGAACCGCTCACCGAAGTCATGGCGCTGGTCAGCGACTGCTTCCGGCACCTCACCTCGACCCCGCACATCGTGGTGCGGATCAACGATGCGTTATACGACGCCGCGCGCGCGCAGATCGAGCAACTGGCGAAGCGCAACGGCTTCGAAGGAAAACTCGTGATCCTGGTCGAGCCGGACATCGCCACCGGCGACTGCAAGATCGAATGGGCCGACGGCGGCGTGACGCTGGATCGAGCCACCATCGAAGCGAAAATCAGCGAACTTGTCGGGCGCTATCTGGCGTCCCGCAATCAGGCCGGTATTCCCGGCCATGAGGACCGACCATGAGCGACACAGACAGCACCGTCCCGCTTCCCGATCTCAACGCCGCCGATACGCCGGTCGCCGAGGATCAGAACTATTACGACGACGACGATCATGTCGGACGGATTGCCGCCGATCTCGAGGCGGTGTTCGACGTTCCGGTTCAGGTCTCCGCCGTCCTCGGCCGCTCCAAGATGGATGTCGCCGATCTGCTGCGGCTCGGCCCCGGCACCGTGCTCGAACTGGACCGCCGCGTCGGCGAATCCATCGACATCTACGTCAACAACCGGCTGGTCGCACGCGGCGAGGTCGTTCTCGTCGAGGACAAGCTCGGCGTCACCATGACTGAAATCATCAAGGCGGAACGCGCCTGACCATTTGAGCAAACCGAGGCCGAAAATGGCCCGGACCCTCGCAAGGCTTAATAACAGGAGACCACCATGCGGCTTCTCATCGTTGGCACACTGAAGGGCCAGCTTACCACCGCCACCAAGATCGCCATGGACAATGGCGCGACGGTGACCCACGCCGAGGACAGTGAACAGGCGATGCGCGTGGTGCGCGGCGGCAAGGGCGCCGACCTGCTGCTGGTCGATGTCGCCCTCGACATCCGCGATCTCGTGATCCGGCTGGAGGCCGAACACATTCATGTTCCGATCGTCGCCTGCGGCATCACCACCGATGCGCGGGCCGCGGTCGCCGCCATCCATGCCGGCGCGAAAGAATACATCCCGCTGCCGCCCGATCCGGAATTGATCGCCGCGGTGCTCGCCGCCGTCGCCAACGACTCGCGCGATCTGATCTATCGCGACGATGCCATGGCCAAGGTAGTGAAGCTGGCGCAGCAGATCGCGGGCTCCGACGCCTCGGTGATGATCACCGGCGAATCCGGCACCGGCAAGGAGGTGCTGGCGCGCTATGTCCACACCCGCTCAAACCGCGCCCGGAAGCCGTTCATCTCGATCAACTGCGCCGCCATCCCGGAACACCTTTTGGAGTCCGAACTGTTCGGCCACGAGAAGGGCTCGTTCACCGGCGCGATCGCCCGGCGTATCGGCAAGTTCGAGGAAGCCACCGGCGGCACCCTGCTGCTCGACGAAGTCTCGGAAATGGATGTCAGACTTCAATCCAAGCTGCTCCGCGCGATCCAGGAGCGCGTGATCGACCGTGTCGGCGGCACCCGCCCCGTTCCGGTGGACATCCGCATCATCGCGACCTCGAACCGAAATCTTGCGGACGCCGTCAAGGAAGGCAAATTCCGCGAGGATCTTCTGTTCCGTCTGAATGTTGTGAACCTGAAGATCCCGGCGCTGCGCGACCGCCCCGCCGACATTCTCGAACTGGCGCAGCATTTCGCCAAGAAATACGCCGACGCCAACGGCGTCGCGTTGCGCCCGATTTCGGCGGAGGCGCGGCGCGTGCTGACCACCAACCGCTGGCAGGGCAACGTCCGCGAGTTGGAAAACACCATGCACCGCGCGGTGCTGATGGCGAGCGGCGACGAGATCGGTCCCGATGCTATTCTCTCACCGGACGGCGACCGTCTCGACACGGCGAAGACGCCGCCGGCGGTGGCGCATGCGACCTTCGCCGCCGAGCAGGTGACGCGGGCGCTGGTCGGCCGCACCGTGGCCGATGTCGAGCGCGACCTGATCCTCGAGACGCTGAAGCACTGCCTCGGCAACCGCACCCATGCCGCGAACATTCTCGGCATCTCGATCCGGACGCTGCGCAACAAGCTCAATGAATACGCCGACGACGGCCAGCCGATCCCGCCGCCGGGCTCCGGCGAACTGCGCGGCGTCGCGGCAGCGTAGTTCTGCCGATAGCCCGTAACACCACAGTTGTCGTCCCCGCGAAAGCGGGGACCGATACTCCCTAAGTTCTCAGCAAGGTCGCTGAACCATCACGTCGTACAACCAGACCCGGTGGTTATGGGTCCCCGCTTTCGCGGGGACGACGCGGAGAGAAAAGCCGTCATCCTGAGGTGCGAGCGCTTGCGAGCCTCGAAGGACGACGGCTTTTGAACGCGCATCCTTCGAGGCTCACCGCAAGAGCGGGTGAGCACCTCAGGATGACGCTATCTCTACCCCCTCACCTTGCGCTCCACATTCGCGCTGCGGCTGGGCACGCCGAATTCGCGGCGGCAGACCTCCGCCAGCGCCGCGACGCCGTCGCGAATTTCCTGCACCGACGGACTGGCGAAACACAGCCGCAAACGGCTTTTGCTGTGTCCTGCATTGACCGACCATTCCGTGCCGGGATTGATCGCGATGCCGGACGCCAGCGCCGCCTGATAGAGTTTCATCGTATCGACATTGTCCGGCAGCTTGACCCAGAGGAAAATTCCGCCCGGCGGATCGTCAAACTCGGCGGCGGTGCCGAACTGCTCGGCCAGCGCCTCCATCATCGCTTCCAGCTTGACGCGCAGCCCGCGCGCCAGCTTCGGCACATGGTCGTTGAAATGCGCGGCACAGAACTCCGCCAGCACCATCTGCTCCAGCGCGCCCGAGCCTGCATCGGTCTTGATCGGCAGGATGCGCGACAGCACCTCCCACGGCGCCACGATGTAGCCGACGCGCAAGGCCGGTGCGACCGACTTGGAAAACGAACCGATGTGGATGACACCGCCCGCCTTGCTCATGGCATAGAGCGCGGGCGGCCGCCGGCCGCTCCAGATCAGGTCCGCATAGCAATCGTCTTCGAAGATCGGCACGCCGTATTCTTCCGACAGCTTCAGCAATTCGGCGCGGCGCTGCTCGCTCATGATGGTGCCGGTCGGATTCTGCACCGTCGGAATGGTGTAGATGTATTTCGGGCGAATGCCCTTCGCCTTCAAATCCTTGAGCGCGGACGCCACTGCATCGATCCGCATGCCGCCGTCATCGAGCGGAATGCCGACGATATTGACGCCGCGGCGGACCAGCCGCGTGATCGATCCCTGATAGCACTCCTGCTCGATCAGCACGGTGTCGCCCGGCGACGTGAGCAGCGCGTTAACCAGATCGAGGCCTTGCAGCGAGCCTGATGTGATAAGGATTTCATCGGCGGTGCAGGTGATGCCCGCATCGCGCTTCAGCTTGCCGACCAGAAAATCACGCAGCGGACGATAGCCGAGCGGCCCGCTGTTCAGGCCGTAGGTCGCGAGCGTCGCGCCTTCCCGCGTCAGCACCGCCGTCGATGCCGCCAACAGCCGGTCCACCGGCACCTGATCGGCGTCGTTGTTGCCGCCGACGAAATTGTACTTTGGGAAACCGTTCCATTTCGCGGCCGCAGGCGGCAGTCCCTTGGCCAGCAGCGGCGTGAAATCGAACGATCCGGAAGTGGAAGTCATCGCTGCGTCTCCCCGTTATTGTTGTTTTGGGGACACCCCCATCGCCGGCTTAGCGCAGCGTGACGCTAACTTACAGACACGGGCTGTCGGGGCGCAACCAGCATCGCGCCGCAGTGGTTCAGGCGCGGGAGGGCCGGTTGGAGCGCTCATAGATCACCGGCGGCGCGGGGTCGTCGCCCGCCGTGAAGCGGAGATAGAAGTTGTAGGCGAAAAGGCCGAACACCACGGCGATGAACGCGACAACGAGTCCGATCACGATACGTTTAAGAACGATCATAGCGGACACCCTTCACCTCTCCCCGTTGTTACGGGGAGAGGTCGGAGGCTGAGCGCAGCGAAGTCTCCGGGTGAGGGGCGAACGCCGATGGAAGCAAGAAGGCCCCTCACCCGCTCGCCATAGCGCGTCGAAGACGCGCGTAAACGCGCTTTTGGCTCGCGACCTCTCCCCGCAAAAGCGAGGCGAGGTAAGAAAGGATGAGCGTTCCGTTTTCATATTCTTGAATTTGTCCACTGCGCCTGTCAGTGCGGATGCAGCGCGGCGCGCCTGGCGACATGCCGCTGCAGCAGCCACAGCAGCGGCGCGTAGATCAATGTCATGAATAGGCCGAAGAAATTCCCGATGCTGGGAATACCATTCAGCACCACGGAATAGAGTTCCGCGAATCCGCCCAGGACAACGATCAGCGTCAGGATGCCGAAACGCTCGCGGTAGCGTTCGACATGCGGGATCGAGCACAGAAGCACGATGCCCATGCCCGTCATCATGCCGGAAAGGAGACGGAAGTAGTTATCAACCGTGATGGTGCCAACACCGTGCAGGAACTGCACGCCAAGGATCACCCCGCACAGGCCGAGACCGAGCAGCACCAGCGCGCTGAAAGCCGTGGCAATCTGAAGAAAGAGCCGTTCCATGGCGCACCGATTGATTTGGGATCGTCAGGCCGAACCATATATGAGAAGCGTCGGCGCTGGCGACGGATGTTTCGTCACGGAGCGCCGCATTATTTGTCATCATGCTAGTGTCCTGAATCCGAAGTTCGCTTCATTTTGCAGCACCTTCCGTAGCGAACTTCGGATTCAAAGGGACACTAGAAAATATGATTCTAGTGTGGTTCTGGTTTGCAAGTCCGCAAATGAAGGTGCTGTGGACCTTGATGCGGACTTGCAAACCACCACACTAGCTGCGAGTCAGGTATGCACATGTGCCCCGCTTGCGGCACCTTATCCGCTTGCGGTCCACTTTATTTGAAGTATCCAGCACATCACGATGACCACCTTCACGCTGCATCAGGATCAGGCGCTCCGCGCCGTCGCCGACTGGCTCAAGGCCAAGCCGGGCAAGAACGGCACGCCGCCGGTGTTCCGGCTGTTCGGCTATGCCGGCACCGGCAAGACCACCCTGGCGCGGCATATCGCGGACGGCGTCAACGGCAACGTGAAATTCGCAGCGTTCACCGGCAAGGCCGCGCTGGTGATGCGCAACAAGGGCTGCGACAACGCTTCCACGATTCATTCACTGATTTACCGCACCCGCGAATCCGGCGAGGAGCAGCCGAGCTTTGAGTTGTGGGACGACGCGCCCGCTTCCAAGGCCAAGCTGATCGTGATCGACGAATGCTCGATGGTGGATGCGGAGCTCGGCCGCGACCTGATGTCGTTCGATTGCCCGCTGCTGGTGCTGGGCGATCCGGCGCAGTTGCCGCCGATTCAGGGCGGCGGCTTTTTCACCGATGCCGAGCCGGATGCGATGCTGACGGAGGTTCATCGTCAGGCACAGGACGATCCGATTGTGCGGATGTCGATGGCGGTGCGCGAAGGCCGCGCGCTCGATCTCGGCACCTTCGGCGAAAGCGAAGTCGTGCGGCGCGATGCGCTCGATCCGGACCGCGTGATGGCGGCGGATCAGGTTCTCGTCGGCCGCAACAACACGCGCCGCGCCTACAATATGCGCGTGCGGCAGAAGCAGAATATTGAGGATCCGTTGCCGGTGGCCGGCGACAAGCTGGTCTGCCTGCGCAACAACCGCAAGAAGGCGCTGTTCAATGGCGGCCTGTGGCGGGTGAAATCCCGCGCGGCGTCGAAGTCGAAGATCATCACCATGCGACTGTCCCCGGACGAAGAGGTCAGCAGCGCCAAGGTCACCAAGGTCTCGGTACGGGCGGACTGCTTCGGCGGCGGCATCGAGGACATTCCGTGGGAACAGCGCCGCCCCTACGACGAGTTCGACTACGGCTATGTGCTGACCGTGCACAAATCCCAGGGTTCCCAGTGGAACGACGTCGTGCTGTTCGACGAGAGCTTCGCCTTCCAGGACAGCCGCGCCCGCTGGCTCTACACCGGCATTACCCGCGCCGCGAAACGGTTAACGGTGGTCGTCTGATACTTTTTGCCGATGCCTGATTTCGCATCGCAAAATGCAATTTTCTTGAGCGATCCTATCATTAGCACCTATGGTCAACCCCGAGCCGGCCGCGGATGCCGGCTTCGCCTTGGGGGCATGGCGCGGGCGGGCTGAGGAACGCAGGGGGATGACCGATTCCGTAAGCGGCGGGCTGGATATTTCCGGCCGCAATCCCGCAGGTGCCGGGCTCGGCAACCTGCTGAAGCGGTGCGTCCGCTGGCTCAGCCAATGCAGCCCCTACGATCTCGCCTCCTGCGCCGCGCTGGCCGCGCTTGTTGCCCTCGCGATCTGGACTTTTCAGGACTATGCGATCTCCAACGACGAAGGCGTGCAGCACCGCTACGCCGAACTGATTGTCGCCTATTACAAGAGCGGCTTCACCGACCAGTCGCTGTTCAAGCTCGACAATCTCTATCTCTACGGCGGGCTGTTCGACATCCTCGCACTGGGGATGAGTTACATCGTCCCGGTCGATCCGTATGAACTGCGCCATCTGCTGTGCGCGCTGATCGGCATCGGCGGCATCGGCGCCGCGGCCGCCACCACGCGGCTGATCGCAACGCCGCGCGCCGCTTTCTTCACCATCGTGGCGCTGACGCTGTGCGGCTCGTGGTATGGCGCGATGTTCAATCACACCAAGGCCATTCCGCTCGCCGCCTTCATGGCCGGCGCGATGTATTTCCTGATCCGCGCCAGCCGCGATCTGCCGACGCCGCGGATGCGCGACGTGATCGGCTTCGGGATCATGACCGGCGCGGCACTGGGCACCAAATCGCTGAGCCTGCTTCTGGTCGGATATTTCGGCATCGTCATCCTGATGAACGTCCCCCGCCCGGTGATGGGCCACTGGCAGGAGCGCACGCGGTTCGTGATGCGATCCACGCTCTGGTTCATGCCCGCGCTGGTGATCGCCTATCTCATCATGGTCGCGGCATGGCCATGGGCGGCACTGTCCCCGCTCAATCCGATCCGCGGACTGATGTCGTTCGGCGACTTCCACTATCACATCCGCACGGTGCTGTTCGGCCAGACCTACGAGATGGCTGATGTGCCGCGCTACTATGTACCGACGTACATCGCGATCCGGCTGCCGCTGCTGACGCTCGGCGGAATGCTGCTCACGCTGGCGCTGCTTCTGCTGCCGGAGCGCATCGGCGGTTTCAGCAGCACGCGCCGCCGCGAAGTCGGCATCGTCGCCTTCACCGCAATCTTTCCGGTCGCATGTCAGGTCGCCGCGGAAGGACCCGCACTTGATGGCTGCCGCCATTTCCTGTTCATATTTCCCGCCATCGCGGTGCTCGCCGGCATCGGCCTCAGCGCATCGGTCGGCGCGCTGGCGCGGTTTCACCGCAGCACCATGGTGGTCTGGCTTGCCGTCGTCGCCACCTGCTACACCTGGACCGCGGGCAAGCTGTATCACCTGCATCCCCACGAGTACCTCTATTACAACCAGCTCGTTGGCGGACTCGAAGGCGCATCGCGCCGCTTCGTCACCGACTACTGGGTCAACAGCATGCCGGAGGCGGTTGAGGAACTGCACGACTTCCTCGACCGCACCGAGCCGGCGACCGCGCAGACCAAACCTTACCGCGTTGCCGTATGCGGCGAGCGTGTCGCGTATGAAGAGTATGCGCGGTCCAACCTGCAATGGATTCGGATGCCTGACTGGCGTTACGCCGACTTCTACATCGCGCCGACGCACATGAACTGCGACCGCAATCTCGACGGACAGGTCATCGCCAGGGTCGAGCGCATGGGCGTCACCATCGGCGTGGTGAAAGATCGCCGCGCAATCCGGGCCCAGGGCTACAAACCGCCTGCGGAATGACGGTCGCACGCGCGAAGCCCTGAGCGATCACGACAACCGCGAGACATCCGTCTCGCGGTTTTTTTGTTGCACAAACTGCTGCAATAGATGTGGTTTGCGATGACGTGCTCGGCTACGCTCCGCCCGCCGCAAGACGAACCAAGAAACGATATCCAGGGAAATGCCATGATCCACATGCACGCCGCACGATATGCTGTCGCCCTGCTCACGCTCTCGGGAGTGAACATGATTCCTTCCACAGGCCTGGATGCGCAAACCGCCCAGCCGCTACCGACGGCGGCGCAGACCGATCCAAAGACGCTCGGCATGATGCAGGGTTTTCCGCCGCCGCCGGACAAGACCATCCGCTTTATCGACGGCTCGTCGTCGCGCTTCCCGAACACGCGCTGGGCGTTCAGCCATTTCCGCGAACTGGTGCCGACCGCGACCGTCTCGCGCGGCGAAGGCCCCATCGTGCCGCTGCCGCGCGACGAACGCGATCTTGGCGGCGTCGCCATCACGACAATGGACGGCAAGGCGATCACCTTCAACGACGCGATGCAGTTGACCTATACCGACGGCATTGTCGTGCTGCACAAGGGCAAGATCGTCTTTGAAAAGTACTTCGGCGAAGGCAGCCCGCAACTGCCGCACATCGCGTTCTCGGTGACGAAATCCTTCGTCGGCACGCTGGCGGCGGTGCTCGCGGCCAACGGCAGGCTCGATCCCGCAGCGCCCGTGACCAAGTATGTGCCCGAATTGAAAGACACCGCCTACGGCGACGCCACCGTGCGTCAGGTGATGGACATGACCATCGGCGTGAAATTCTCGGAGAACTATTCCGATCCGAACGCCGAGGTGTTCGACTACGCCCGCGCCGGCGGCATGATGCCCATCGCCCCCGGCTATCAGGGGCCGCGCAGCTTCTATGACTTCCTCGTCAAGCTGAACAAGGAAGGTGAACACGGACAAGCCTTCGCCTACAAGACGGCAAACGCCGAAGTGCTGGCCTGGATCGTCAAGCGCGCCTCAGGCCAGTCGCTGGCCGCGCTGCTGTCATCGGAAATCTGGTCGAAGCTCGGCGCAGAGCATGACGGCTACTTCATGGTCGACAGCGTCGGCACCGAATCCGGCGGCGGCGGTTACAACACCGCGCTGCGCGACCTCGCGCGCGTCGGCGAAATGATGCGCAACAAGGGCAAGTTCAACGGCCAGCAGGTCATTCCGGAGGCCGCCGTCGCCGACATCACGCAGGGCGGCAAGAAAGAAGACTTTGCCAAGGCCGGTTATGCACTGCTGAAAGGCTGGTCCTATCGCGACATGTGGTGGATCACCCACAACGAGCATAATGCCTATACGGCGCGCGGTATTTACGGCCAGAGCATCTACGTCGATCCCACCGCCGAGATGGTAATCGCCCGCTACGCCTCGCACCCGATGGCGGCCAACGCCGCCAACGATCCGGTCTCGCTGCCGATGTACATGGCGCTGGCGAAAGAACTGATGAAGTAGGCAGTGTCATATGGAAGATCGCGCACGATGTTCAAACGTCCGCGATCGTCATCACCGGGCTTGACCCGGTGATCCACGTCTCGCTTGCGAGATGAAGGAACACGTGGATGGCCGGGTCAAGCCCGGCCATGACGGTTTATCAATTTCAAGCCACATCCCGTCGCGGCATCGCGGTCACGGCCTGCGCAGACACTGCATCCAGCACCTGCCGCAACTCCTCCTCGAGATATTCATTGGCGATGATCAGCGCCTTGAGTGCGCCGCGCAGATCGCCGCCGCAGGTCGCGATCGCGCTGTCGACGGCCCGGTCGTAACGGTCGATGTCTTGCTGGGTGGCCGGTGTGAACATGATGGCTCTCCGAAGCTGACAGAGATTCCGGCGCGCCGGACACATCGCCCGGCGAGTCGCGGTCTGATTTTCATGTTCTCTATTTGTTCTTTTGAAGATCGAGATGTCAAGAGCCGGTCCGGTTTACCCACTGCTCGACGCAATCGCCGCAACGCATGCGATGTGCAAGTGAGCGCTGCAATTTCCCCGCTCGTCATTCCGGGATGCGCCTTTCGGCGCAGGCCCGGAATCCATCCTTCAAGAAACTTCGAAACAGTTCTGGATTCCGGGCTCGCGCGAAGACGCGCGCCCCGGAATGACGGCGGATAGAAACATTTCGTGATGGGGACAGCAATCCCCGCGCTCTGAACCTCTCTTATGTTCGGCACGTCCTGTTCGTGAGGGGCGCTTCTCGAGGGCGCTCATGAAGCGGAGCAGGATGCGGCGCCTGCGCGCACGGTTCGCACCCGTCGCGTCCGGGAGGCTGGGGTCACCGTCCGGGCCAACTATGTGGCTCTGCCGTTCGCGGCTGGACGCGGCGCGGATGAAGGCGGCGAAAGCCGTCCGGATCAGGGGTCGAGTTTCTCCCCCGTCTGCACCCGGAAGTACGGTCCCCTCGCCCAAAATCGCCGCAATGGAGCGCCGCAAGGCGATGCGCTTTCGGAAGAACCATCGCTTCGCACGCGATGCCGGAAGCGAAACGATACAAGGTGCGCCTCGCGGCGCTCCATGCCCCTCATATTGAGGGCGCGAACGAGGCAGGCCTCGCGCGACGCGCGAGCGCAATCACGCGTGGCTGTTTGAAAGTGGCTGTTTGAAAATTGAATCCGTTACGCGACGCGCGACAGATGCCCTCGCGGCGTCGCCACCGACTGATTGCGGCCGCGCGACTTGGCCTCGTACAGGGCCTTGTCAGCCGCTTCGATCAGGTGCGCCGGCTGCAGAGATTCATTCGGCACGACGCTCGCCACACCGACACTGACGGTGGTGGCCCATTTGTCCGCGGACAGCATTTCCACGTTGGTGCGGATGCTTTCACCGATCGCAAACGCCGCATCCGCGGAAAGCCCCGGCAGCAGCACCGCGAATTCCTCGCCGCCGTAACGCGCAGCGCAATCTCCCGCGCGTTCGACAGCGCCGGCGATGCTGGTTGCGATCCGCACCAGCACCTGGTCGCCAGCCTGATGCCCGAACATATCGTTGTAGGTCTTGAAGTGATCGGCATCGATCATGAGAAGCGCGAGCGGCTCCTGACGGCGCTGCGCTCGCAGCCATTCCTGCTCGATGACCTGATCGAACTTGCGGCGGTTTCTGAGCCCGGTCAGCGCATCCGTGATCGCAAGCTCCGCGAGCTTGTCCTCGGCGCGCCCGCGCCGCTTGATTTCCCGCGCCAGCATCATTGTCGCACCGGCGACGAACGCGATCAGCGCCAGCATGATCCCGCCGACCCGCAGCGCCTGCCTGCGCCAGATGGCGAAGATGTCAGTCCAGGATTTGCCGACGATAACGACGAGCGGATGGCTGCTGTCGCGCCAAACGAAGAGACGCTCGATCTGATCGACCGCGCCAGATGCTTCTAATGATCCGCTCGATTCGGAGAGGATGCGCTTGACACCCGCCCTCTGGCTGAGGTCCCGGCCGATCACATCCAGATCGAATGGCGTCCTCATAATCACCACGCCATCCCGTCGAATGACGCTGATAATGTCGTCCGGCGCAAGGCTGAGGCGCTCGAACAGATCGTGGAAGTAGCTGAACCGCAGAGAGCCGGCGACGACACCGAGAAAGGCGCCGTCCTTGCCCGTGATCCTGCGGCTGAGAGCAATCGCATAGGCGCCGCGATGCAGGCCCGGACGGCCGATGAACAGGCCCGCGTTGGGATTGTCGCGATGCACTGTGAAATAGTCCTCGTCGGCGCGATTTTCCGGCTTCGGATCGTATGTCGCGGAATCGTGGATGAGATTGCCCGCTGCATCGAAGACCTGGATCGCGCCGTAGTGCTTCGCGGTGGCGGCATGATCGAACAGAATGAGGTTGAGCAATCGCTTGCTGACGCCGGCGAGTTCGGGCTCGATCATGTTGCTCGCGACGTTGCGTAGCGACAGATCGTAGAGCTCGACGTTGCGGCTAATATCGGAATCGATCGTCGTGGCGAGGTTTTCCATGGACCGGAGCGCCAGCGCCTGTTCACCACGGCGCATGTCGAACATCATGCTGCCGCAGACCGCGGAGAAGCCGGCGATCGTCGCGATCGAGCACCAGACCAGCAGCTTCGCCGATATTCGCCCTGGCCGATCCTTTGGCAGTCGCAACCGCATCGCACACTTTCCCTGAGTGTGCCTCAATGCGCTCAATTCGTTGCGGCGGCCTTTAGATGATTGGTTTCATATTGTTCGGAGTTAACGAAATATTTCCGGATCGCGTCGGAATGGAGCAACCGAACGACGAAATGTATCCATGGACGAGTGCAGCTAGCGCTGCACGCGGATACCGAGCATCACGACAGTCGCGGCGGAGCTCGCGCCGTTAACCGAACTGTTCAGCCAGTCGTGCCGCACTTGTCCCTTGATCTGGAACGTGCGCGAGAGCTTGTAGACCAGATCGCCTTCCACGAAATAACGCCGGTCGAAGCGTGTGCCGTCGTAGTCCGACGTTCCGGTGCCGACCTTTGCCGTTCCGATCAGCCAGCGGCGAAACGCATGATCGACCTGAAGCGAGTAATCGCGGGAGATCACGCCGGAGACGCCGGGCAGCGTGGTCTCGCCGATCGAGGATGTTGCGTCGAACCGCACCGTGGTCAGCCCGGTCGCAGTCCAGATCAGTGACGCACTCGTCAGCAGACCTTTCATGTCGGTGAGGCGCGGATCCTGATAGGTGCGCCGCGAATAGCCGATCGCGGCTTCGCCGGTCAGCAGCCGCGAAAATTCGAACGAGGTCCCGGCCTTCACATAGCCGCCGGTGGAATCGCGCTGATAACCGGCACGATCGAACTTCACGTCGTGAAGGCGGGTGTCGGCGGCGAATTCGCCGAACGGCTTGAGGCCCGGCATCAGGTCGTAGCCGACGCGCGCGAGGCCGCCGAACTGGTTGAAATTACGGTCGTCGTTGGTGGACGTCGAACCGTCGGTGAGCTTCGACTGCTGATAGGTCGTGCGATCGGCGAGGCCGGCAACCGAAACCGTCAGCCGGTTGAAATCGTGTTCGATACCTGCGGTGCCGCCGATATTTGTCGCCAACGGATATTGCGCCAGACCGGCCTGAATGTTCGGCGAGCCGGGATTGTCGGTAAAGACCCGCATGCGCAGTTCGGTATTGATGCGCGTGTCGCGCGCCGCGTCGACACGGCCTGTGATCTTGCCGTTGAACGTCGGCGCGTCGATGCTGGTCGGCACCGGCGACGGTCCAGTGGCAAGCGGTGGAAATGTCGCCTCATAGCCGGTGAACGAGCCGCGCAGATCGGCGACCAGCGAATGGCGCTCCCAGTCGGACGCGATCAGCAATTCAGGCGCGACCGTGTAGAATGCCGAACCCTTCGGCGTGGTGATGCGGCCGGGATTGGTGTTGTAGCCGCCCCAAAGCTCAACCGCGGCCTTGGTGAGGAACGTGCCGGTGTGGAAGCCGACATTGGCGAACGGATCGTCGTCGAGCTTCAGGCGGCGGCGCTGCGGCTGGCCGGGGAACGTACCGGCGACCGATTGTGAAACCGGTGCCGCGACCTTTGCCTTCGGTGCAGCGGCCGGCGGGTTGCCGGGACCGACGATCTTCGGCTTCGGTGCGCCGGGATAAAGCTTCGGCTTCTTGCGTGTGCGGTTGAGCGAGTCGAATCCAACCTCCGCCGCGCCGGACGCAGGTGGAATGCCGTAGGTCGGGATCGCTCCGATCCGCGACGGTGCCCTGGCATTGCGCCTCAGTGTGTCGTCGTCGGCAACATTGTCCGCCGTCTTGCGAAGCAGCGACTTGTCCGGCGGCGCGAAACCGCCCTGCGCCGGGTTCATCATGTCGGGCGTCAGCGCCTGCGCGAGTGCAGTTGCAGGGTTCCACAGCATCAGCACGCAGCACACCGGCAGCACGCGCCATCCAGACGCGCGCCAGCGACGATCCCACAACCGGACAGGTTGCTGCGAGCCCTGCACTTTTCACTCTTCTCCCGGCCCCGAAAGCCACTTGGGACCGCGCCGGAAAACGAAACAACTTCAAGCAATTATCGGCAAAAAACGCCGCCGTCCGGCGTTGCTGAACGCCGTTAACAGAGTTAAAACAATTATGGTTAACGGAGCGTTGAGGGTGGCCCTGGCGCGTCGCCTCAGCAGCTTGAATGTGCTAGGAAATGTCCCGGATTGGCGCGCGTCGCGCTGCCGTCCCTCTCAACCGGAATCACGCATGGCTACTTCAAAACCGCGGACGGCGACCCCTTCCGCGACCCGCGCAGCATCTCCCGCCATCGAGTCTGCGCTGCGCACCCTCGATGCCGAGGCAAGCGGCATCACCGCACTGGCCAACGCCCTGCAATCCGACCTCGGATCGGCCTTCGATGCCGCCATCACGCGGGTCCGCGACGCCAAGGGCCGCCTGATCGTGACGGGCCTCGGCAAATCCGGCCACATCGGCAAGAAGATGGCGGCGACCTTTGCCTCCACCGGCACACCCTCATTTTTCGTCCATGCGGCGGAAGCCAGCCATGGCGATCTCGGCATGATCACGCCCGACGACGTCATCATGGCGCTGTCGTGGTCCGGCGAAACCGCCGAACTCAAGAACCTCATCAACTATTCGCGCCGCTTCCGCATCGGATTGATCGCGGTCACATCGGAAGCGGACTCCACGCTGGGCGCTGCCGCCGACATCGTGCTGACACTGCCGAAAGCGCGCGAGGCCTGCCCGCACAACCTCGCGCCGACGACGTCGTCGCTGATGCAGCTTGCGCTCGGGGATGCGCTCGCCGTGGCGCTTCTGGAAAGCCGCGGCTTCACAGCGCTCGATTTCAGCGCGCTGCATCCCTCCGGCAAACTCGGCGCCATGCTGAAATTCGTGCGCGACCTGATGCACAAGGCCGATGCGGTGCCGGTGAAGCCGCTCGGCACCAAGATGTCCGAGGCGCTGGTGGAAATGACCTCCAAAGGCTTCGGCTGCGTCGGCATCGTCGACGCGCGCGGCGATATCGCCGGCATCGTCACCGACGGCGATTTGCGCCGACACATGCGGCCCGACCTGATGACGGCGAGCGTCGACGAGGTGATGACGAAGAATCCGAAGACCATCAGCCCGGATCTGCTCGCCAGCGAAGCCTTGGAAATCCTCAACGCCTCGAAGATCACCGCCCTGATCGTGACGGAGGGCAAGACGCCGGTCGGCATCGTGCACCTGCATGATATTCTGCGCGCAGGTGTCGCGTAACGCCTACTTCTGCGGAAATCGCGCCGTGTTGGGCTCAAGCGGTAATTCCAGCGCGTTGGCGAAATACGAAACCGTCCGGTAAAAGCCGCAGAGCTGGATGATTTCAAGGATTTTGTCGTCGCTGTAGTGCGCCTTGAGCGCTTCGAACGCATTGGCGCTCCATGTCGCATGGTGATGCAGGGCGTCGACTGCTGCGATCAGCGCCTGTTCATCCTCCGTCCAGCACGCAGCATCGGCGGGTCCGAGCACCGTGGCGCGGACCTGCTCATCGGTCAGGTGCGCCGGGCCTGCAAAAATCGTGACATGGACGCCCCATTCGTATTCGCAGCGTGTCAGCGCACAAGTGCGATCGATGACGATCTCCCGCTCCCGGAGCGTCAGCGGGCCCCGATCCAGCAGGCTGCCATTACGAAATTTCTTGTAAGCGCGCTCGCTGGTCGCGACGGTGCGAAACAGCACCAGCGGCGGGACACCCGGCGGCATGATCGCGTCGAACTGGCTCTGAATTTCCGGTGCGTAAGGCGGCTCCAGCGGCGCGATCCGTGACATCTCCAACTCCTGTGCTACAATAATGATAGCAATATGCTACATTTTTAATAGCGCAAGGCAAGAGGCCATTCGTGACCCGAAAACCGATACCGGCTGACCGGATCAAGCCAGCGCGCGGCTCAAAATCAGGCCGCCCGATCATGGCGTTGCTTGATCTTCTGGGGCGGCGGTGGACGCTGAGAATTGTCTGGGAGATGCGCGATCAGGCGCTGACCTCGCGCGAATTGCGCGCGGCGTGTGACGATGCGTCACCTACCGTGATTCAGGCGCGGCTGGCCGAACTGCGCGAAGCAAGTTTCGTCGAGAAGCTCGATGCGGGCGGTTATCGCCTGACAGGTCTGGGCAAAGAACTGCTGGGCACGTTTATGCCGCTGCACCATTTCGCCGACAAATGGAGCAGAGCCGGAAAGCCGAAATAACCCCCGGAGCAAAGACGTCTAGGCCGGCTCCACCCGCAGGCTCGCGCCATCCGCACTCACGATCTTCACGCGGCTGCCGGACGCAGCGTCCGGTCCTGAAACGCGCCAGACCGTGTCGTCGATCCTCACCGTGCCGATACCATCCACGATCGGTTTCTCGAGCGTGAAGACGCGGCCGATCAGACCCTCCGCACGCTTGTTGAGAAACGGCTTGTCGGTCGGCTTGGCGTTGCGCCCCGAATAATATCGCCACAGCGGCACCATCGCGATCGACAGCGCGGCGAAGATGATGATCTGCGTCTGCCACGACCACGCGACGCCGAACGACAGCAGCCCGACAATCAGGGCCGCGAGGCCGAGCCACAGCATGAACACGCCGGGCGCGAACGTCTCGATCGCCATCAGCACCACGCCGATGATCAGCCAATTCCAGGTTCCGAGTTTCGACAAAAGTTCGACCATGTCGATCACGCCTTCGGATTGGTGTTCGGCACGGTGGGCGGTCGGCGCGGTGCGGACGCCGATCCGCCGTCACCGAACGTCGCCTTGGCGATTTCGGCAATGCCTCCGAGCGACGAAAGCACGCCGGTTGCTTCGATCGGCAGCATGATGATTTTCTGGTTCGGCGAATCCGCGATCTGGCTGAACGCCTTGATGTACTTGTCGGCGATAAAGTAGTTCAGCGAGGCGACGTCGCCGCTGGCGATGGCGTTGCTGACCATTTCGGTGGCCTTGGCCTCCGCTTCGGCCGCGCGTTCGCGGGCTTCGGCATCACGGAACGCCGCCTCGCGGCGGCCTTCGGCCTGAAGGATCTGCGACTGCTTGGCGCCTTCTGCGCGCAGGATTTCCGATTGCCGTTGGCCCTCGGCCTGGAGGATGTCGGCGCGCTTGACGCGCTCGGCCTTCATCTGCCGGCCCATCGCTTCGACCAGATCGTGCGGTGGCACAATGTCCTTGATCTCGATGCGGTTGACCTTGACACCCCACGGCGAAACGGCGGCATCGACCACGCGCAGCAACCGCTCGTTGATTTCATCGCGGTGCGACAGCACCTGATCGAGATCCATCGAGCCCATGACCGAGCGGATGTTGGTCATGGTCAGTGTCACGATGGCCTGATTGAGATTCGAGACCTCGTAGCTTGCCTTGGCGGCATCGAACACCTGATAGAACGTGACGCCGTCCACAGTGACGGTGGCGTTGTCCTTGGTGATGACCTCCTGCTGCGGAATCTCGATCACCTGCTCCATCATGTTCACCTTGCGTCCGACGCGGTCGAAATAGGGAATGATGATGTTGAGGCCCGGGCCCAGCGTGCGGGTGTATTTGCCAAACCGTTCGATGGTCCAGTCGTAGCCCTGCGACACGGTTTTCACGCCGGCAAACAGCGTGAAGATCACCAGCAGAACGAACGCGATCGCAAAAATATCGAAACCCGACATCTAAAACTCCCTGCAAATAAACCCGAAGCGCAAGACCCAAGATGCGGCAGCCTAGCACGGGCACACGACAGCCGCTCTGTCGCTTGGTCGATTAAAGCAGGGATACGGTTCGAAAGAGAGCAAAACTGCGCCTTGAAACGGGCAGGCCGGGCGACTAAATCGCGGCCGCTTAAATCCAGCCTTTTAAATCCAGCCTTGCAGCTCGCGCAGCACGACCTGGCGGATCGCATCCATGCCCTCGTCGCTGTCATTGAGGCATGGAATGGCCGAAAATTCCTGACCGCCCGCTTTGTGGAAGATCTCGGCATTCTCCAGCGCGATCTCTTCAAGCGTTTCAATGCAGTCGGCTGCGAAGCCCGGCGTCACAACGGCAATTCGCCGCACACCGTCCTTCGCAAGCTGTTCGACAGTCTGGGCGGTATAGGGCTGCAGCCAGGCGGCATATCCGAACCGCGACTGGAAGGTGAGCATCAAACCCTTTTCGTCGAGGCCCATGCGCGCGCGCAGCGCGTTCACCGTCGCCACGCACTGCGCCTGATAGGGATCACCCTTGTCGATGTAGGACTGCGGCATGCCGTGGAACGACGCCACGATGGTCTCAGGCTTGTAGGACAGCGTCGCCAGATGACGGTCGATCGAGACTGCGAGCGCATCAATGTAACTCGGGTCGTCATAATAAGGCGGCGTGAACCGCACCGTCGGTTGCGCGCGCATGTCTTTCAATGCGGCGGCGACCTTGTCCACCACCGTCGCCGAAGTCGACGCCGAATACTGCGGATACAGCGGCATCACCAGAATGCGGTCGCAGCCTTGCGCCGTCAGCGCGTCGATCCGCGACTTGATCGATGGATTGCCGTAACGCATGCCCCAATCCACGACCACATGCTTCTGATCCGCGATCGACGCCGCGAGCTTGTCCGATTGTGCGCGCGTGATTGTCTTCAGCGGCGATTCATTCCGCTCGGTGTTCCAGATTTTCTGGTAGTCCTTCGCCTTGCGGGCCGGACGGATGCGCAGGACGATCCCGTTGAGGATCAGTTGCCAGAGCAATCCCTGATTTTCGATCACGCGCGGATCGGACAGGAATTCTCGCAAGTAAACCCGCACGCCATTGGCATCGGCTGTATCGGGCGTTCCGAGATTGACCAGCAACACACCGACGCGTGACGGTGCTGGCTGCGAAGCCGGCCGGTGAGCATCAAGGGGAATGACGGCTGTCATGGGTGTGGCATCGCGCTTCGAGCAATTATTGTCAAGGCAAGCGGGATCAGAAGCAGGTGACCCGTTCCGCGGCAATGTATCCCAGCAGCAGGCCAACGCCGAACAGCAGCACGAGAGCCGCCGCGCCGAACTCGATCCCGCGCAACAGGACTGCGCCGCTGCCATCGCGGCCCGCGGCTATCCGGGCTGCAAGCCCCTTGGCTGACACCGCGATGATCGCAATCGCCGAGACGGTGATCGCGGTGCCGAGCCCCATCAAGAGCGTCGCGGCCACGCCGGCCCAGAACAGGCCCTGCGCCAGCGCAAACACCAGCACCAGAATTGCGCCGGAGCACGGCCGGATGCCGACCGTCAGGACGGCGCTCAACCCGCGCGACCAGCCGCCCGGACCGGCAAGCGCGCTCGGCTCCGGGCCGTGCGAATGACCGCAGTGCTCATCGTGAACGTGGCCTGCATGATCGTGGGCATGTTGATCGTGTCCATGATGGTCGTGGTCGTGATGGACATCGCGCGCGTGAGCTGCGCCATGTGAGTGCGCATGATCGTGCTGACTGTGATCATGTGTGTGACCATGGACATGCACCATGGCCGGAACGAGCGGCGACGGCGCACCGCGACATGACCGCAGTGCGCGGACAAATCCGCCGCCTTTGCTCCAGACCAGACGCGCACCGAACGCCGCGATCAGACCGTAGCTGGCGATTTCGATGACACGCTCGGCCCCGCACATCTGACCGGCCGTCACATTCAAGACAACTGCGCCGATGCCGACGATCGCAATCGCCATCAGCGCCTGCATCAGGGCGGAGGCGAACGACAGCACGATGCCGCGCCTGGCGGTCTCCTCGTTGGCGACGAGGTAGGACGAGATCACGGCCTTGCCGTGGCCCGGCCCGGCCGCGTGAAAGACACCGTAGGCGAAGGAAATTCCAAGCAGCGCCCCCACCGCGCTGCCGTCTGTCTTGGCGGCGCGGATGGTCGCCGACATCTGGCGATAGAATTCAGACTGCTTGGCAAGCAGCCATCCGACGATGCCGCCGACCTGCGAATCCGGCACGGCACCCTTCGGCGCACCGAACGGATTCTGCGCCATCGCTGTATGAACGATCCCATCGAGACAGACCGCTGCGACAAGGATCAACGCGACAACGGCAATTTTATCCCAGGCATCATTCCGGGATGCGCCTCGCGGCGCAGACCCGGAATCCATTCTTCCCATTGTGACTCTGGATTCCGGGTTCGCTCGTGCTGCCCGCGCCCCGGAATGACGGCATACTGACATCATGGTGCGCAATCCACCGTGATCTTGTTCGCGAACATCGCGCCGTAGTTCGAATTGTCGCCGTTGAGGAACGTATCCTCGTTGAGCTTCTGCGCCTGCGCGCTGCCGTCGTTCGGGCGCTGGACCGCCAGCTTGCAGTTCGCCGGCGCGCCGACCAGCGTCACCGGGTCCTTCTCGTTCAACTGAAAGTCGATGAAGTAGGACGGATCGAACACCTCCAGCGCCAGCGCCGGGGTCTTCACCGGCGCTTTGAACGGCAGCGTGAAGTGCAGCGTCAGCGCCGCGTCCTTGTATTCGAGGTAGTAGTCGATCGGATCGTTGAATTTTTCTTTCTTCTGGCTGCCCGCAGCACCCACCTTGGCGAAGGTAAAGAAGGCATATTCTTTCAGCGACTCGACGTTGGTCTGCGCCAGCGGTTTCAGTTCGTCGCGGGTGTAGACGCCCTTGGTCTTGCTCTCGATGCCTTGCAAGGCATAGGTCGAGAACATGTCGTCGAAGGTCCAGGCGTGGCGGATGCCGGTGATCGTTCCGTCGGGCGCGTAGATCAGTTCGCTCTTGGCCACGATCCAGACATGCGGATGCGCCTGCGCCGCACCGGCGGTGACTGCCAGCATGGCCGCAACGCAGAGAGATTGAATGAGACGGCGCATCATCATCCCGTCCTAGGCGGCTTCGGGTTCGCTGAGCAAACCGCGACGACGCAAGAGAGCATCAGGTTCGGGCTTGCGTCCGCGGAAGGCAATGTAGGCGTCTTCCGGATCGCGCGAACCGCCCGACGAATAGATGTCGTCGTGCAGCCGCTTCGCGACCGCCGGATCGAAGATGTCGTGCGCTTCCTCGAACGCGCCGAACGCGTCCGCATCCATCACCTCGGACCACATGTAGCTGTAGTAGCCCGACGCATAGTGATCGCCGGAGAAGATGTGACCGAACTGCTGCGGCCGGTGGCGCAGCGCGATTTCGGCGGGCATGCCGATCTTGTCGAGTTCCTGCTTCTCGAAGGCGCGGACGTCGGTGATGGAGGCCGCCGGCTGGGTGTGGAATTCGAGATCGATCAGCGCGGACGAGACGAACTCCACCGTGGCGAAACCCTGATTGAACTTGCGCGCGGCGATGAAGCGCTTGAGCAAATCCTCCGGCAGCGGCTCACCGGTCTGATAATGCCGCGCGAACTTTTGCAGCACCTCCGGCCGCTCCTGCCAGTGCTCGTAAAGCTGCGACGGCAGTTCGACGAAGTCCGTGAACACGCTGGTGCCGGACAGCGACGGGTACATGACGTTGGACAGCATGCCGTGCAGGCCGTGGCCGAATTCGTGAAACAGCGTGCGGGCGTCGTCGGGCGACAACAGCGAGGGCTGACCGTTCGTCCCCTTCGAGAAGTTGCAGACGTTGATGACCAGCGGCGCGATATCGCCATCGAGCTTCTGCTGGTCGCGCAAGGATGTCATCCACGCACCGGAGCGCTTCGACGGGCGCGCGAAGTAGTCGCCGTAGAACAGCGCCTTGTGGTTGCCCTTGGCGTCGTTGACCTCCCACACCCGCACGTCCGGATGCCAGACCGGGATGTCCTTGCGCTCGCTGAAGGTCACCCCGAACAGCCGGGTCGCGACGTCGAAGGCGGCGTCGATCATATTGTCGAGCGCGAGATACGGCTTGATCGCAGCGTCATCAAAATTGGCGCGGCGCTGGCGCAGCTTCTCGGCGTAATAGCGCCAGTCCCAGGCGGCGAGCTCGAAGTTGCCGCCCTCCTCGGCAATCAGCGCCTGGAGCGCGTCGCGATCAGCCATGGCACGGGCGCGGGCCGGCTTCCACACCCGCTCCAGCAGGCCGCGCACGGCCTCCGGAGTCTTGGCCATGGAGTCTTCCAGACGGTAGGCGGCGAAGCTCGGATAGCCGAGAATCTTCGCCCGCTCCTCGCGCAGCCTCAAAACCTCGAGAATGGTCGCGCTGTTGTCGTTGTCGTTGCCGTTGTCGCCGCGGGCGGTGAAGGCCTTAAACACCTTCTCGCGCAGGTCGCGGCGGCTGGAGTCTTTCAGGAACGGCTCAACCGACGACCGCGACAGCGTCACCACCATCTTGCCGGGCATGCCGCGCTCGTCTGCGGCAGCTTTGGCTGCCGCGACGAAGCTGGCCGGCAGGCCTGCCAGATCGCCTTCGCCGAGCTCCATGGTCCAGTCCTGCTCGTCGCCGAGCAGATGGTGGCTGAAAGATGTCGCCAGATGCGCCAGCCGCTCGTTGATCTCCGCGGTCCGGGCCTTGGCGGCCTCGCTGAGGCCCGCGCCGGAGCGATGGAAGCTGGTCCAGGTCCGCTCCAGCAGCCGCGCCTGCTCGGGCGTCAGCTTGAGCGAGGCCGCCTTGTCCCGCAGCCTGGTGACCCGGGCGAACAGGGCGGCGTCCATGGAGATCGGATTCCAGTGCCGCGCCTGCTTCAGCGCCACTTCGGATTCGATCTTAAGAAGCTCCGGATTGGAGTGAGCGCCGACGAGGTCATAGAACACCGCCGACACCTTGGAGAGCAGCTTGCCAGCCCGCTCCAGCGCGGTGACGGTATTCTCGAACGTCGGCTCGGCCGGGTTCGCCTTGACCGCCTCGATCTCGGCGGAGTGATCAGCAAAAGCCTTGTCGAAGGCCGGCAGGAAGTGCTCGGGAAAGATGTCGGCGAAGGGCGGCGTCTCGAACGGTGTCTGCCAGACCGCCAGCAGCGGGTTGGTATGGGAGGCGGCGGTCGATTGAGACGCTTCTGACATGGGAATCCTTTGGGGAGCCTTATTTGCAGCGATTTTCAGGTGCTTCTCTATACCACTCGGTGGGGCTTTTTTGCGCCCTTAACGCTTGATTGAAGCGCCGATTTCGCAGAGATTGCGGCCCGAAACAGGATCACGAAGTCATGAACGCCAAGAAGCTCGAAGCCAACGCCCGCGAGATCGCGTGGCCCAGCGTCATCACCGTCATCAGCGCCGCCATCCTGATCGGTGCCGAGGTGTTCGGCGCGGCCTTTGCTGGCGGCTGGGCGCTCGCGATCCTGTTCGGCCTCAGCGACACCGCCGCTCACATCGTCCAGATCGTGCTCTTCCTGATCGGCGTCGCGATCATGATCGCCTTCGTGCGCGGCGCGCAGCGCGTCGAGCCGTTCACGCGCAAGATCTGAGAATCCGGCTGCGCCGCAGGCGTTTTTCACCCACCGAAAAATTAACGCGCATTCATCTTTCTCTCTGTTCGTTAACCCGCGCGCGACATTTCGATCACGCAGCGTGGAAAGTTGTCTCGTAGGCAAAAAAATACTTGCGCCACCGAGTCAAAGCTCATATTTCACCCTTGCCCAATTTCGCACGTGCCTGTGGTCGTGTGTCAGTCGGTAGGTATCCGGACAAGAGGCCGGACAGCCGCCAAGGGATGAAGAAGCCGAGGGTCACTTAGGTCGGTCTGGACTTAAGAGGCCAGCATCTCTCTCCAGGGATGCCGTTGAAGGCGACTTTGCTCCTTGCAACCGTGACTGGCAGCCGGAGGCGAACCGGCGCACCCCGCTCTCAACGGGGGACGCGACTTAAAGCAACGACGGATCGGGCTTTTTTGGTCTCTGTTGGCTTTCCACCAGCCAGCGCGAATACCGAAGAGGCTTGTCCTTCATTGCCAGGTGTGCGGGCGGGAGCTTTCCCAACCAATCCACGGCAGCACAGTCTGGTCTGAGTGTTATGGCTCGGTCGCGCCTCCATCGCGTGACAGCCAAAGCGCTCATATCCGACATCATTTTTTGGACGGTCCGTCGCAGGGCCGTTTGGGAGAGTGCTATGACCGACCGTATCCAGGAATTCCTGCGCAACCGCCGCAGCGAGGGCCTCGACACCGAGCCATGTCTCGTCGTCGACCTCGAAGTCGTGCGCGAGAACTATCAGACCTTCGCGAAGGCGTTGCCGGATAGCCGTGTGTTCTATGCGGTCAAGGCAAACCCGTCGCCTGAAGTGCTGTCGCTGCTCGCCTCGATGGGCTCGTGCTTCGACACCGCGACCGTCGCCGAAATCGAAATGGCGCTGGCCGCCGGTTCGACGCCTGACCGCGTCTCGTTCGGCAACACGATCAAGAAGGAGCGTGATATCGCGCGCGCCTACGCGCTCGGCATCCGCATGTTCGCGGTCGATTGCTCCGCCGAAGTCGAGAAGGTCGCCCGTGCTGCGCCCGGCGCGAAGGTGTTCTGCCGCATTCTCTACGATTGCGCAGGCGCCGAGTGGCCGCTGTCGCGCAAGTTCGGTTGCGATCCGGAGATGGCTGTCGACGTGCTCGACCTCGCCAAGCGTCTGGGTCTGGAGCCGTATGGCATCTCGTTCCATGTCGGCTCACAGCAGCGCAAGGTGAAGGCGTGGGACCGCGCGCTGGCGATGGCCTCGACGGTGTTCCGTGACTGTGCCGAGCGTGGAATCAACCTGTCCATGGTCAACATGGGCGGCGGATTCCCGACGAAGTACCTCAAGGACGTTCCTCCGGTCGTGCAGTACGGCCGGTCGATCTTCCGCGCGCTTCGCAAGCACTTCGGCAACCAGATCCCGGAGACCATCATCGAGCCGGGCCGCGGCATGGTCGGCAACGCTGGCATCATCGAGACGGAAGTCGTTCTGATCTCGAAGAAGAGCGATGACGACGAGAACCGTTGGGTCTACCTCGACATCGGCAAGTTCGGCGGCCTCGCCGAGACGATGGACGAGTCGATCCGCTACGCGATCCGCACGCCGCACGACGGCGCGGATATGGCTCCGTGCATTCTCGCCGGCCCGACCTGCGACTCCGCAGACGTGCTGTACGAGAAGGTGCCGTACCCGTTGCCCGTTACGCTCGAGATCGGCGACAAGCTGCTGATCGAAGGCACCGGTGCGTATACGTCGACGTACTCGTCGGTAGCTTTCAACGGCATTCCGCCGCTGAAGACCTACCACATCTGATCGCTGCCGCGATCGGGCCACATCTGAACAGCCTCCTCTGAGGCTTGAATAACCGGGAGCCGGTCCGCCGGCTCCCATCCCGTCACATCGCTATTTTGCTGACAACGCTCCGCGGCTGCTTCGCCGTTTGGAGTGGGGACTGACGTGCCATGACTGCTGTTTGGAAAAAGACCACTGCCCTCACCCTTGAGGCCGCTCCGTTTGCGATCCGTGCGGAACGAGCCTCGGACGTCGCCGCGCGTGAAGCGCTGCTGGATGCGAGCTTCGGCGAAGGCCGGCACGCGCGCACCTGCCAGCGCCTGCGCGACGGTCGTGCGCCCGCTGAAGGCCTTGCCTTCACAGCGGTGCATCAGGGCCGTGTGGTCGGCACCGTGCGGTTGTGGCACGTCAGCGTCGGAGGCATCCCGGCGCTGGTGCTTGGCCCGCTGGCGGTCGACGCCTCATGCCGCAAGCTCGGCGTCGGCGCGGCGCTGATGGAGCATGCGCTGGCTGCCGCCAAGGCGCGCGGCCATGGCGCGGTGATCCTGCGTGGCGACGCCGCCTATTACGCTCGCTTCGGCTTCTCGGCGGACAGGACCGGCGAGCTGGCGCTGCCCGGCCCGTTCGAGCGCGACCGGCTTCTGGCAGTCGAACTGCGCGAAGGTGCGCTGGACGATGCGTGGGGCATGATCGTGGCCACGGGCGACAAACTGCGCCGTGCGATACCTCGTGCGGGCAGCAAGGCTCGAAAGCTTCTCATCCAGGCCGCTTGATTTGAGCGCAAAGACCCGGCATTGCGGGGCTTGAAATGAGCCCCGCAATTCTGCTGTCACAAGGAAAAGACCGATGTCCCGCCGCCTGATTTCATCCGGATCGCCGTTCGAAAAGATCGCCGGCTACAGCCGCGCCGTAGTCGACGGAGAATTGTGCTTCGTCGCCGGAACCACCGGCTACGATCCCGTGACCAAAGTCCTGCCCGAAGATGTGGTCGAGCAGACTCGCAACTGCTTCAAGACCATCGGCATCGCGCTGAAGGAAGGCGGCTTCGATATGGCCGACCTCGTGCGCGCGACATACTACGTCACCGACGCCAAGGACTTCGATGCGGTGTTTGCCGTGTGCGGCGAAACGCTCGGCGACATCCGCCCGGCGGCGACGATCGTTGCGGTCTCCGCCCTCTACAAGCCCGAGATGAAAGTCGAGATCGAAGTCACCGCCAAGCGCCGCGGCGCCTGAGACCTGCAAACCTTGCGACATGCCGGCCCGTACGCGGGCCAACATGTCGCATCTACTCCGTTGACTTTCCTGCAAACGGCCATAGCTTCAATTCATCATGTCGAACGTCTGCAATAATCGTCTGTTGCTTCGCGCAGGTCGCCTTCAAACTGGAAGGTGACCCGGGCGGACGCGCATCCGCGCCGTCCCGGGTTGTTCGCAATTTCTCCATTCAACAAAACTGAATCCCGACCGAACCCGGCGCCGCTGTGTGCCGGTGCATCGCGTCGTGAGACACCACACCAACCAGCGGTGAAAAACATGGCCAGCTACTTGCAGCCCGAACTGCCTCCGATTTCCTTGCGCATGTGCGACGCCGCCCGGCTTCGCAACATCGCCGAGGCCGCATCCGAGAAGTATCCGCAGACCACCGACTTCCTCGCGCGCGAAATTGAACGCGCCGAGATTTTGCCGGACACCCGGCTGCTACCCGGTCTTGTCACCATGGATTCGGAAGTCACCTTCCGCGATGAAATCAGCATGCAGGAGCGATCCGTCACGCTGGTGTATCCGGAAGCGGCGGATGTGGACGCCGGAAAGATTTCGATCCTGACCCCGATCGGCGCGGCCCTGATCGGCCTGTCGGTGGGACAGACCATCGAGTTCCAGACACCCGGCGGACGCTGGCGCTCCCTGACCGTGCTCAAGGTGATTCAGCCCCGATAACACGGCGCTATAAGACACCTTTATGAAAACCCCGGCGGCAAGCCACCGTTGCCGTCATCCTCGAGTTGCCGTAAGTCCTTCGCGGCTGCCCTTCCCTGCTATCCGGAGTTTCAGTGATGACATCACCCGTTCACGCGCGCATCAGCGGCCCAATCGTCATGGTCGGCTTCGGCTCCATCGGCAAAGGCATGGTGCCGATGATCGAGCGGCATCTCGACTACGACAAGTCGCGTATCACTGTGCTTGATCCCAAGGACGAAGGCCGCAGGGCGCTGTGCGAGAAGCACGGTTTGCGCTTCATCCAGCAGGGCCTGACCAAGGACAATTACCGCGAACTGCTGACTCCGCTGCTCACCGGAGGCGGCGGCCAGGGCTTCTGCGTCAATCTTTCCGTCGACACCGGCTCGGTCGACATCATGGAGCTCTGTAACGAGTTGGGCGCGCTCTATATCGACACGGTCAATGAGCCTTGGCTCGGCTTCTATTTCGATGCATCGAAGGGGCCGGAAGCACGCTCCAACTACGCCCTGCGCGAGAACACACTGGCCGCAAAGAAGGCCCGTCCCGCAGGCTCGACGACGGCCGTCTCCTGCTGTGGCGCCAACCCCGGCATGGTCTCGTTCTTCGTCAAGCAGGCCCTGCTGAATGTCGCCACTGACCTCAAGCTCAATGCCCCGAAGCCGAAGACCAAGGCGGAATGGGCGGACCTGATGCGCCAGGCCGGCATCAAGGGCATCCACATCGCCGAACGCGACACCCAGCGCTCGAAGAAGCCGAAAGAGCCGGACGTCTTCGTCAACACGTGGTCGGTGGAAGGCTTCCTGTCGGAAGGCGTTCAGCCGTCCGAACTCGGCTGGGGCACGCATGAAAAGTGGATGCCCGAAAACGCACATACCCACGAAGCCGGCTGCGGCGCGGCGATCTATCTGATGCAGCCCGGCGCCAACACGCGCGTGCGCACCTGGTGCCCGACCCGCGGCGCGCAGTACGGTCTCCTCGTCACCCACAACGAGTCAATTTCGATCTCCGACTATTTCACGGCGCGCGACGCATCGGGCAAGGTCATCTATCGGCCGACTTGCCACTATGCCTATCACCCTGCGGATGACGCGGTGCTCTCGCTGCATGAAATGTTCGGTCGCGCCGCCAGGATGCAGGAGAAGCATCACATTCTCGACGAGAACGAGATTGTCGATGGCATCGACGAGCTCGGCGTGCTGCTGTTCGGCCACGACAACAATGCCTACTGGTACGGCTCGCAGCTCTCCATCGAGGAAACGCGGAAACTCGCGCCCTATCAGAACGCCACTGGCCTGCAGGTGACCTCCGCCGTACTCGGCGGCATGGTGTGGGCCCTGGAAAACCCGAACGAAGGCATCGTCGAAGCCGACGAGATGGATTTCGATCGCCTGCTGGAAATCCAGATGCCGTATCTCGGGCCGGTGAAGGGCTACTACACCGACTGGACGCCGCTGACGGATCGTCCGGGCCTGTTCCCGGAAGATATCGACACCAGCGATCCCTGGCAGTTCAGGAACGTTCTGGTGCGCTGATCACGCAACGTAGTGCAAAAAGAGGCCGGACAGATGTCCGGCCTCTTCATTTTGAGTAACGCACAATCTACTTTCTGATCGGCTCGCCCATCTTCTCAGCCGGCGCTGGAGGCAAAGCGGGCTTCGCGCCCGCCTTCTGTGCGTCGGCATCAGGCCGCGCCGGCTCGGGCGCGGGAGTAGGTCGTGTGCCGCCCGGTTTCGAGTCCGCGGGTCCGTCACTTTTCCCGGCCGGCACTGAAGGCTGCGACTCCGGCGACTGCGTCGTTTGCGCCAAATGAACCTGGCCGCGCGACGCCAGTTGCATCAGCGAAATTCCGGACAGCGTCAGACCGCCCGCGATCAGGATCGCGGACAGAATAAGATCGGTTCGATTGGCTCGCTTTTCATTCGGAGTCATCTCGGCACCTGTTGATCGCCCATTGGAAGGAGCCAACGGATGGTCACAACGATGGTTCCGGGATTACCCGCGTGTGCGAGGTCGCACTCAATGAATTGTGAAGAAAAATACGGAACCCGGCAGGGCCAACGAACCCTCGCTGGATCAGTCCTTGGTGCTGACGTCCCATGTGGCGTGACGAACGCCCGGACGCCGCGCAAGATCGGCCGTGACCGCATCGAGTTCTTTCGCGTCCACAGCCGTGCTCACCAGCGTGGCCACGATCTCCACGACATCTTCCGCGCGCTCGATCACATTGACGTCGCTGACCGGATATTTTGCCGCTTCCAGCTTCTCGACCATAAGATCACGCACGGCATCGATCTCGGTCGCATCCACCGTGAGCCTGATTTCGTAGGTCGCTTCTGACGCGCGCTCGTCCAGCGGACTGCGGTTGATGGCATTGACCAGCGGCCGCAGCAGCGTGTTACCGGCCAGCACGAATGCCGTGAGCGCAACCGCCTGCGCCAGCATATCGGCCCCCGCGCAGCACCCGACTGCCGCAGAACCCCACAATGTCGCAGCCGTATTCAGGCCGCGCACATTCATGCCTTCCTTCATGATCACGCCGGCACCGAGAAACCCTATTCCCGACACCACATACGCAATCACCCGCACTGCCCCATCGGCATCTGCAAGCTGCATGGCAAGATCGACGAAGGCTGCCGCGCTCACCGCGACCAGCACATTGGTTCGCAGTCCCGCCGTGCGCAGGCGGTACTGCCGCTCGGCTCCAATGAGGGTGCCGAGCACGAACGCCGCCGTCAGGCTGACGAGGGTGTCGAGAAAATCATAAATCTGAAAGGTCGTCAGGAAGCGCATGGCACCTGATTACTCACTACAGAGCAAGCAGTCCAGCATCACCGTCTTCGGCGGCAAAGGCGAGCAGCGATCCCTTTGCATTCCAGGCCAGCGCCGCCACCGGTTCGCCTGCATTCCCGCGCACCAGGATTTCCGCGCCGTCCTCGATGCGCACCATCAGGATGGTACCGTCGCTATAGCCCACCGCAAAAACATCGTCCCTGGGATGGCACGCAACGACCGTTGCCTTGGCCTGCAACGGCGCCAGCATCCCCGGCTCCTTGCCCATCGGGCCATCCTTGCTGGCAAACGGCCACAGGATCACGCTGTCCGAGCCCGAGGTGGCGAGGAATTTCCCGCCCGCGCTCCAGGACATCGAACGCACCCGTGCCGGATACCCGGTCATCCGCATGTGACGCGAATCGGCCAGCCGCCAGCCGTGCAGCGCGGCCTCATGCATCGAGGTGACAAGAAAGCGGTTGTCGGCGCTGAAGGTGACGCCGAGATGCGAGCCTTTCCATTCCAGAAACTCAGGCTTCGCGCCCATGTTGGGAAACCACAGCGTCACACCGTTGTAATGTGCGACCGCGAGCCTCACGCCCTTCGGCGCGAACGCCAGCCCGCCAACCGTGGACGGCACATCGAGCGATTTCTCCTCGCCCTTTGGCGCTTTGACATAGGCCGTCTTGCCAGCCGACCACGCCACCGCACCATCGGAATGCAACGCGACGTTATCGATCCAGCGGCGCTTGGCGTCGGTCGCCAGCGTCTCGATGGTCGACTGGGCATCGAGAGAAACCAGCTTGCCGTCGTCGCCGCCCATGACGATGCGCTTGCCGTCGGAGGCCGAGCACAGGATGCCGCCGCCATGCACGGCAACGGGCTTCACCTCACCGTCGCTCGCGAAACTGACGCTCTCTTCCGCGCCGACAAACGCCGCGACGTCGCCGAGAAAATGCACGGCGGTCGCAGGCGAATCGAGCTTCACGTTCGTGACGCGGTCAGTGACGGAAACGATAGAGGCCGTTTCCGGGGCCGGATTGAAGTCTTTCATCACGCAATGGTTTTCGCGAAGCCGTCGCGGATCGCCTGCTCGGGCAACTCACGGCCGATGAACACAAGGCGGCTTTCGCGTGCCTCGTCCTTCTTCCATTTCCGCTGATGGTCGCCCTCCAGCATCATGTGGACGCCCTGAAACACGTAGCGGTCGTCGTCGCCCTTGAACGAGAGAATGCCCTTGGAGCGCAAAATCTTCTCGCCGTCCTTGGCGACCAGTTCCTGCAGCCACGGCATGAACTTGGTCGGGTCGATCGGCTTGTCGGTGCGCAGCGACAGCGACTGCATATCCTCGTCGTGATAGTGCTTCATGCCGCCATGGGAATGACCATGGTCGTGATGGTGGTCGTGGCCATGATGATCATGGTGATGATGATCGTGATCGTGACCGCCGTCGTCCAGAAACTCGGGTTCGATTTCGAGAATGCGATCGAGATCGAACGCGCCGCGCTCCAGCACATCCGACAGTTTCACCTGCGCGCGCTCGGTCCGGTGCAGCGTCGCGTAGGGATTGATCGCACGGATGCGGGCTTCGACCTCGGCCAGTTCCGGCTTGGTCACAAGATCAGTCTTGTTCAGCACGATGACGTCGGCGAACGCGATCTGGTTCTTGGCTTCCGGCGCATCCTTGAGGCGATCGCTGAGCCACTTGGCATCGGCCACCGTTACCACCGCATCGAGCGCGGTCTTCTCGCGCACATCCTCGTCGACAAAGAACGTCTGCGCCACCGGCGCCGGGTCGGCGAGACCGGTGGTTTCCAGAATGATGGCGTCGAACTTGCCCTTGCGCTTCATCAGACCATCGATGATGCGCACGAGGTCGCCGCGCACCGTGCAGCACACGCAGCCGTTGTTCATTTCGAACACTTCTTCGTCCGCGCCAACGATCAGGTCGTTGTCGATGCCGATCTCACCGAATTCATTGACGATCACGGCGTACTTCTTGCCGTGGTTCTCGGACAGGATGCGATTCAGCAACGTGGTTTTGCCGGCACCGAGGTAGCCGGTCAGAACGGTCACGGGGATCTTGGTGGCAGCGGCTTCAGACATGGAATCTCCAGGCAAATCAGGAACACGCCCGGCGGCGGGGTGGCCCCTGCCCTAGCTCGAAAGCGCGCTCGTCAGGGCCTTTATATTGTGCCGGACCATATCAATGTAAGTGGGTGCCGGGCCCTTTTCGTCGGTCAAACTGTCCGAATAGAGCGTTCCGCCGATATTCGCCCCGGTCTCGGCGGCGATCCGCCGCATCAGGCGCGGATCACTGACGTTTTCCAGAAAAACAGCCGGAATTTTCTGCTTTCTGATCTGGGAAATGATGGCTGCAATGTCGCGGGCGCTGGGCTCGGATTCCGTGGAAACGCCCTGCGGTGCGATGAATTTGATCCCATAGACTGCCGCGAAATAGCCGAAGGCATCGTGGGTCGAGATCACGCTGCGGCGCTCAATCGGAATTTTCGCCACCGCCTCCCGGACGTCGCGATCCAGCGCATCGAGTTTCGAGAGGTATGAGGCCGCATTGGTCTTGTAAGCGTCCGCGCCGGCCGGGTCGGCCACGATCAGCGCATCGCGGATATTGGCGACGTAGGTTTTCGCGTTGACCACCGATTGCCAGGCATGCGGATCGGCATCGGCGGGACCGTGGTCATGACTATCCTCAATTTTGAGCGTGGCAATACCCTTGGTGGCGACAACCGTCATCGCCTTGCTGCCGGACGATTTGACCAGACGCGGCAGCCAGCCTTCAAGGCCAAGACCGTTGACGATCACAAGTTTCGCGTCCGTGATCTTTTTCGCATCGGACGGCGTCGGCGTGTAGACATGCGTATCGCTATTGGGCCCGACCAGCGTCGTCACGCTGACCCGATCGCCGCCGACGTTCTTCGCGAAATCACCGAGGATCGAGAATGTCGCGACGAGTTTGAGGTGTCCGGCATCAGCATTCTGCGCAGAGGCGTGACCTGCGAGTGCGACCAAAGCAACAATAACGATGGATACAAATCGGAGCACAGCCTCTCCTCATGCTTCGAGATGGCGGCCCGGAAAGAGCTGCCGCACCAGACCGCTGACGCTTCCGAACAAAACCGACACCACATACAGCCCCGCACAGACCAGAATGATCGCTGGTCCCGACGGCACCTTGGTGTGGAACGACAGCAACAAACCGGCGAAGCCTGACAGCGCCGCGCTCGCCACCGCAATTCCGATCATGCCGGTGATGTCACGCGACCAGAACCGGGCGATGCCTGCTGGCAAAATCATCAAGCCCACCGCAAGCAGCGTGCCGAGGGCGTGAAAGCCGTTGACCAGATTGATCACCACCAGCGCGAGAAAAGCGAGATGCGCCGGCGCGCCAGCGCGGCTCACGGTGCGCAGGAACACGGGATCGACGCATTCGATCACCAGCGGCCGGTAGATCACGGCCAGCACAAGCAGCGTGATGGTGGCGTTGAAGGCAATCACCAGCAGCGTCTGGTCGTCCATCGCCAGAATGTTGCCGAACAGCACATGCAGCAGATCGATATTGGTGCCCTTGACCGAGACGATGGTCACGCCGAGTGCGAGCGACACCAAATAGAATGCCGCGAGCGAGGCGTCTTCTTTCAGCTCCGTGCTGCGCGCGACCAGACCCGACAGAATCGCGACCGTGAAGCCCGCGACCAGTCCACCGAATGTCATCGCAAACAGGTTGAGACCGGACAGCAGAAAGCCGATCGCAGCACCGGGCAGGATGGCGTGCGCCATGGCATCGCCGACGAGGCTCATCCGCCGCAGCATCAGGAACACGCCGATCGGTGCGCCGCCCAGCGCCAGCGCGATGACACCGGCCAGCGCGCGGCGCATGAACTCGAATTCGGTGAAAGGCGCGATCAGCGCGTCATAGATCATGACAAACTCACGCCGCCCGTGACTGCGCATGCTCGGCGCACGGCGCTGCCGCATCATCGAACGCCTCGCACATATGCCGCGCGGCCAGAAGATTCTCGGCCGTCAGCACATCCGACGTCGCTCCCCACGCCACCGGCGACCGCGCCAGCAACAGTGTCTCGGGGAAATTCGCGCGCACCAGTTCCATGTCGTGCAGTGCCGCCAGCACCGTGCGCTTCTCGGTGTGCCAGCGCCGCACCAGTGCAATGAGATCAGCAGACGTTTTCGCATCGATGGCGTTGAACGGCTCATCCAGCACGATGACGCGCGCATCCTGCAACAGCACGCGGGCAAACAGCATGCGCTGCATCTGCCCACCGGACAGCGTCCCAATCGGGCGATTTTCGAATCCGCTCAAGCCCACGGCAGCCAGCGCTTCCCGGATACGAAGCTGCTCGTCCCTGCCGAGCCCGCCGAAAATGCCCTTGCGGCGCCAGAGACCCGCGCCGACGAAATCGTAGACCGAGATCGGGAAGCTGCGGTCGATGTCGGCGGTCTGCGGCAGATAGGCGATGTCGCGCGGGTTCAAGTCGCCGAGGCCGATGACACCCGTCAGAGGTTTGAGGATGCCGACGATGCCGCGAAACAGTGTGGACTTGCCGGCGCCGTTGGGGCCGACCACGGCAACCAACGCACCGGCGGCGACCTCACCGCTCAGGTGATGCACGGCGGGATGGCGATCATAACCCAACGTGACATCGCGGAATTGCAGTTGCACGGTCATGCTCACCTCATCGCCAGCAGGACAATGGCCCACAGACCGGCGCTGATCGCCGCAGCGGCCGTCAGCCGCGCCGCCAGCGTCATGCGCAGGATCGACCAATGGAGCGGCTGGGCCGGATGAGGCGATGCAGGGCCGTGGCTGTGCGAATGAGGACCGTGTGAATGGTCGTGAGCGTGGGAATGCCCGTGAGAATGGGCCATAAGGTCCGCTTTCCAGGTCAGGTGAGGCCGAGAGGCGTTGGACCCCTCAAAATGCTCAAGAATGTTATATTATAACATAACCTGCGTCCACGGTTCCACAAGACCTTCCGGCCTCAAGGTTTACCAACCACCATGACGATGGCGGCAGCCAGGAACGGGAACGGGACCGACACCGCGCAGCGGAACCAGACGAATCGGGCCGGCATGAAGGGGATTTCCCACAGAATGACCCGCTGGAACGCGAACAGCGCCCAGGCAACGATATAGGCCACCACCTGCGGCGCGCCGCCGCCGCTCTTGAGCGCCACCGCCCCGATGGAAAAGCCGATCACGGGCCCGCCCGGCGTTGCGGCGCCTGCGACCACCGCGGTCGCGACCCCCAGCCATCCGGTGTCCGGCCCCAGTCCGCCGACGATGATCTCGGACGGAATGATCGCGGCGATGAAGCCCGATCCGATCACGCCGAGCGCGATGCGCGGCACGATATTGACGAAGTCTATGCCGCCCTTGCGCAAGGCCGTGGTCAGCACCGTCTTGTCCTGCCGCCAGGCGATGATGCCCACGCCGACCAGCGAACCCCACAGCAGGATGTCGATGAGCAGCGCCGTCACAGCTTGAACCTGTGCCGGAGACGGACATAGACGAAGCGCCCAAGCGCGCCGGCGAGCACCGGCATCGGCAGCGAAATGACGATGCGCCAGAGCGTGAAATCCGCGCCCATGATCGGCATCTCCCACGCCACCGCGCGGCCGTAACCGATCAGCGTCCAGCTCACCACCATGGCAATGGTCGCGCCGAAATCCGCACCCACCGCGAGCAATGCGCTGGCGACCGGATAGGCGGTAAACGGTCCGCCCGGCAGGATCGCGCCGAACGCCGTTCCGATCAGCAACCCCTTCAGACCGGATTCGGGCCCGAGCGATTTCGACACCTTGTCGTGCGGCAGCACCGCCGCGATCAAACCACCGAGCAGACAGCCGGCGAGGACGCGCGGCATGATCTCGCCGAACAGAGAGACATCGTGAGACAGGATGGTCCAGACGCCGTCGAGGCCGTCGCGCCGCCACACCAGCGCGGCGCTGATCGCAACAAGCGCGGCGATGATGAACGTCGACCAGCCGAACGGCTTGCGCTTGCTGCGCGAACCGGTTTCAGCGCCCTCGTCGTCGTCGGCAGGTCTGGTTTTCAGTGGTTCGGACAAGAAAGACTTTCGCTCAGGCGAGGTGCCGGACCAGCGCGAGGCCTGCTACCAGCCCCGCGATCGACAGCACCACCGATCCGATCACATAGAATGCGGCAAGACCGAGCTCGCCGCGCTCATAGAGCGTCACCGCATCCAGCGAGAATGCGGAGAAAGTTGTGTAACCACCGAGAATTCCGGTCATCAGGAAAATCCGCCAGGGCTGTGACGCCTCACCCTTGAAGGCAAGGTAACCAGCAATGAGCCCCATCACCAGCGAACCGGTGATGTTGATGATGAACGTGCTGTAGGGAAAATTCATGCCGAGCGTGCGGCCGCACAACACGTTGATTGCATATCGCAACGTCGAGCCAAGCCCCCCGCCGATAAACACCAGAACATAGCTCATACGATTGTCCGTATCTGCTTCACAAATGAAAGCGGGGCCACAAAGGGCCCCGCGATCATAGCGGCTTGCGCACAGTAAGTTACACCGCTTTCGCGAACAGGGACTCGACGTATTCCCAGTTCACGAGGTGATCAACGAACGCCTTGAGATAGTCAGGGCGGCGATTGCGGTAGTCGATGTAGTAGGAATGCTCCCACACATCGACGCCGAGGATCGGCGTCGCGCCATGGACCAGCGGGCTTTCGCCGTTCAGCGTCTTGGAAATTTCGAGCTTGCCGTTCTTCACCGACAGCCACGCCCAGCCCGAACCGAACTGGCCGACACCGGCCGCGATGAAGTCGGTCTTGAACTTCTCAAGACCACCGAGATCCTCGTCGATCTTCTTGGCGAGCTTGCCGGGGAGCTTGTCGCCGCCGCCGTTGGGCTTCATCCAGTTCCAGAAATGGTTGTGGTTGTAGTCCTGGCCGGCGTTGTTGAAGATCGGCGCGTTCTTGCCGAACGAGCCCTTCACGATGTCTTCAAGGGACTTGCCCTCGAACTCAGTGCCCTTGATCAGATTGTTGAGGTTGGTCACGTAAGCCTGGTGATGCTTGTCGTGGTGATATTCGAGCGTCTCCTTCGACATGTACGGCTGGAGCGCATCATGAGCGTAAGGCAAATTCGCGAGCGTGAAGGTCATGGGGTCAGCTTCCGGAAATTGTGGATGACGAGGTGTCAACGCGGCGCACTATAGAAGGTTTCCCGGAGAGGGAAACAGGGTTGCTGCCCGGAATCATGACGATGGCCCGGCCAGCCCCGCAGAGCGGTATTGCCGGGCCATCGTTTTTACAGATCGCCTTATTCAGACAGCCTCTTAAGCAGCCTCGGGCAGCGCTCCGGCCAGTTCGTTCTTGGCCTTCGGCGGCCGCACATTCATCAGCATCTGGAACGAGCCCGCGATCAGACCGATGATGACGGCCCCCTTCCAGGCCAGATCATAGCTGCCGAGGTGATCGAAAATCAGGCCGCTGCCCCAGGCGCCGATAAACGATCCCACCTGATGGCTGAGGAAGGCGATACCGGTCAGGGTCGCCATGTAGCGCAGCCCGAACAGTTGCGCGACGAGACCGTTCACCAGCGGCACGACGCCGAGCCAGAGCGAGCCCATGACCGCCGCAAAAACCAACGTCGATGTCGGCGTGGCCGGCAGCATGAAGTACACCGCGATCGCCAGCGAACGCACAATGTAAATGCCGCCGAGCAGCAGTTGCTTGGGATAACGTCCCCCAAGCCAGCCGAACGCATAGGATCCGAACACGTTGAACAGCCCGACCAGCGCCAGCGCCGTTGCGCCGAGCGACGGATCGAGACCGCAGATCGCAAGATAGTTCGGCAGATGTGTCGTGATGAAGACAAGCTGCAGCCCGCACACGAAGAACGCGAGCGCCATGATGACGTAGCCGGAATGTCCGAGCGCCGACTGGACCACCGCGCCGAGCGACTGGTTCACGTCGTCCGCCTTGTCGATCTCGATCTTGTCAGCCTTGCCCGCGCTGAAGGCTGAGGGAATCATGACGCAGGCCAGACCGATAAAACCAACCAGCGCGATCTGCCAGCCGGACGTCGAAATCAAGGTCTGGGCCAGCGGCGATGCGATCACCAGACCGATCGATCCGGCGGCGGAAATCGCGCCCATGGTGACGCTGCGCTTGGCCGCAGACACCGCGCGCGCCGATACCGTCATGCTCATGCTCGACGCCGTGCACGACAGCGCAATACCGACGCAGATACCCGCCCCGAAGGTGAAGGCCAGCGCCGTCGTCGAAAAGATCATGGTGACGAGGCCGAGAATGTAGACAAGGACACCGATGAGCATCACGTAACGGGAGCCATAACGGTCGGCGAACATGCCGACGAAGGGCTGGGTGATGCCCCACATGATGTTCTGGATGGCAGTGGCCAGCGAGAAATCGGCGCTGGTGATCTGGGTATCATGCAGGATCGAGGGCTGGAAAAGCCCGAAGCTCTGCCGCATACCCATCGACAGGCTCAACATGACGGACGCGCCGATCAGGATCGACCACTTCTGGTAGGAGCTGAGCTGAGAGGCCTGCATTGTAGAAAATTCTCCCGATATGACGTTCATAATCGCATCGGAATCGGCATTTTACATCTGCGGAAAGAACAAGGCTGATGTGCGCGGCCCAAGACAGGCAATCGGATGAGCATTGAAATCGATATCGCGACCGGCGATATGGCCTGGCCCGCGGTTAAACCGCTATTGTCGGCCGTTTGGCCGCCGGAGGTCGTGAAGGCAGCGCCGTGGGGCCACATCGTCTTCGCCCATGCCGACCTGCGGGTGATGATCGAGCTGGACGGCGATGTCGTCTGCCATGCCGGAATTTATCGCCGCACCGGCATCTGGAACGGCCGCAAGGTGACTATCGGCGGGATCGGCGGCGTAGCGACGCGCGAGGACTGCCGAGGCCGCGGGTATGCGACGCTGGCCATCAATGCCGCGATTCACACGCTGACCGAGGAGCGCGCCACCGATTTCGGAATGCTGTTCTGCGGACCGCACAACACTGCATTTTACGAAAAACTCGGCTGGCAGACCTTCAACGGCACCGTTTACGCCGAGCAACCCGGCGGACGCGCACCGTTCACCGCGATGGCGCCCTACGTCTTCAGGATCAAGCGCCTGCTGCGCGAAGGCACCATCGATCTCTGCGGCCTGCCTTGGTGAGCCGCACCTAAGTCACTCACACTTCCGCACTGCGACGTTCATTGCTTGTCCCAGCTCAGGCGGGTTAGCCTCCTTGCACAACAAGAAAAGCAAGGGAGAGAACCACCGTAAAAAAATCAGAACTGCTTTGACGATCGCCAGTTGTGCCGCCGCCGCGATGATGTTTCAACCGGCCGCAAAGGCCGAGACCGATGGCGATGGCTTCATTCGAATCAAGCAAGGCGAAGAGCAGTACAGGAATCCGTTCGGCGTTGGCGTCGAGGTGCCAACACTGTTCGGCGATCCAACGAAGCCCGGCATCTACCTGCTGCGCATCAAGTGGCCGCCGGGCATCATGAGCAAGCCGCACAAGCATCCCGAGGACCGGCATGTCGTGGTGCTGTCGGGCACCTGGTACACCGGCACGGGCGAAGCCTTCGAACCGGAAAAGGCGATCCCGCTCAAGACCGGCGCCTACATGATGCATCCGAACGGCAAGGTGCATTGGGATGGCACACGCGAGGAAGGCGCGATCATTCAGATCACAGGATACGGGCCGAGCGGAAACGCTTTCAGCAAACCGGACGAGCCGCAATTCGGGAAGACGAACTGAGACGTCACGCACGCTCCAAACAAAAGCCGCCCCAAACGGGCGGCTTTTTCTGTCAGGCGCGGAACGCAAGCGGCCACGCGATTGCTGCGGGAAGAGTGCCCAAAGGGCCCAAAATGGGCTGGTATATGATTGTTATGTATACCAACTTGCGTTAGATACGGGCGCCCTTCCACCCGACGGGCTATTTCCCCTGCGATGTTAAGGATCTGGCCTGCGCCGTTCTTTGCCCCGGCAGGATTTCTGATGTGACCGACATTCCCAACCCCGTTTGGGTTGAGGCGTAATTTTGAGGACGAGCAAGCATGGCGCGCAACATTCTGATTCTTGGAGCCTCATACGGCTCGCTGCTGGGAACAAAGCTGCTGATGGCCGGTCACAACGTGACCCTGGTTTGCCGCAAGAACACCGCAGAACTCATCAACAGTGACGGCACCGAAGTTCGCATCAAACTGCGCGATGAGCCGGCGCACCGCTCGATCTTTTCGCGCGATCTGCCTGGAAAACTGGACGCGACGTCGCCCGACAAGGTTGATCTGTCGCGTTATGATCTGGTTGCTCTTGCGATGCAGGAGCCGCAATACACCAACCACACCATCCGCGTTCTGATGATCAAGATCGCCGCAGCGAAACTGCCGTGTCTCTCGATCATGAACATGCCGCCGCTGCCCTATCTTAAGCGGATTACCGGCCTGAAGAACATGGACCTCGAAGAGGCCTATACCAATGCGCAGGTCTGGGAACGGTTTGAGCCGGGACTGGTGACGCTCTGCTCGCCTGATCCGCAAGCCTTCCGTCCGCCGGAGGAGAAGGCAAACGTGCTTTTTGTCGGACTGCCGACAAACTTCAAGGCCGCGACATTTGCAGACGAAGCGCACAACAAACTGCTGCGCGAACTCGAAGCCGATATCGACGCCGTGACGCTCGACGGCAAGGACGTTCCGGTGAAGCTCAAGGTGTTCGACTCGCTGTTCGTCCCGCTGGCGAAATGGTCGATGCTGCTGACCGGAAACTATCGCTGCATCACGCCGACCGATCCTCAGCCGATCCGCGAGGCCGTGCATGGCGATCTGAATCTTTCAAAGTCGATCTACGACCACGTCGATGCGGTCGCGCGAAAACTCGGCGCGGATCCCGCGGATCAGGTGCCGTTCGAGAAATACGCCAAGGCGGCAGAAAGCCTTCTCAAGCCTTCGTCAGCCGCCCGCGCGGTGGCCAGCGGCGCGCCCTTCATCGAGCGAGTCGACCTGCTGGTGAAGCTGATCTCGCATCAGCTCGGCATGCCTAATGACGAAATCGACCGCACGGTTCAGGTTGTCGATCAGAAGCTGAGCGAGAAGATCGTCGTCGGTGGCTCCGGCGGATAGTCATTCGCTATTCACAGTACTGCTGATCCCGAAAGAGCCTTTCCAGATGATCATCTGGAAGGGCTCTTTGTTTCGGTGCCCCTTCGATGACGCAACCCTGCTCCTGCCTATCAAGGAGCGCGTTCGTGCTTTATGAGTTTCATCCAAGAAAACACTCATGGGAGAAACTTTGTATGAAACAAGCTCACGCGTACGTTCCGCGAACGACGAATTACAGCCTCAATCCGGGCGATGAACTGAACGATCTGCGCATGTCGGATCAGGTTCGCCCGCTCTTTGAACACGTCAAGAAATTTATCCGGGACACCGTCGATCCGATGCTCGTCGAATACACCCGGCACGGTGAAGGCAAAAAGGACCGCTGGAGTTTCACACCGGGCCAGACCGAGGTGCTGGAAAAGGCCAAGGCGAAAGCCAAGGAGGAAGGCCTGTGGAACTTCTTCCTGCCCGACAGCGAAACCGGCGAAGGCCTGAAGAACCTCGACTACGCTTACATAGCAGTCGAGCTCGCGAAAAATCCGCTGGCGTCCGAGACCATGAACTGCTCCGCGCCGGACACCGGCAACATGGAAGTGCTCGAGCGCGTCGGCACCAAGGAGCAGAAGGAAAAGTGGCTGAAGCCGCTGTTGAATGGCGAAATCCGCTCGGCTTACGCCATGACCGAACCGAACGTTGCGTCTTCGGACGCCAAGAATATTGCGACCACTGCGAAACTCGTCGGCGACGAATGGGTGATCAACGGCGAGAAGTATTACATCTCAGGTCTCGGTGATCCGCGCTGCAAGATCATGATCGCGATGGTGCAGACCAACCCTGACGCGCCGCGGGGCAAGCAGCAGTCGCAAATTCTGGTGCCGGTCGACACGCCCGGCGTCGAAGTCATCGGCCCGATGCACGTGTTCGGGGCCGATCACGCGCCGCGCGGACACATGCACATGCGCTTCAACAATGTCCGGGTGCCGAAGGAAAATATCCTGCTCGGAGAAGGCCGCGGCTTCGAAATTTCACAGGTCCGCCTTGGACCGGGCCGCATCCATCACTGCATGCGCACGATCGGCAAAGCCGAGAAGGCGCTCGACCTGATGGTGTCGCGTGGTCTCACGCGGGAAGCCTTCGGCAAACCGATCGCGCATCTCGGCGGCAATCTCCAGATCATCGCGCAGGCGCGCTGTGAGATCGAGGCGATGCGGCTGATGGTGCTAAAGGCTGCCAAAGCCATGGATGTGCTCGGCAACAAGGAAGCGCGCATCTGGGTCAGCATGGTCAAGGCCATGGTGCCTGAGCGCACCTGCAAGATCATCGACCAGGCAATCCAGATGCACGGCGCCACCGGCATTTCCGAATGGACGCCGCTCGCCGACATGTACGCCGACGTGCGGCACCTGCGCTTCGCCGACGGCCCCGACGAAGTGCACTGGATGGTCGTTGGCCGCCACGAGCTAAGCATGGCGTAGGCCAGCGTCGGAGAGCGGCACAGCTCATTCCAAAAAAAAAGCCGCCCCAAAGGGCGGCTTTTAAATTATGCTGATAAATCAGCATCTTGTTTGGTTGCGGGGATAGGATTTGAACCTATGACCTTCAGGTTATGAGCCTGACGAGCTACCGGGCTGCTCCACCCCGCGATAAACCGGTGCGCACCTTCAAAAACGACCGACGACAGTTCAACGCCAAAGGCGTCGTTCCAACCCGTCCGGAGGCGAGAGAAGGCTACCAGGGCAAAGCGCCCGTGGTGCCAGGGGTATGTACCAACGACACCCCGCTTTGGAAAGGCCTGCGGGCGATCTTTTTCACGATTTTATGACGGCCGTCCAAGGGATTGATGCTATGGCGTTTCTGCGCCTGCGCCCCAATCGGGCTTGCCAACAAGGCCGCGACAGATCAGCCTTCGGTCAATCCAAAACAAGGCCCGGCGCTAAAGCCGACCACGAGGATCCAAGGGACACCGAATGAATCAGGCCGTCAGGAATCCCGCCGCAGGCGACATCGAGGATGTTTTCCGCCGTGCCGTGGCGCTGTCGCGCACGGCAGAACCTTCCCTTGCGGAGCGCCGCGACCGGCTTGCCCGGCTGCGCGCCCTCGTTGTGGAGAATGAAACCCGGTTCGACGAGGTGATCTCGGCGGATTTCGGCAATCGCTCCAAGACCGAGACCCTGATCGCCGAGACGCTGTTCGTCCTCGCCGAGATCAAGCACGCAACCAAAAATCTCGGCCGCTGGATGGCGACGAAGCACGTCGCGACCGAACTGCAATACTTCCCGGCGAAAAACAAACTGCTGCCGCAGCCGCTCGGCGTAGTCGGCATCATCGCACCCTGGAATTATCCGTTGCAGCTCACGCTCGCGCCAGCCATCGCGGCCATCGCTGCCGGCAATCGCGTCATGATCAAGCCGAGCGAACTGGTGCCGCGATTCTCGGCTCTGCTGCAAAAGCTGATCGCCGAAAAATTCGACGATACCGAAGTCATGGTCACCGGCATCGATGGTGACATTTCCGAGCGATTCGCGGCGCTGCCGTTCGATCATTTGATTTTCACCGGCTCCACCCGCGTCGGGCGGCTGGTCGCCGAAGCCGCAGGCCGCAATCTGACACCGGTGACGCTCGAACTCGGCGGCAAGTCGCCGGCCATCATAGACCGTTCCGCCGAGATCAATGAGGCCGCCGAACGCATCGTCTATGGCAAGCTGATGAACGCCGGACAAACCTGCATCGCGCCGGATTATGTCCTGATCGCGCGGGGCAGCGCGGATGAGTTCGTCGCCAAGGCGAACAGCGCAGTCGCGCGGATGTTCGGCACCAGCCCCGACAACAAGGATTACACCTCCATCGTCTCGGACAAGCACTATGCCCGGCTGGAAAGTCTGGTGCAGGACGCCGCCGCGCACGGCGCCAAGATCGTGCAACCGGCGAAGCCGGAAGATCCGGCATGGAAATCGAAGCGTAAATTCCCGCCGACGTTCGTGAACGGCGCGACCACCGACATGAAGGTGATGCAGGAAGAAATCTTCGGGCCGATCCTTCCGGTGTTCGCCTGCGACACCACCGACGACGCCATCGCGCATATCAACGCCAACGATCGTCCGCTCGCTCTGTACTGGTTCGGCAAGGACGATGCCGCGCGGGATCAGGTGCTGGCGCGTACCGTCTCCGGCGGCGTCACTGTCAACGATTGCCTGTTTCACTTCGTGCAGGCCAATCAGCCGATGGGCGGCGTCGGCGCATCGGGCATCGGCGCCTATCACGGCGAATGGGGCTTCCGCACCTTGAGCAAGATGAAGCCGGTGTTCTATCGCTCGCCGTTCAACCGGCTCGCCGATCTTTACCCGCCCTATGGCGGCAAGATCGCGCGCCTGATCAAGCTGCTGCGTTTCATGTCGTAAATTTTTAGAATCAAGACGACCGGCATCAATGCCGGCGTAACAATGCTGTCTGGGGGAAGATCATGACGGACACGTTCGACTACGTTGTTGTGGGCGCGGGTTCGGGCGGCTGCGCCGTCGCAAGCCGCCTGTCGGAAGATCCCAATGTTTCGGTCGCGCTGCTGGAAGCCGGCGGCCGCGACGACAACTGGGTTGTCACCACACCCGGCGCGCTGATCCTGATGGTGTCAGGCCCGGTGAACAACTGGGCCTTCCAGACCGTGCCGCAGCCCGGCCTCAATGGCCGCATCGGCTATCAGCCGCGCGGCAAGGGCCTCGGCGGATCATCGTCGATCAACGCGATGTGCTACATCCGCGGCCACAAGGCCGACTACGATCGCTGGGCTGCGCTCGGCAATACAGGATGGTCCTATGCCGACGTCCTGCCCTACTTCAAGCGCTCCGAGGACAACAGCGAACTCGACGGCGTCTATCATGGCAAGGGCGGTCCGCTCAGCGTCACCAAACTGCAGAGCGACAACCCGGTTCAGGACATCTACCTGCAAGCCGCGCGCGAGGCGCAGTTTCGGATCAACGAGGACTTCAACGGCGAGGAGCAGGAAGGCCTCGGCGTCTATCAGGTCACCCAGAAGAACGGTGAACGCTGGAGCGCCGCGCGCGGCTACATCCATCCCTTCATGGAGACGCGCAAGAACCTGCATGTGATCACCGGCGCCCATGCCACGCGCATCCTGTTCGACGGCAAGCGCGCGGCCGGTATCGAATATCGTCAGGGCAAGGACACGAAACAGGTCAAGGCGCGCCGCGAGATCGTCCTCGGTCTTGGCGCATTCCAGACCCCGCAACTGCTGATGCTGTCCGGCGTCGGCGATCAATCCGAACTCGCCAGACACGGCATCGCATCGGTGCATCACCTGCCCGGCGTCGGCAAGAACCTGCACGATCATCCGGACTTCGTGTTCGGATTCCGATCGGACAATCCGAACTTCACCGGGCTGACGTTTCCGGGCATCAAACGCATCATCAAATCGATCTTCCAGTATCGCAGCGAACGCCGCGGCCCGATGACCTCGAACATCGCCGAGTGCGGCGGATTTCTCAAAACCCGCCCCGATCTGGATTTGCCCGATATTCAACTGCACTTCTGCATGGCGGTGGTGAACAACCACGGCCGCACGCCATTTTTCGGCAGCGGGTTTTCATGTCATGTCTGCCTGCTGCGGCCGAAAAGCCGCGGCAGCGTCTGGCTGCAAAGCGCCGATCCGATGCAGCCGCCCGCCATCGACCCGAATTTCTTCGGCGATCCAGACGATCTCGAGGCGATGGTCGCAGGCTTCAAGACGACGAAGCGTCTGCTCGACGCGCCCGCGCTCAAGGCGATCCAGACGTCCGACGCGTTCACCGCTGGCGTCGAGTCCGACGACGATATCCGCAATGCTTTGCGCGCGCGAACCGATACGGTCTATCACCCGGTCGGCACCTGCAAGATGGGCGTCAACGATCCGATGGCCGTGGTCGACCCAAAGCTGAAGGTCTACGGCATCGAAGGCCTGCGCATCGCGGACGCGTCGATCATGCCCGAGGTGATCGGCGGCAATACCAACGCACCCACCATCATGATCGGCGAGAAGGTCGCCGACATGATCAAGGCAGAGATGCGTCCCCATTGATTGCACACGCTGCACAGATCGGGCATGACGGCTTATGCTATCCAATGCCGCCGATAGGTCCATGATCGATCTCCGGCGGAGACAAGAAACCCAGCAAAAACGGGAGTAACCAGTGGATCTCGGAATTTCAGGACGGCGCGCGATTGTGTGCGCGGCGAGCAAGGGTCTGGGCCGCGCCTGCGCAATCGCGCTGGCCAATGAAGGCGTGCATGTCACAATCACCGCCCGCGGCGCGGAAGCGCTCGCCAAGACCGCGGCGGACATCCGCAAGGCCAGCCCCAAGGTCACGGTGACGGAAGTCGTCGGCGACATCACCACACCGGCCGGACGTGAAGCCGCGCTGAAGGCATGCCCCGATCCGGATATCCTGATCAACAACGCCGGCGGCCCTCCGCCCGGCGATTTCCGCGACTGGACCCGCGACGACTGGATCAAAGCGCTCGACGCCAACATGCTGACGCCGATCGAACTGATCAAGGCGACCGTCGACGGCATGATGGCGCGCAAGTTCGGCCGCATCGTCAACATCACGTCCGCCGCGGTGAAAGCTCCGATCGACGTGCTGGGATTGTCGAACGGCGCGCGCAGCGGCCTTACCGGCTTCGTCGCCGGCATCGCGCGCAAGACCGTGATCGCCAATGTCACCATCAACGGCCTGTTGCCGGGACCGTTCGACACCGACCGCATCCGCGGTCCGATCGCGCAGAAGGCCGCGGACGCGCAGGGCATTTCCGTCGAGGACCTGCTGAAGCAACGCGCCAAGCTGAACCCTGCCGGACGCTTCGGCGATCCGGAAGAATTCGGCCTCGCCTGCGCGTTCCTGTGCGGCGCCAAGTCCGGCTTCATCACCGGCCAGAACATCCTGCTCGATGGCGGCGCTTACCCGGGCACGATGTAAGCGCTCACACGCGATCCCTGCAACGCATGCCCTCGGGTTTAGAACCCGAGGGTGAAACACGTCGAAGCGACCGGGAGCAGGCTTGATGCAATGGACCGTCGGCCGGGTAAAAATCACCAACATCGTGGAAATCGGGGCAACGGGCGGCACACGATTCATTCTTCCGCAGGCCACGCTAGAAGAAGCCCAGAAGATGCCGTGGCTGGTGCCGCATTACGCCAGCCCGGAAGGCCGGCTCAGGCTCAATGTGCAGTCGTGGATCGTGGAGACGCCGACGAACAGGATCATTGTCGATACCTGCATCGGCAACGGCAAGACGAACCGGTCCGTCCCTGTCTGGAATGGCCTCGACAGACCGTTCCTGAACGATCTGGCCGCAGCGGGCTATCCGGCGGACACGATCGATACGGTTCTCTGCACTCACCTTCACGTCGATCATGTTGGCTGGAATACGAAGCTGGTGGACGGCAAGTGGATGCCGACGTTTGCCAATGCCCGCTATCTGTTCGGCAAGACCGAATACGAGTACTGGGCCGTGCACAGTCCTGCTGGCGAACACAGGGCGGTGTTCGAGGATTCGGTGCAGCCGATCGTCGATGCCGGACGCGCCGATTTGATCGGCAGCGATCACCGCATCGGCGACGAGGTGTCGCTGATTGCCACGCCTGGACACAGCCCGGGCCACATGAGCGTTCTCATTAATTCCGATGGCCAGCAGGCGCTACTCACCGGCGACGTCGCCCACCACCCCTGCCAGATGGCTCACCTCGACTGGTCATCGACCGCGGATTCCGATCCGGTCCAGTCCATCGAGGCCCGGAAAATGCTGTTTTCGCGCTTTGCGGACACCCCGACGCTGGTATTCGGCGGTCATTACGATCCCGGACATATTGTGCGCGACGGAAATGCATTCAGGCTGATAGCAGTTGAAAAAGACCCCTTAAAATGAGGGCGCTGCACAACGCCTCTGGAGGTTGAATTTCGCCGCGCCGTGTCGCATGAAACATCCGACGAATGAAATATCGGACAAAAACAAAGAGGAACTGCCTATGAAATTGGTTCGTTATGGCGCCATGGGCCAGGAGAAGCCCGGATTGCTCGACCGCTCGGGCCGCATTCGCGACCTGTCGGCTCTGGTCAAGGACATCAACGGCGAAGCGCTGTCCCCCGCCGGCCTCGCCAAAATCGCCGCCGTCGATCCGGCCTCCCTGCCGCTGGTTGACGGGAATCCGCGCCTCGGCGCACCGGTCAGCAACATCACCAAATTCGTCGCCATCGGCCTGAACTATGCCGATCACGCGGCCGAAGCCGGCATGGCAATTCCGTCCGAGCCGATCGTTTTCATCAAGGCCAACACCAGCCTGTGCGGGCCGAACGACAATGTCGAAAAGCCGCGCGGATCGACCAAGCTCGACTGGGAAGTCGAACTCGCCATCATCATCGGCACCAAGGCCAAATATGTCTCCGAGGCCGACGCCTTGAAGCATGTCGCCGGTTACGCGGTCTGCAACGACGTCTCGGAGCGGTTCTTCCAGATCGAGCGCGGCGGACAGTGGACCAAGGGCAAGTCGCACGACACCTTCGGCCCGGTCGGTCCATGGATCGCGACGGCCGATGAAATCCCGGACCCGCAGAAACTCGGCATGTGGCTCGACGTCAACGGCACACGCTGCCAGACCGGTTCGACCGCAACCATGATCTTCGGCGTGGCGAAGATCGTGTCCTACGTGTCCGAAATCATGACGCTGTATCCCGGCGACATCATCACCACCGGCACGCCGCCCGGCGTCGGCATGGGCATGAAGCCGCAGAAGTTCCTCAACGTCGGCGACGTCGTCACCCTCGGCATCGACGGCCTCGGCGCGCAGCGTCAGGAAATCGTCGCGGCGTAAGTACCTGAACGTTCATGGCTCCGGCGTTCGCGCCGGAGCCGCTGTTCATTCCATCATTCAGGAACGCTCCATGAAACTTGCCTATTCACCGGCGTCGCCGTTCGCGCGCAAGATCCGCATCGCGGCGATGGAGCTTGGCCTGTTCGACAAGATCGAGTTTGTCGTTCCGATCAAGGCGATCCCGGTCACCGAGAACGAGGAGTATGCGCGCAACGTCAGCCCGCTGCGGAAAATTCCGGCGCTGATCCTCGATAGCGGTCAGATCATCGTCGATTCCTACGTCATCGCGGAATATCTCGACGAGCTTACCGGCGGCAAACTGATCCCTGCTTCAGGTCCGGCGAAATGGCAGGCCAAGACCGACCACTCCATCCTTCAGGGCATGCTCGATGCGCTGCTGCTGTGCCGCTACGAGAAGATGCTGCGGCCCAAGGAGTTTCTCTGGGCCGGATGGGCCGACGACCAGTTCAAGCGCGCATGGGACGGTCTGGCGCGCTATGAGGCGCATCCCGACGTTCTGACTCGCCCGCTGGACATTGTGCAAATCAGCATCGTCTGCGTGCTTGGTTATCTCGACTTCCGCTTTCCCGATTGCGGCTGGCGCAAGACCTTTCCGAAGCTCGACGCCTTCCATGAAAAGATGATGCAGCGGGTCTCGGTGAAGACCACCCTTCCGCCGCCGGCCTGATCGAGGAGGTGCTATGAGCGACCGCGCAGAGGACACCGATTTCAAAGCCTGGCACGCGGTCGCCGATCTCTATCACGCCTATTTCACCGGGCTGATCATGTCGCTGGTGACACGGCGCAACACCGCCGATGCGGCGGAGTTCGTGTTCCGCGTTTTCCGCCGCCAGCACCACGAGCGCTTTCTCGCCGGTATCGAGAAGTTCGGCCTGACGAAAGAGCCGCACGCAGTTGCGGCCGCGCAGTATCACTATCTCAGCAACCAGATCGGCGGCGTGAACGTCGAATACATGCGCGAGTCCGATCGCAAGGCCTGGATCCGCTATCCGCCGCCGCGCTGGGTCTGGCGCGGCACCGCGATCTGCGCGATTCCCGGCGACGTCTCGGCGGCGATGCTGCGCGGCTGGCATGCCCATAACGGCGTCTCGTTCAGAAATCCACGGATGGGTTTTGTCTGCACCAAGCAGACCGTCGACGGCCAGAATGGCCTTGAGGGCTTTTATTACGAATACGACCGCGATCTGTCGCCCGAGGAGCGGCTGGTGTTCGCGCGGCATCTCGAAGCTCCGCTGTTCGACCCGGCCGCTGCGCCGAAGCTCGCGACCGGCACATGGCCGCGCGCGCGGCTGGAAAAGGCCTATCGCAACTACGCGATGGAATATGTGCGCTCGGCGCTGCCGGTGATCGTCAACCTGTTCAGCCCGGACGATTCAGGCCATCTGCTGCATCTGACCGGACGCCTGATCGGCATGCAGTTCTATCCCGACATCGCCGCGAGTTTTCCGGTAACGCACGACAGCGGTCCGCAGGGCTTCGGCGCATTTCTGCTCGAATTTCTGCGCGCGGAAGGCGACGAAGCCGATCTCAGTCAGGCGAGCGGCCAGGTCACGATTTCACAAATGCAATGGGGATTGATCGCAGGTGTCGCCGATTATCATCCGATGTGCCTGCGCGCGCTGACCGGATTGATCGAAGGCCTGATGACCGCGCATGATCGCCGGTTGTCGCTGAGTTTCTCGGCCGGTTCAGATCGCGCGCCCGGCCCGCTGACATGGACCATCCGTGAGAGGCCGCTCGCACCATCCGACGACGGACGATTTCCGTCGTAGCTTCCTCCCGCGCTCAAACAAAATTATTCTCGCGGCGCAGTGACGCGTCCGAGTTTTGCGAACTCCCCTCCCGCTGAAGCGGGCGGTGGAGCGGCGGGAGGCGCCAAGGTGCTTGCGAGGCACCTTTGGCGAACTCTTGCGATCGAGTCCGCCGCGCAGCCTTGCGAGGGCCGCGCGCGCCTGATGCGACAGGCGCTGCGCCTCCCGGCGCTCCACCGTCGTCACTCAGGGCTCAGGCCGCGCTTGCTCATGAAACATCGCGGCTCGAATGCAATAGGAATATAATCTTAGTCTGAAGAAGTCAAGCCCGCTCCAGCGCGGCGCGGTCCCAGCGGCCGGCATTGGCGGCGGCGTCATAGGTGCTCTGGAAAAACGCGAGCAGCGTCGCCTCGGGATCGTCGGACATCCGCACCGCGTCGTAATCCAGAACGAACTCCTGAAGATTGCGATCGAACGATGCCTGCGGCGGCCGTAGCGGCGCATCCGCGAACCCCGGAGGCGTAGGATAGGCGTAGGAATAGAACGCCGCCTTGCCGAAACCGCCGTTGCCGGGCCAGAAGCCGCAGCTCGAGACTTCATGCGAGTACGCTTCGCGCGCCACCCAGTCGCCGAGGTTCGGCATGCCGCCGGGATGCGGCGGTGCGGTGCGCCCTGAAAAGCGCGTCACAGCCATGTCGAAGCTGCCCCAGAAGAAATGCACCGGGCTGACCTTGCCGATGAAGCCCGAGCGAAACTGCTTCATGACGCGATCGGTTTGCACCAGCACGCGCCAGAACCGCTGCGCGGCATCCGCATCGTAGGATTTATGCTGTTGGTCCTGTTCGAACGGGATGGCATCGGCCACCTCGACCGGCGTGGTCCAGATGGTCATCTCGATGCCAAGATCGCGCAGAGTTTGCATCGTCCGGTCATAGAATTCCGCGACGGTCATCGGCGCGAGCGCGAATTCCACATGTTGCGGATCGCTGGTCCTGATGACAAGCGCGTGGCGGCAGAAGTCGAAGTCGATCTGGAAGCTGCGCGACTGATAAGGCATCGGCGACGTCGTCAGCCCGGTCGCGGTGACATAGAGCGGCACCTGCCACCAGTGGTTCACCATCGGCTCCAGCGCCAGGCGGATCTTGCCGACAATCTGGGTCCACATGTGCAGCGTCGCGCAGGTATCCTGCCAGCCGATGAAAGGCAGCGCCGGCCATGCGCGCTCGGATGTATCGGTGGCAGTCTTTTCGGTGGAAGTCATGGGCAACTCCATCGATCAGGTCGTCAAAGACTATCGGGCGCAAGCTCCGCCCGAAACAAAAAACGCCGCCCCGAAAGGCGGCGTTTTTCAAAATTGAGCGTGATGACCTACTCGTCTTCCTGAAGCAGAGGTCCGAGCTTGTCGAAATATTTTGTCACCAGCGTCACGTTGCCAGGGAACTTGACCGGCTCCACCGATTTCAGCGCGCCGTTCATGTCCTCGAGAATCGTCTTCTTCTCCTTGGCGGGAATCTTGGCGTCGGCCTGCACCGCGGCGATCTGCTTCTTCAGCATTTCCGGCGGCTCGGTGAAGGCCTTGGTCTTCGGATCGATGCCCGACATCACCAGCGAGACGTTGTCATACACCGCACCGTATTCGTCGAAACTCGCGAAGCCATTCTTCTTGGCGATGCCTTCAAGCTGCGCCTGCAACTTGGGATCGGGCTTGTCCTGTGCGCCTTCAGGCAGCTTGGCGGTGGCCGCATCCATTTCCTTCTGCGTCGCCAGCAACGCCTCGATCTGCTTCTCGGTCAGTTCGACCTGCGTCAACGGCGGCGCGGGCTCGGGCGCTTGCTTGGGTTGAGCGGCCTGCTTGGCGGGCGCCGGCTGCTGCTTCGCCTGAGCGAAGGCAGGACCGCTGAACGACGACGCTGCGAGCATGAAAGCTGCGGCCATGGTCAAGGCGGCGATCGGGGAGCGGACGGCATCGCGCATGGATATCTCCTGGAGGGCTGGATCGGACTGAAATTTCGTCGGCGGG